>ENA-UEOM01000581-UEOM01000581.1-human-gut-metagenome-genome-assembly--contig:-NODE-581-length-15556-cov-34.294657_pt1 | contig 15556 bp, 10 predicted proteins | sample MGYA00242993_ERZ507994 | MGnify/ENA primary metagenome ERZ507994 (study PRJEB26167, sample SAMN06115536) | human gut metagenome | host: Homo sapiens | place: China:Neimenggu | collected 2014-11-07... | reverse complement strand
GTAAATAGTTATTAATGAATAGATGTTTTTTTTTGTTAATTTATTTTAAACAGATGTATTTTTATACACAAAACTAATCTAATACACCTATTAGTATAAAATAAACATAACAAAGCCATACTTTTTACCACACGATATAAAAACCCAATAACCACAGAATAACCAGTTATCCACAATTTACACAACCTGTTGATAACTCTGTAACATACTGACTCACAAATCTTATTTATCAACATACCTGTGTATAACTACGTTAGTTAGTAGGTACAGGAGTACTTACAGGCGTGTATATGAGGGTAGCGAGATGGGAAAAAAGCGTGTACGGGAGAGCGACGTTGTGCACAGGAGGGTAGCGTGGCTATGGCAGGATGCCATAGCCTCCTAAATTAGCGAGTTATTCACAATTATCAACAACCTGTTGATAACTTCGTAACTAACTAATAGCGAATATAATGTTATCCACAAGCACGTTGATAACTATGTTTAATAAACACTTTCGCACTCCGAAACATCATGTTTTGTTATCGGATTCCGTACGCCGCCCGAACGGATTCCGTTCGCCGTCCGATCGGATTCCGTTCGGTGCACGATGACATAAGCTACAGTTATAAACAACATTAGCTACAGTTATACCCAACATTAGCGATACTACAACCCAACATCAGCAACACTCTTACACCGCATCAATTATAGTAATCCCAGGCAGCAATCGGTATGCTATAGCATGATAGTACCATGTACATTGTTGATAATGTGGATAACACAGGTAACAGGCTGATATACAACAACAAATTATCAACACCTGTTGTTAAGAAATCGGTGGAAAGATGGTGCTGGGACAGCGAATTGATATAGTTAACAAGTTCATTCGCACCATAAAACGACCGTGTCAACAGAAAAACAACGCGTCACCTGTTGATATTGTTAATAACTTATGTAAAACACTGAAAGCCAACAGGTAGTTATTAACACGCCTGTTGATAACCATGTTAATAGGAGGGTATGGCATCCCTGCCATACCCACGCAGCCGTATTGATGGTTGCGTGAAGTCACACTGCCTTATTGATGGCAAATTGCGTGGGTATGGCAAGGATGTCATACCCTCCTATGTCTTCATTTCGAGTTTTAACGCACACCTCCTGTTATTGTCCACAAATCTGTTGATAACCTGTTGATAACTTACTAACAACACTGTTAACAACTTAGCGGTTATTAACAGGCGGACAGGCAGAGTGGGGCGTATGTGGATAACTGTGTGCGTTATCAAATTAATATTCTAAAGTTTTCCACAGGTTTTTAAGAGAAAAAGATATAAACTTATTAACTTTGCAGGTGTAATAGCACTTTTGTGTATAACTAACATATATAACTCATTTTCAAAGAGAAAATATTAACACAACCTGTTGATAATGATGTCTTACAGGTTTATAACGAAATAACCAAAGAAATAGGTAGAAAGTTTTCAACGTACTAACAGTATATCATACTCATAATCTTTTTCTTTTCTTTAAAAATAAAAAGAAATAGATATATAAAGAGATGTTGGTAAGTAGTCTACTCGTTAACTTGTCCGCTCGTCAACTTGTCTACTTGTTTACTCGTCAACTAAAAAAAATATGAACAACGATTGGAAAGAGAAGGGTTACATCGACGAAGCGGTTGATGAATCCGTTGACTTGAAAAAAGAGATACGTCGATTGTGTGAAGAGAAGGATGCTGTGGTGCTGGCTCACTACTATACGGTGGGCGAGGTGCAGGAGGTGGCTGACTTCATCGGCGACTCGCTGGCATTGGCTCGTAAGGCTGCGAAGACCGATGCGAAGATTATCGTGATGTGTGGTGTGCACTTCATGGCTGAGACCTGTAAGCTACTCTCGCCGGAGAAGAAGGTGTTGTGCCCGGACCTCACTGCCGGCTGCTCGCTTGCCGACTCGTGCAAGGCGGAGGACCTGAAGGCGTTCAAGGAGCAGCATCCTGGCTATAAGGTGGTGAGCTACGTGAATACGACGGCTGCGGTGAAGGCACTCACAGACGTGGTGGTCACCTCGGGCAACGCAAAGAAGGTGGTGGACAGTTTGCCAAAGGACGAGAAGCTCATCTTCGGTCCCGACTATAACTTAGGTAACTATATAAACAGTGTTACGGGTCGCGATATGCTGCTGTGGAACGGCGGATGCCATGTGCATGAGAAGTTCTCGGTAGAGGCTATCGTGAAGCTTAAGGCGGAGCACCCGGAGGCTGTGGTGATGGCTCACCTGGAGTGTAAGGCACCGGTGCTGGCTGTGGCTGACGTGAAGGGTTCGACGGCTACGATGCTCGATTATGCTAAGGAACATAAGGAGACGAAGGAATACATCATAGCTACTGAGGCTGGCATCCTGCACGAGTTGCAGCGCTGCTGTCCCGACGTGACATTCTATCCGGTTCCGCCGGAGGTGTCTGAGGGTGGGGTAGGCTGCTCTTGCAACGAGTGCGAGTATATGAAGAAGAATACGTTGCTCAAGATATACAATACGCTGCGCTACGAGCTTCCGGAGGTGACTGTGGACGAATCTATCGCCAAGGATGCCGTTAAGCCAATAGAGCGAATGCTTGAGCTTTCTTAAGGAGTGGTTCCCACTGAATTGTAGGAGGGTATGGCATCCCTGCCATACCCACGCAGCCAGAATAATACTCCCACAGAATTCACGGAATTCACAGAACAGACTGGCAGAGAATATTCTCCCACAGATTTCACTGATTTACATAGATATTTACTCCCACAGAATTCACGGAATTCACAGAACAGACTGGCAGAGAATATTCTCCCACAGATTTCACAGATTTACACAGATATTTACTCCCACAGAATTCACGGAACACACAGAACATTTTGCTTACATCTGTGTAAATCCGTGAAATCTGTGGGAGTTTCTTCTCAGCAATAAACTTCTGTGAATTCTGTGTGTTCTGTGGGAGCCCACTACGCAGCCTAACCATCTGTGTAAATCCGTGAAATCTGTGGGAGTTTCTTCTCAGTAATAAACTTCTGTGAATTCTGTGTGTTCTGTGGGAGCCCACTACGCAGCCAACCATCTGTATAAATCCGTGAAATCTGTGGGAGAACATTGCTGTAGCAGGCTGCGTGGGTATGGCAGGGATGCCATACCCTCCTATGTGGGAGACAGGTGCCCCCATTAAAACTTCTTCAGCAGGAACGACGGCTTTACGCGCAGATAGATGCCAGCCGCAAGACTCACCTTATTATTATTGTTATACACCTTGTCGCCAACGACGAAGTCGTCCGTGGGCAGCGTGTTGAACACATCAGCCTGCACGCCCCATGAGAACCCCTTACCGAGTTCTTGTGCATAGCTCAGTTGAGCACAGACGGTGCGGTTGCGCTGCATCTGGAAGTCGCGGTTGTGTATACCCACCGAGCCGTAGAGAGGGTTGCCGAAGATAGATATGAACTTTGAGCTATCCCAGTAGGCACCGCGCAGGCAGAAGCGCCAGATGTCAGCCTCCGCTTTCAGATATAGCCCTTTGCCATTGTCGAAGGGTAGGAGAGCACCCGTCATCTGTCGATAGTAAGCCACGTCAGCCTCTGCGTTCAGGCGCGTAAGAATAGAGTTGTCGGTGTGTATCGTTACGCCGACACCTGCCGCTGCGTTCATCCATGTCTTCACCTGCCGCTGTTCGGCGTCAGGGTTTATCTCGCCACCACGGTGCTGCATCACCACCTGCAAGGGGAAGTAGACATGCGTGCGTCGCTCTGGGCGGTTTGCCTTGAAGCGTGTTGACAGTCCGAAGGTGAACGCCTCCTGATGCGTGTCCTTGTCGAAGATGAAACTCTCCCAGTTCACCCACACGTCGAAGTCGAGCGGTTTCGTCTGCCACTGCATCTGCACGCCCATTTCGGGGTCAGCCGAGAGAGCGTTCTCCTGATTGTAGAGCGGTTCGATGAGTCGGTGGTTCGCCCCACCATATATATTACCGAGTATGAGGTTGAAGTTTCGGCTCACAGCCAGTTGCACGTTGAAGAACGGTAGCAGATGGAAGCCCGTCTGCGTTTGGTCGCCCTTCCATGTTGCTATGTCGCTATAGTTGAGGTTAGGATATTTGTTTGCACCCCAATAGTGGAGCATACTAACGCCCACCTCCACGCGCAAGTTCTTCAGTGGCTGATAGCTCACCGTGGGCTGCAGGCGGTAGCCAGGCAGCGTGTATCCCTTCGAGAGGTATCCCTTATACTCATTGTCGCGGAAGAAGCACAGAGCGTCGAAGTTGAGTCGCAGCTCACCGCACGAGGCAGAGTCGATGTGGTGGCTGTTCTCGAACAGTAGCGAGTCGATATGTACGCTGACCTGTGCCTCAGCGTTAGCGGTCGTTAGCAGCAAAAGTGCCGCGGTAAGAAGTGTCGGTAAACGTTTCATTAGTTTATTATTACTACTTTCTAAGTTTCTTGTTTAGCTGTTCGATTGTGAGGTTTGTAGCCGTCACCTTTCCGTTTTCGATGATTATATTGTCGGGTATGTTCGACATGCCGAGGAGGTTGTACACATCGCCGTCTATCGACTTGCCGTCGCAGATGGTAGTGACATTTTCTATTTCTCTTGAGTTGAGTATTCTGCGACATTCAGCGCGCGAGTAGTCGAGACATATATTCACCACCTTGACCTCTCCTTTCGTCTCTTTCTGCAGTAGTGCCATGCTCTGTAGCATTGATATACTATTGTAGTGCCATGATGCCCATGCCACCACTACTGTTGTGCCAGCGGTGGAGAGTGTGGCGTTGTTCACCGGCTTGCCATTGATGTCGTAAGCTGCGAACTTCGGAATACGGCTGTTTGTGGTGAGCGTTGTGCGGTTGTTTATGCTCTGTTGTAGACTCTTAAGAGAGTTGTTCCCGGGTTGATGTTCAAGCATGAGGTTTATCAGCTGTCGCGCAGTGGCGAAGTCGGGACGCTCCTTCTGCAGGAAGAAGTTGCGCACGACGTATGTGCTCACTATCGATTCGGGATGATCCTCTACAAACTGGCGTGCGTATTTCTGTATCTCGTTGGGTGAGGCGTTTGCAATCTGTTCGCGCAGTTGGTTCATCAGTTCGTTCGGCTTTGTGCCTTTCACCTTCATCTCTTTCAGGTGTGAAGCGTCGCCTTTTATGTCTACGCTCTTTCCTGGTGCAGCAAACACGGGTTGCTCGGTGAAGTTAGGGAACACAATCATCAGTGTCATCTCTTTCTTACACTCCACCTTATATGTAAAGCGTCCTGCTTGCACCTTTATAGTGTCGATACCCTTTAGGTTGCCATCTGGGCTATATACATAAAACTCGCCCTGATTAAGGTTCAGGAGCCTGCCGTCGATTTCGAAATGACGACTATCGGTTCCACATGACACCATAATCAGGGCGAGTAATGTCGCTATAATTGTTTTGTTCATTTTAGTCGTATGAACTGAAGTTAGAATAAGAAGGCTGAGAGCAATAACCCTCAGCCTTCATTTATTTTTAATTATTTAAAACGTCTTGCCACGTCTTACTTCAGAAGAGAGAGCTCCAAGTCCTTCTCAGCGTACTCCTTCAAAGAAGGATCCTTCTGGAGAGCCTCCTTGAGGTAAGAGTTAGCAGCGAACTTGTTGCCACGACGTGCAGCTACGATAGCGCGGAGGTAGTCGGTCATACCGTTCGGGTTAGCTACCTTGTCAAGAGTGCTTGTAGCGCCCTCGTAGTCCTTGTTCAGGATCTGAGCAAGAGCTGCAGTGTTTGTGTTCTGCTTGTTGAAGTCCTTGTCAGCCTGAGCGTAGTTGCCCTTAGCGATGTTGAGTGCGCCGAGAGCCGACTGTACGTTCTCAGAGCCAGAAGCCTTAGCAATCTGACGTTCTGCACCCTGTACGTCGCCCTCGATGAGCGAAATGAGACCGAGGTTAGCCTGTGCCTCCGGAGTAGATGAACCGAGAGAAGTAGCCTTCTGAGCGTACTGCTTAGCAGCTGCTACGTCGCCCTTAGCGAGTGCAAGAGCAGCGAGGTTGTTGTAAGCGCGGTAGTCGTTCGGGTAAACCTCTGTTGTCTTCTTATAGATTTCCTCCTTCTTAGCTGCCGACTCCTCGAGAGTAGCAGAGTAGAGAAGCTCGTCAACGCTCAGCTTAGTAGCGTCGCTGCTGTACTGCTCCTTGATCTGGTCGTCGCTACGGCCGATTGTCTCATAGTTGATGATGAGGCGTGAACGGCGAAGCTCTGGGAGGATGCCGTCAGCAAGCTCCTGGAAGCCTGCAGACATGTTGCGGATCTGCTGCTCGCGCTCCTGTGGGTCGCTATACATAGAGAGCACGCGGAGGATAACCTCCTTGTCCTGAAGATTAGATGCTGCAACGAGCTTCTGGAAACCGTCCCAGTCCTGTGCTGTGTAGTGAGCGTCGATAGCTGCGTCTACCTTTGTCTTCTTCAATGTACCCTTAACGTACTTCTCTGACTCGTTCTGACGGTTGCCGGCGAGCTTATCGTTGAACTTAACGCCACCATCTGGTGAAGCGTAAGCCTGGATTTCTACGTTCTGTACGTTGTAGCCTTCCTTGTCAGCGTTGATCTTCTTAAGCAACTCTACAAACTCCTTAACAGAGTTGTTCTTGAGCTCGCTCTTGCGGATGTTAGCCTGGTTGATGAGGAACTTGATGTTAGCCTCCTGCTTAGCAGCGTTTACGCGCTGGAATGCGTCAGGAGCGATGCAGCCACTCTCAGAAACGAGAGTCTTCTTGTAGAGCTCTGATGTAGCGATAACGCCATCAGCTACCTTCACTGCAGGTACGTCGAACTGCTTCTTGCCGATGCGTGCGTCGAATGTGAGGTACATCTCGCTCTGCTGCATCTCTGGAACGTACTTGAAGTTAGACTTCATTGTGTAGCGACCACCTACCTTGTAAGAGATAGTCTGATCGTTGCCCTTTACTTTCTCACCCTGGAAAGTAGCACTCTGACCCTTAGCTACCTGACCGTCAGCGTAGCGCAACTCTGGAGTAACTGTGACAACAGCCTTCTTCTTCATGTACTTCTCTGGGAATGTTCCGTTGATTGTAGCTGGAACATCGCCTGCGTTTGCCTCAAGTGGGTTAGGGATAACTGTGAAGTTGTCCGCTGAGAGCGGTCCAAGCTTCGAACAAGATGTCATGAACAGCATTGTAGCTGCAGACAGTAAAAGAAGATTGTTTTTCTGCATAATTTGTATGAAAATATTAATTGATATATCTATTAGTGTTATTACACACGCTTAATGCGTGTACGTGTACATAATAATGTGCTACAAAGATACGCACTTATATTGTTTGTGACAAAGACAACTGTATTTAATTATGTTTAATTAACGATATGAATAGCTTCTTAACTCCTATAATAATAAAAAGACAGCAGAGGTAAGTCTCAGCTGTCTTTTTATGTTGGTTTTTGATTGGTTTGGCTTAGTTGAGAGCGTCTGAAAGCTCGGCACCTGCCTTGAACTTAGCAACCTTCTTTGCTGCAATCTGAATCTTCTCACGAGTGCGGAGGTTCATGCCTTCGCGAGCTGGGCGCTCGTTAACACTGAATGTACCGAAGCCGATGAGCTGTACCTTGTCACCCTCAACGAGAGCTGTCTTGATTGCTTCTACTGCAGCTTCGAGAGCCTTCTTTGCGTCAGCCTTGCTGAGTTCAGCACCTACTGCTATCTTCTCTACTAATTCTGTCTTGTTCATAATTCTGTTGTATTTAAATTGTTTATAAATGTTAGTTTTCTCAGAGTTTGAAGAGCTAAAAATGTGTAACTCACACTATTTCAGTGACAAATTTAGAGTTTTCCTTTCATAAATCAAACAAAAAACAGAAAAAAGTGCATAATTAATTGAAAAAAAAAGCGCGAAGAGCCTGTTTTATGCCTTTTTACGTGGATTTTTCGTAATTTTGCCACTCTAACGATGCGATGTTTACAAATATATAAAAATGTGATATGAATAATATTCCAACGATAACAAAAAACTTACTTATTGTGAATGTAGTGGTATTCTTAGCCACTTATTTGTTTAGAAATATGGGTGTAGACCTCAACAATGTTTTAGGTTTGCACTTCTTTCTTGCGCCCGACTTCCACATCTATCAGCTCTTTACATACATGTTCGCTCATGGTGGTTTCAGCCACATCTTCTTCAACATGTTTGCGCTGTGGATGTTCGGCTGTATCGTTGAGCGCACTTGGGGGGCGAAGAAGTTTCTCACTTATTATATAGTGTGCGGAGTAGGCGCAGGTCTGTTTCAGGAGTTGGCACAGTTTGCGCAGTTCTATTTTATAGCAAGCGAACAACTTCCTCACTTCACATTGGCTCAGACAATGAAAGTGGCTAATGCCAATGCTGCCTTCCTTAACCTTTGGACCACCGTGGGTGCATCGGGTGCTGTCTACGGCATACTGCTCGCCTTCGGTATGCTCTATCCCGAGGAGCGCATCTTTATATTCCCGCTGCCTGTGCCTATCAAGGCAAAGTGGTTTGTGATGGGTTATGCTGCGATAGAATTGTTCATGGCTTACTCTTCTACGGGCGACGGAGTGGCTCACCTGGCTCACTTGGGCGGTATGGTGTTCGGTTTCTTCCTCATTCGCTACTGGCGACGCCACCCCGACATTCGCTACAGTCGTCGTAGCGGACAGCAGTTCTTCGACTCTATGCGTGCCTCGTGGGAGCGTCGCACGGGTCGCAAAGATAGTGGCAGTGTGTTCACTAACAGTGCAAATACACGCCATGAGAGCGATTGGGACTACAACGCACGCCGCAAGGCAGAGCAGGAGCGAATGGACGAGATATTGGATAAGATACGTCGTAATGGTTACGAGTCGCTAACGCGTGAAGAGAAACAGCAACTCTTCGATGCAAGTAACAGAAAATAAAAAACAGACTTACACGCTTTGAAAAATATAAAATCAATAATCTTTCGCATCGTCGCCGCATTCAATGTGGTGACGGTGTTCTTTATGTTAGCTATAGGATATAGCGACAGGGTTAACCCTACGGCTCATCCGTTGATAGTTAACATTGGGCTTGTATTCCCCTTGTTTTTGCTGCTTAATATAGCATTTCTCGTCTTTTGGTTGTTGTTTTGTAAGCGTGGGGCACTCATCTCGTTAGTCGGAATGATAGTATGTTTCGGTCCGGTGCGCACTTATGTTCCGCTGAATGTTCCGTCTTCGGCTCCTGAGGATGCGTTGAAAATAATGTCGTACAACGTATTCTGCTTTTCTACGTGGACCGACTTGTCGCAGCCATGCGCTATAGCCGATTACATGTTAGAACAGGACGCTGATATCGTTTGTTTGCAGGAAGCTGATGTACAATGGGCAAAGCGTGTGAAGATAGACTCGTTGTTGGACGTGAAGTATCCTTACAGCAAGTATAGTGGCTCGAAAAATCCCAAAGGAGGCGATGCTGTCGGTATATACAGTAAGTTGCCGATAGTAGGGGAGGAATATATATCCACCGATGAGGATACATATAACGCCGTATCTTATGCTCTAAAGACAGGTGAAAAGGACACTACGCTTGTTATTGTAGCCCACTTCCAGGTTACCGGATTGTCGCCTGAAGACCGTACACGCTTTAAGTCGATGTTGAAAGGTGACATGGAAAGCGATGAAACAAAACAGGAAACACATCGCCTGTGGAACTTGCTTGGCGAGTCGTCAGCGAAACGTGGACCACAGGCAGACGCTGTGGCTGAATACATTGAGCATCATAAGCATCAGAGCATAATCCTTGCAGGCGACTTCAACGATTCGCCCATATCCTATACCCATCAACGCTTAGCTAAAGAACTCACCGACTGTTATGTAGCTACGGCGAATGGTCCTGGTATATCTTACCACTACAACGCTTTCTACGTGCGCATAGACAACATTATGTGCTCCGACCATTGGAAACCCTATGAATGCAAGGTGGACAATAGCATAAGTGCATCCGATCATTATCCGATTGTATGTAAGCTGCAAAGGGTAAAATAGCAATGAGTATAGGGGTGATGACACCACTTTAGAAAGTGCTTTTTCACCTTATATATTATAAAAATATTTAAAAAACCGGACTTTTCTAAGTGTTTTAAACCCTTAAACCTCTGCAAAACAAAGAAATAAAGCTATAAATTTCGGTTTAACTGAAAAAATCTGTAACTTTGCACGCTATCTGTATACACAGCGAAAAAATAATAATAACAAAAAATAAATCAAAAAAATGCAGAACAAAGGTATTGTAATTGTAACAGCCGTCCTTTTGACGCTTGCAAGTATCTTCTATCTCTCGTTCTCGGCTGCCACAAAGTACTATGACAGCCAGGCTGCGAAGATAAAGGATCCTATCGCACAGCAGGACTACAAGGACTCCGTGAAGTATCTTGGCATCTACTCTTATCAGAAGTGTCTCGAAACACAGATCGGTCTCGGTCTTGACCTTAAAGGCGGTATGAACGTCATCCTTGAAGTGAGCGTTCCTGATGTACTCGAGAACCTCGCCGACCACAAGGTAGACGCAGCTTTCGTTAAGTCGATGAAAGAGGCTCGCGCAGAGCACGAAGTATCGCAGAGCGACTTCATCACTCTCTTCGTCAACGCTTTCAAGAAGAACGCTCCGGGACGTCATCTCTCAGAGATCTTCGCTACACAGCAGCTCCAGGGCAAGGTGTCGCCTAACTCTTCTGACAAGGAAGTAGAGAAGGTACTCCGTTCAGAGGTGCAGGCAGCTATCGATAACTCGTTCCTCGTCGTACGTACACGTATCGACAAGTTCGGTGTCGTACAGCCTAACATCCAGAAGCTCGAGGGTCAGCAGGGTCGTATCATGGTAGAAATGCCGGGTATCAACGAGCCGGAGCGCGTGCGTAAGCTCCTCCAGGGTAGCGCAAACCTTGAGTTCTGGGAGACATACAACTCAGACGAAATCATCCCTTACCTCTCACAGCTCAACCAGCGCGAGGCTAACCACCGCTCTGGTGCCAAGGAGGAAGTAGCCGACTCGGCTGCTACCGACACAGCAGCCGTAGCTGCAGCCGAGAAGGTAGAAGCTAAGGCAAAGGCAGCGTTCAAGACAAAGAAGGACGCTAAGGCAGACGATGCAGCAGCTATGGCTGAGGCTAAGAAGCAGAACCCGCTCTTCTCTGTACTCCAGCCATCGGGCAACGGTGCGCTCAGCCTCGTAGGCTACGCTTCGGCACGCGACACAGCAGAGGTTAACAAGATTATCTACTCGGCTCTTGCTAAGCAGATACTCCCCGCTGACTGCCGTCTCCTTTGGAGTGCTAAGCCAGCTGACGGTATTCAGGCAAAGAATATCTACGAGCTTCACGCCATTAAGGTGACAACCAGCAACGGACGCGCTCCTATCGAGGGCGACGTAGTGACCGACGCTAAGGACCAGTTCAACAACCTTACTGGTTCGCCTGAGGTTTCAATGACAATGAACTCTGACGGTGCACGCCGCTGGGCAGCCCTCACAAAGGCTAACGTAGGCAAGGCAATCGCTATCGTGCTCGACGGCACAGTTTACTCTGCTCCGCGCGTAAACGGCGAGATTTCTGGCGGTCAGTCGTCTATCTCTGGTAACTTCACAATCGAAGATACAAAGGACTTGGCTAACACTCTTAAGTCTGGACGTATGCCGGCTCCGGCACACATCGTTCAGGAGGAAGTGGTAGGTCCGACACTCGGTGCACAGTCAATCCAGCAGGGCTTCATCTCGTTCATCTTCGCCTTCATCATCTTGATGATCTATATGGTAGTGATGTACGACTTCATCCCGGGTATGGTAGCTAACGGTGCCCTCCTCCTCAACCTCTTCTTCACCATGGGTATCATGGCGTCGTTCCAGGCAGCACTCACAATGCCAGGTATCGCCGGTATCGTGCTTGCTCTCGGTATGGCGGTGGATGCCAACGTGCTTATCTACGAGCGTACCAAGGAGGAACTCAAGAAGGGTCTCGGCACAAAGCAGGCACTCTCGCTCGGTTACAGCAACGCCTTCTCAGCCATCTTCGACTCTAACTTGACATCAATCATCACCGGTATCATCCTCTACGTGTTCGGTACAGGTCCAATCCGCGGCTTCGCTACCACACTTATCATCGGTATCTGCTGCTCGTTCTTCACCGCAGTGTTCCTCACACGCCTCGTTTACGAGAACCGTCTGAAGCACGACAAGTGGACAAAGCAGAACTTCTCTACACGCGTATCACGCAACTTCATGGCGAACAAGAACTTCGCGTTCATGTCGTCATACAAGACATCGTTCACAGTGTTCGGCGTCGTAATCCTCATCATGCTCGGCAGCTTCTTCGTACGTGGCTTGAGCAAGGGTATCGACTTCACTGGTGGTCGCAACTACGTAGTGGTGCTCGAGAAGCAGACAGAGCCTGAGCAGGTTAAGGAAGCCCTCGTACCGCTCTTCAAGGGCGCAACAGTTAATGCTCTCGCACTCGGTACAGACGGCAAGACAATCCGCATCTCTACCAACTACAAGATTGAGTCGAACAACCCGGCTATCGACAACGAGGTAGAGGACATCCTCTACAAGGGTCTCCACGGCGCAGGTCTCGTAACACAGGAAAGCGTTGAGGCATTCAAGAACCCTGACGTACGCGCAGGCGGTTCTATCATATCGTCTACAAAGGTAGGTCCGGCAGTGGCTAAGGACATCACACACGGTGCTATCATCAGCGTGCTCTTCGCCCTCGCAGCCATCTTCCTCTACATCCTCGTACGTTTCCGCAACGTAGCGTTCTCAGTAGGCTCTACAGTAGCCCTCGCCGTAGACGCAACAATCGTTATCGGATTCTTCTCACTCCTTTGGGACGTAGTGCCGTTCTCTCTCGAGATTGACCAGACCTTCATCGGTGCTATCCTTACCGTTATCGGTTACTCTATCAACGATAAGGTGGTTGTGTTCGACCGTATCCGCGAGAACCTAACACTCCACAAGAAGATGGATCTGCAGGAGCTCTTCAACAAGTCGCTGAACGAGACCCTCGCACGTACTATCAATACATCGTTCTCAACACTCATCGTGCTGCTCTGTATCTTCTGCTTCGGCGGTGAGAGCACTCGCAGCTTCTCGTTCGCAATGTTGCTCGGTGTAATCTTCGGTACACTCTCTTCTATCTTCATGGCTGCTCCGGTGGCTTACCTCACACTCGGTCGCAAGATCAAGCACGATGAGGCTGCTCTCGAAGCCGTAGAAGTGAAGTAACAGACATCGCTTACATAATTATAATAAAAGCGCAACTCCATAAAGGAGCTGCGCTTTTTTGTATTTTTCTACGATTTTCAGTAACTTTGCATCCGAAAATATAAACACATAATATAATGGAAGAGAACAAGTTCAAACGCACCACTGTGACTGCGGCTTTGCCATACGCCAACGGTGGAGTACACATCGGCCACTTGGCTGGCGTGTATGTGCCTGCCGACATCTATGTGCGCTATCTGCGCCTGAAGAAGCAGGAAGTGATGTTCATCGGCGGTAGCGACGAGCACGGTGTGCCCGTGACAATCCGCGCACGCAAGGAGGGCATCACGGTTCAGGAGGTGGTAGACCGCTATCACAACCTTATCAAGAAGTCGTTCGAAGACTTCGGCATTTCGTTCGACATCTATAGCCGTACTACATCGAAGATTCACCATAAGTTCGCGAGCGACTTCTTCCGCACGCTCTACGACAAGCATGAGCTCGTGGAGAAGACAGAAGAGCAGTTCTGCGACGAGGTGACAGGCGAGTTCCTCACCGACCGCAACATCGTAGGTACATGCCCACGCTGCGGCGCTGAAGGCGCTTACGGCGACCAGTGCGAGAAGTGTGGCGCCACACTCTCACCCGAGGAACTTATCAACCCTACAAACAAGAATAACCCGGGTCACGGACTCGTGAAGAAAGCCACAAAGAACTGGTACTTGCCACTCAACAAGTGGCAGGACTGGCTGAAGCAGTGGATTCTTGAAGACCACAAGGAGTGGCGTCCGAACGTATACGGACAGTGCAAGTCGTGGCTCGACATGGATCTGCAGCCGCGCGCTATGACACGCGACCTCGACTGGGGTATCCCCGTACCGGTAGAGGGAGCAGAAGGCAAGGTGCTCTACGTGTGGTTTGACGCACCTATCGGCTACATCTCCAACACTAAGGAGCTTTGCGACGCACAGCCCGAGAAGTGGGGACCGTGGCAGAAGTGGTGGCAGGATCCTTCATCACGCCTCATCCACTTCATAGGCAAGGACAACATCGTGTTCCACTGCATCGTGTTCCCGACCATGCTGAAGGCTCACGGCGACTATATCCTGCCCGACAACGTGCCGTCTAACGAGTTCCTCAACCTCGAGAACGACAAGATTTCTACATCGCGCAACTGGGCTGTATGGCTCCACGAGTATCTCGTCGACTTCCCCGGCAAGCAGGACGTTCTGCGCTATGTGCTCACAGCCAATGCGCCTGAGACAAAGGACAATAACTTCACATGGAAGGACTTCCAGGATCGCAACAACAACGAGCTGGTGGCTGTTTACGGCAACTTCGTCAACCGTGCTCTGCAGCTCACGAAGAAGTACTTCAACGGCGTTGTGCCTGAGTGTGGCGAACTTCAGGAGGTAGACCTCAAGACTATCGAGGAGTTCAAGGACGTGAAGCAGAAGGTGGAGGCATTGCTCGACACATTCAAGTTCCGCGACGCACAGAAGGAGGCTATGAACCTCGCACGCATCGGTAATAAGTACATCACCGACTGCGAGCCGTGGCACGTAGCAAAGACCGACATGGAGCGCGTAAAGACCATACTTTACCTCTCTCTGCAGCTCGTGGCTAACCTCGAGATTGCTTTCGAACCGTTCCTGCCGTTCAGCTCGGCACGTCTGCGCGAGATGCTCAACGTTACCGATACCGACTGGGCACAGCTCGGCTCTACCGAACTGCTCAAGCCGGGTCATCAGCTTGGCGCTCCGGCACTGCTCTTCGAGAAGATTGAGGACGAGGCTATCGAGGCTCAGCTCAAGAAGCTGGAGGACACAAAGAAGGCTAACGAGGCTGCCAACTACGTTGCTGCACCTATCAAGGAGAACGTAGACTTCGACACATTCGAGAAGCTCGACATCCGTGTTGGTCATATCAAGGACTGTCAGAAGGTAAAGAAGTCGAAGAAGCTCCTGCAGTTCACTATCGACGACGGTTCTGGCGTTGACCGCACAATCCTTTCGGGCATCGCAGCTTACTACGAGCCTGAGCAGCTCATCGGCAAGGATGTGCTCTTCGTTGCCAACTTCGCTCCGCGCAAGATGATGGGCATCGAGAGCCAGGGTATGATCCTCTCTGCCGTAAACTTCGACGGAACGCTGAACGTAACAACCGTGACAGGCAACGTTAAGCCTGGTTCGCAGGTAGGATAATTGTTACTTATACAATAAAAACAAGCCCTATACAACAATGTTTGTATAGGGCTTATTTTGTTGTATGCTCAGCACGAGCATTGTCTAACGGGTGCAAGTCCCGAGTAAGCCCTAATAGCGGGAATTACATAGCCAAAGGCAAGGGTGT
>ENA-UEOM01000576-UEOM01000576.1-human-gut-metagenome-genome-assembly--contig:-NODE-576-length-15695-cov-4.830324_pt1 | contig 15695 bp, 10 predicted proteins | sample MGYA00242993_ERZ507994 | MGnify/ENA primary metagenome ERZ507994 (study PRJEB26167, sample SAMN06115536) | human gut metagenome | host: Homo sapiens | place: China:Neimenggu | collected 2014-11-07... | reverse complement strand
GGGCGAGCACGCGGTCCGTGCGCTCGGGACGCAGGTCCGCCGCGCGGTAAAGCGCTTCTCCCCGCTTGATTCTCTTGCGGGTCGTGACCATGTCCTCAATGCGTTCAATTTCCTTGAGCGACAGCCGGAGCGGTAGGCAGAGTTCCCGCAGATTGCAGTTGGAACAAGCAACTCGAAGAGTCGACAAAGAAATGTTTGGAGTTGTCATCAGAGATGAATACCAGATTAAAAACAAGGGGCTTCAGCACTGCTCAGAGCCTGGTCATACTCATATAAGCTCGGATCAGTACAATGCACATATTCCTGAAGAAGACCTGCGATAAATACCTACAAAAAAGCCTGGACGGTGTCGTTTTTGTTTTTGACGCTAGTCAAGCAACTGGAACATAGTGGCAATAATATCAGGATCTTCTAACCTAGGTCATGCATTTTTTTGGAGATACCTGCATGAGTGATCTTTCTGCTAGCGGCGTTGAACTGCCGGACCTTGATTTACTGAAAAAATTTGACATCCCGGCTCCCCGCTATACCTCATATCCGACAGCTGACCGCTTTACTTCGGCGCTTACCGCCGAGGATTACGAAGAAGCTCTCCGGAACCGCGAGAACGAAAAGAATAAGCGGGCGCTCTCCGTCTATGTTCACATTCCTTTCTGTAATGACGTCTGCTACTACTGCGGCTGCAACAAGATCGTGACGCGTGATCACGACCGCGCCACGGGCTATCTCGATGTCATCGCTAAGGAAGCCGATCTCGTAAAGCAGCACCTCACGGGTGACACCGAGATTGAGCAGCTGCATTTCGGCGGCGGCACGCCGACCTTCCTCACGAATGAAGAGCTGGAACGCGTGATGTCTATCATCCGCACCCGCTTCCCGCTGCAGAAAGGCGGGGAGTTCTCTATCGAAGTGGATCCCCGCTGCTGCCCGAAGGATAAGGTTGAGAAGCTGGCTGAGCTTGGCCTCAACCGCATGAGCCTTGGTGTCCAGGATCTGAATCCCGACGTGCAGAAGGCCGTGAACCGTATTCAGCCCTACGAACTCGTTCGTGACACCGTGAACAATGCCCGGGCCGCAGGTTTCCATTCGGTCAATATGGATCTCATTTACGGCCTTCCGAAGCAGACCCGCGAGAGCTTTGCTGAGACGATCGATAAGGTGATCGAAATGTCGCCTGACCGTATCGCGCTCTACCACTACGCGCATCTCCCGAATCACTTCAAGCCCCAGCGCATGATCCTTAACGCCGATCTGCCGTCGACTCTCACCAAGGTCGAGATCATGTTTGACGCGATCCGCCGTCTCACCGCGAATGGCTACCGCTATATCGGCATGGACCACTTCGCGAAGGAAAACGATCCGCTTTCCATCGCTCAGAAGAACGGCACGCTGCAGCGGAACTTCCAGGGCTATTCAACCCGCGCTGACTGCGACATGGTGGCGCTCGGCGCCTCTTCCATTTCGAAGGTCGGCAGGATTTATGCCTGCAACCCGCGCGATATCGAACCGTACTATGACGCGATCAACAAAGGCCGCCTCGCGACGGTCCGCGGCTTCCGCCTCTCTGATGAGGATGAGCTCCGTTACTGGGTCATCATGCGGATCATGTGCCAGTTCGAGCTCGTGAAGTCCGAAGTGGAGCAGAAGTTCGGCATTGATTTCGACAAGACCTTCGCCTGGGAGCTGAAGCATCTCGCCCACTATGAGAAGCATGAGCTCGTGGAGCTTCATCCGGACCGCATCGTCGTGTCCCCGAAGGGGAAGATCTTTGTGCGGGCGGTGGCCATGCAGTTTGACCGTTATCTGCGCGAGTCTGAGCGCGCGGGCGGCTACTCGACGATTGCCTGAGGAAGCTCTTCTTAGGAGTTTCTCTCACCGCTCCCACTTCAGGTAACTGCGCATACGGGTTAGAATCAGCGAATTCATTGCTGCGCAGTTTTACCTGCAAAGAAATTACTCTGCGAAGGCGGAAGCTGATTCCGCCTTTTCAATACGGACCGTTTTAATGAAATACATGACTGCCTCGGAGATAAGAAACGCTTATCTCCAGTTCTTTCAGAGCAAGGGACATACGATTGTTCCCTCCAGCCCCGTAGTGCCTGAGGATGACCCGACGCTGCTGTTCACGAATGCTGGCATGAACCAGTTCAAGAACTGCTACCTCGGTATCGAGAAGCGCGAGTACACCCGCGCGACGACCAGCCAGAAGTGCATCCGCGCCGGCGGCAAGCATAACGACCTCGATAACGTCGGCTATACCGCCCGTCATCACACGTTCTTTGAGATGCTGGGCAACTTCAGCTTCGGCGACTATTTCAAGCAGGACGCTATTCCGTGGGCCTGGGAATTCCTGACGAAGGTTCTCGAGCTGCCGGAAGACCGCCTGTGGGTGACGGTTTACGTTGATGACGACGAGGCCTACGACATCTGGAACAAGGAAATCGGCATTCCCGCTGAAAGAATCGTCCGTATCGGCGATAACAAGGGCGGCAAGTACATGTCCGATAACTTCTGGATGATGGGCGACACGGGCCCCTGCGGTCCCTGCTCCGAGATCTTCTTTGACCGCGGTCCGTCGGTTCAGGGCGGACCTCCGGGGAGCAAGGATGAGGACGGCGACCGTTACCTGGAAATCTGGAACCTCGTGTTCACCCAGTTCAACCGTGATGCCTCCGGCAAGATGAATCGTCTGCCGCATCCGAACATTGATACGGGCATGGGTCTGGAGCGTATCGCTTCCGTGATCCAGAACGTTCCGACGAATTACGACATCGATCTGTTCCGCAATCTGATGGCTGCCGCTAAGGCCGCTGTTGAAAAGGCCGGAGCTACGGACGTGGAACCCGGTACGCCTTCTCTCAAGGTGATTGCTGACCACATCCGCGCCTGCTCGTTCGCTATCGCTGACGGCGTGCTGCCGGGCAACGAAGGCCGCGCCTATGTGCTGCGCCGTATCTGCCGCCGCGCCATCCGCCACGGCTACAAGCTCGGTGCCCGCGCTCCGTTCTTCTACACGCTCGTTGAACCGCTCGCCCGCGAAATGGGTGATGTGTACCCTGAGCTCAACAAGCCGAATATCGCTCAGGTGATCAAGGCTGAAGAAGAGCGCTTCTTCCTCACGCTCGCGAACGGCATGGAGATTCTCGAAGACGCCATCGCCAAGACGACGAACGGCGTGCTCGACGGCAACGTGGTGTTCAAGCTCCACGACACGTTCGGCTTCCCGGCTGACCTTACCGCTGACGTCTGCCGTGAAAAGGGCATCAAGGTGGATACGGACGCTTTCGACCGCTCGATGGAAGAGCAGCGTGCGAAGGCCCGTGCCGCTGGCAAGTTCAAGATTGCCGCCGGCCTGGTCTACAACGGCCCGACGAACGAATTCCGCGGCTATCAGGAGCTCCGCACTGAAGGCTGCCGCGTCCTCGCGATTTATAAGGACGGCACCGATGTGACGTCGGCTGAAGCCGGCGATGATGCGGTTCTCGTGTTTGACAAGACTCCCTGCTACGCCGAAATGGGCGGCCAGGTGGGTGATCAGGGCGTGGCTGAAAACGCCTCCACGATCGCTCAGATTCTCGACACGATGACGATCAAGGCCTCCGTGTTCGGCCACAGCTGCCACATTCACGAGGGCTCGGTGCATATCGGCGATATCTTCTCCGTGAGCGTGAACGCTGAACGCCGCGCCGCCATCGCCCGCAATCACTCCGTGACTCACCTGATGCATAAGGCGCTGCGCACGGTCTGCGGCGCCCACGTTGCCCAGAAGGGCAGCCTGGTAACGCCTGAGATCACGCGTTTCGACTTCACGCACGATCACCCGGTTACCGCTGAGCAGATTGCGGAAGTGGAACAGCTCGTTAACGAGGAAATCCTCGCCAACGTCCCGACGAAGACTGAGGAAATGTCTGTCGAAGACGCGAAGAAGACGGGTGCCACCATGCTGTTCGGCGAGAAGTACGGCAAGGAAGTCCGCGTTGTGTCGATCGGCTCCTCGAAGGAGCTCTGCGGCGGCACGCACGTTGCCCGTACGGGTGACATTGGTTCCTTCAAGATCATTTCCGAAGCGGGTATTTCGGCCGGCGTCCGCCGTATCGAAGCCGTGACCGGTATGAACGTGCTCCACGTCCTGCAGCAGAAGACCGCTCTTGTGAGCGAACTCCAGCAGAACTTCCGCGGCGTGAAGGAATCCGAGCTGCCTGAGAAGGTGAGCGCCTGCATTGAGCAGATCCACTCGCTCGAGAAAGAAGTCGCCTCGCTCCAGGCGAAGATCGCCGCGAGCGCGAGCTCTGACATCGCTGAAAACGCCCGCGAAGTGAATGGCGTCAAGGTGGTGGCGGTCTCTGTGGACGGTGCCGATGCCAACGCGCTCCGCGAAATGGCTGATAAGCTCCGCGATAAGCTCCACAGCGCTGTTGTGGTTCTCGCCACGAAGGATGGTGCCAAGCTCCAGCTCTGCGCCGGTGTCACGCCTGATCTCGTGAAGAAGGGACTGAAGGCCGGTGAACTCGTGAAGTTCGTCGCGGCTCAGGTCGGCGGCAAGGGAGGCGGAAAGCCTGACTTCGCCATGGCCGGCGGTTCCGATGCTGAAGCTCTGCCGAAGGCTCTTGAGTCTGTCTACGGCTGGGTCGGCGAACGCGCCTGATCGGAGAGGCAAGGAATGAGTGAAACGGAATCCCGTCTTCATCCCGATCAGGAGATCTCGGTCGATGGCAAGTGCCCTGAGCCCGTGCTGAAAAGCGCCCGGGCTCTGAGAGGCATGCAGTCAGGAGAAATTCTGAAAGTCATCTGCCTCGACCCGGTTTCCGTTCATGACCTGAAGGCGTTTTCTGATCAGACAGGGAACGTGCTTCTCGCTCAGGAAACGGAAGAAGAGGCCGGAGCCGTTCACTACATTCACTGGCTGAGAAAACGCTGATCAGAAGGCCTTTTCAGCTGAGATACCCGGATGCTGTTTTTTTGCAGCTTCCGGGTGTTTTTTTATCCGCGCCCGGAATTCTCCCTGCCGCGCCTCAGATTTCGATCCGCGGATTGCGAAGGAGACTGATAAATAAAAATGGGGACAGGTTAAAAAATCCGAGAATTGCGTTTCAGCCTCTTCTGGAGCCGTTTTCTTTGGGATTTCAGCCGGTTCTGGTCGGAATGATGAGCCCCATCTGTTAAAATTAACCCCAACTTTTTTTGCTTGGCGGCTGCTTTCCCGGTCCGCCAATTTTCACAGGCTGGTTTATGGCGACAGACGAAAACGAAGGCAAGGCGAATCCGTCTTCCGGAAACAATTCCGGTTCCGAAATGGTTTCTCAGCTCCAGGAAGATATTCATCAGGTCAATATTTCTGATGAGATGGAGGAGGCCTACCTCAATTACTCGATGAGCGTGCTGGTCGGACGCGCGCTCCCGGATGCCCGGGACGGTTTCAAGCCGGTTCACCGCCGCGTGCTTTATGCCATGTGGCGACTCGGCAACCGCCACGATGTTCCCTATAAAAAGTCGGCCCGTGTGGTCGGCGACGTGATCGGTAAGTACCACCCGCACGGTGATACCGCTGTCTATGACACGATCGTCCGTATGGCGCAGCCTTTCTCGCTCCGCTATCCGCTCGTTGACGGCCATGGCAACTTTGGTACGATCGACCGCGATCCCGCGGCTGCCATGCGTTATACGGAAGTCCGTCTGAGCCGCATCGCCGAAGAGATGCTGACTGATATCGACCGTGATACGGTCGATATGACGCCGAACTTCGACGGTACGGAAAAAGAGCCGACGGTGCTGCCTGCCCGTTTCCCGCAGCTGCTTGTGAATGGCAGCCAGGGTATCGCGGTCGGTATGGCGACGAACATCCCGACGCATAACCTCGGTGAAACCATTGACGCGTGCCTCTACGCCCTGCATCACCCTGAGGCGAGCGTGGATGATCTGATCCGCTTCCTCCCGGCTCCTGATTTCCCGACCGGCGGCATCATTTTCGGTCTCAGCGGTGTCCGTCAGGCGTACCGCACCGGCCGCGGCTCCATGCTGATCCGCGCCAAAGTGCACGACGAAACCGACGACAAGGGACACACGTCTATCGTTGTGGACGAGCTTCCCTACATGGTGAACAAGGCCGAGCTGATCAAGAAGATCGCGGCCCTCCGGAGCGAAAAGAAGATCGACGGCATTGTGGATCTCCGGGACGAGTCCTCAAAGGAAATCCGTATCGTGATCGAGCTCCGGCGCGACGCGCATACGGAAGCGGTCCGCAATAACCTCTTCAAGCTGACCGAGCTCCAGACGACCTTTGGTATCAATATGGTGGCGCTGCTTGACGGCCGCCCGCAGCTGCTGAATCTGAAGCAGCTCGTGAATGCCTTTATCGGCCTGCGCCGCGAAGTGGTTGTGCGCCGGACCCGTTTCCTGCTTCGTAAGGCCCGTGCGGACGGCCATCTGCAGGAAGGTCTTGCCATCGCGCTGGCGAACATTGATGAGTTCATCGAAATCATCAAGTCGTCCTCTGACCGCGCCGAGGCCTGTGACCGCCTGATGGGCAAGGGCTGGAACGCGAAGATCGTGAACGAGATGATCGGTTCCGTGGCGGGCAACTACCGCGACTACCGGCCTCAGGATGTGGAACCGAACAGCGGCTTCCGCGCGGATGGCCTCTACTGGCTCTCCCGCGTGCAGACTGAACGCATTCTCGATATGCGTCTCCAGACTCTCACCGCGACGCAGCAGGAAAGCATCATTGCCGCCTATAAGGAACTCTGCGCCCAGATTGCCGACTACCTCGACATTCTCGCGAAGGATGAGCGTGTGGTGAAGATCATCGCTGATGACCTTCTCTACATCAAGGAAAAGTATGGCGATGCCCGCCGCTCGCAGATCGATCCTTCCGGCGATCCGGATTTTGATGAACTCGATCTGATTCCGAGAAAGGATGTCGTCGTTACGCTTAGCCGCGACGGTTACATCAAGAGTCAGGACCTTTCTGACTACCAGGCGCAGCATCGCGGCGGAATGGGACGTAATTCCGGCAAGCTCCGGGATGAAGATGCCGGCGATCAGCTGATTGTCGCGAGCACGCATGATCAGATCATGTGCTTCACGAATCTCGGCAGACTCTACCTGATCAACCACGCCTATATGGTGCCGGCCGGCAGCGCGGGCTCCAAAGGACGCCCGATCCAGAATCTGATTTCGCTCCAGCAGTACGAGCAGGATGATGGCAACGGCGGTAAGGAAATGGCGCTCGAACGTGTGACGAACATCCTGTCGATTCCGACCTCGGATGACAGTCACTGCGTCTTCTTCGCCACGGCCCGTCTGCCGGTGAGGAATCAGCTCCTGAGACTGAACCGCGATGAAGTGAAGCTCGAGGAACTGCCTGAGGATGTGCGTGAATCGATCCGCACGGATGTCTGCTCTGACCGGGATGAAATGCCGGGACTTCCGGATGAAAAGTGGCGTCAGCTTTCGCTCACGGATCTTCCGATCTGTGTGCAGACCGAGCTGAAAGAACTGACCGGGTGGGACACGCCTGAGAAGGAAGAAGAGCGCCGCGCGAAGAAGAACAGCAAGACCTGGAGCATGATGAATGTTCAGGATCTTTCGGAAGATATTCAGAGCCAGGCCCGCACGATCTGCGACAAGGCGCTGAATGATCTCGCGGCAAAACACGGCGCTGAATGGGATGCCGTGACGCTTGGCGATCTCCCTGCAAAGGCCAGAAACGCTGCCCGCGAGGCCTTCCGTCTCACGCTGCTCAGTGACTTCGCCCGCGAGCATTTTGTCTTCTTCGCCACCGCCCGCGGTGTTGTGAAGAAGGTGCCGCTCAGTGAATTCTCGAAGGTCCAGAACGGCGGCACGTCAGCGATCACTCTGGATGAAGGTGACGTGCTGATCGGAGCGGATCTGACAGATGGCGCCCACAGCGTGATGCTCTTCTCGGACGCTGGCAAGGCGCTTCGCTTCGATGAAAACGAAGTGCGTCCGATGGGCCGCACGGCCCGCGGTGTCGGCGGCATGAAGATCCGTCCTGAAGACAGGATCATCGCGATGATCGTCGCCAATGACGAAGGCCAGATGGTGCTCACCGCGACAGAAAACGGTTACGGCAAGCGCACTCCGATCGCCGAGTACACGATGCATGGCCGCAACACGATGGGCATGATCGCCATCGCGACCACGGAGCGCAATGGCAAGGTCGTGGCAGCCTGCCTGGTTGATGAGAATGATGAAGTCATTCTTCTCACGAAGAAGGGCAAGCTTGTCCGTATTCCGGTCTGCGATATCCGCATCTGCTCCCGCGCGACGCAGGGTGTGAAGCTCGTCAATCTGAAGGATGATGATCTGGTGAGCGTGACCCCGGTGAAGGATCAGGGCGGGGACGATGCTGAGCCTGCTCCTGAGGGAGATGATGGCGAGGGGTCGGAAGACGGTCCGGAGGATCCGTCCCCGGAAGAGACTCCGTCGCTTGACGATCTCTGATCCGGTTCAGGTATAAAAGAGAAGGAAGGGAATGCTCCTGCGGCATTCCCTTCCGGCACTTCAAGCAGGAAAAATTCAGTTTTAGGAGTCAGAGAATGAGCCGTTGCTTTAATTTTTCGGCAGGTCCCTCGGAATTGCCTCTCGAAGTTCTGGAACAGGTCCGGGACGAACTGCTGGATTTCAGAGGCACTGGCTGCTCCATCATGGAGATCAGCCACCGCAGCAAGGCCTTTACTGAGGTGCATAACGAGACCCAGCAGATGCTTCGCTCTCTGCTCGACATTCCTGAGGAGTACGACATTCTCTTCATGCAGGGCGGCGGCCATATGCAGTTCTCCATGGTGCCGCTCAACCTGATGGCTCCGGTGTCGGCCGACCCGTCCCGCAGAGGCGGCGGCTGCTATATCGTGAATGGGACCTGGTCCCGCAAGGCGGCGCATGAGGCCGGACGGCTCGGCGGTATTTCGATCGCGGCTGAAGGGGATGAAACCAACGTGCCTCAGCAGCAGGATCTCCGGATTCCGGAGGACGCCTCCTATGTTTACTACTGCGATAACGAGACTGTCCACGGGATTGAGTTCAACTATGTTCCCGATACGGGACGGGTGCCGCTTGTTGCTGATATGTCGAGCAACATCCTGACCCGGCCGTTTGATATCCGGAAATTCGGAGCCATCTGGTTCGGCGCTCAGAAGAATTTCGGCATCGCGGGTCTGACCATTGCGGCTGTCCGCCATGACCTGATCGGCCGGGCTCCCGAAAACTGTCCGGTGATGCTTGACTGGAAGAGCTATTCGAGCAAGAACTCCATGCTGAATACGCCTCCGACTTTCGCGATCTATATCGCAAACCTCGTCTGCCACTGGCTTGAAAAGCAGGGCGGCGTGCCTGAAATGGCAAAACGGGCCGCTGAAAAATCGGGTGCGCTCTACAGTGTGATTGATGCTTCAGACGGCTTCTATTCGGGGAAAGTGAAGCCCGCTTTCCGCAGCCGCATGAATGTGACTTTCTGGCTTAAGGACGAGTCGCTGAATGACCTCTTTGTTGAGGAAGCCGCGGCTCTCGGTCTTAAGAATATCCGCGGCCACCGCAGTATCGGCGGCATGCGGGCCTCGGTCTACAACGCCGTTCCGACAGAAGGTGCGACGCAGCTTGCGGACTTTATGAAGGATTTTGAGCGTCGCCATGGATAAAGAAACCCAGCTTGCAGAACTCCGCCGTGAGATCGACGGAATCGATGCGAAGATCGTTGAACTTGTCGATCAGCGCGCGGATGTCGTGCGCCGGGTAGGCGAGCTGAAGGGAGCAACCGGGACTGCTGTATTCCGTCCCGAGCGCGAGAACCTGATTCTTGAGCGCGCGGCGTCTCTCAGCCGGAATTTCGACGGTCCCGCGGTCAAGGCGATTTTCCGGGAGATAATTTCTTCCTGCAGAGCCTTGGAGCGAACGACCACGGTGGCGTATCTCGGCCCTGCGGGAACCTTCAGTGAAATGGCGGTGCTCCGGCAGTTCGGCTCCAGCGTTGAGGCCAGGCCCTGCTCAACCATCGCGGAAGTCTTCCGGATGACGGAGAACAGCCGTACAGACTTCGGTGTGGTGCCTGTGGAGAACAGCACGCAGGGAACTGTGGCGGTGACGCTGGATCTGCTTCTCGATACATCTCTCACCATTGTGGGCGAGGTGTCGATTCCGATCATCCATAACCTCCTCACCCGAAGCGGCGATCTGTCAAAAGTGAAGACCGTGATGGCTCACCCCCAGGCTCTTGCTCAGTGCCGGGAGTGGCTCTCGACTCATCTTCCCGGCGCGAGACAGGTGAGCTGCTCCAGCAACGCGGAGGGGGCAAGGATTGCTTCCGAGGATGACTCGGTCGGTGCTATCGCTTCGCATCGGGCTGCGGAACTTTATCAGCTCGGTATCGCTGGCGAAGGAATTCAGGATTGGGCGGGGAACCGCACGCGTTTCCTTGTTCTCGGGCACCATCCGACACATCGCAGTCCGGAACCCGGAAAGGATAAAACGACCTTTGAATTCTCCATGGTGAATAAAGCCGGTGCGCTTTTCGAAGGGCTTGAGCCTCTGGCGCGTCACGGTGTGTCCATGACGCACCTGGAGAGCCGGCCTGCCCGGAATGGCGCCTGGGAATACAATTTTTTTGTTGATGTCGAAGGTCACATCGAAGATGAAGCGGTGAAGAAAGCTCTTACCGAAATCAAAGCGGAAACGGCCGTCTTCAAATTTCTCGGCTCCTACCCCAAGGCGCTCGATTAAGCCCGCGGCAGCTTCTCAGTCAAAATAAAAAATATTGGGAGTAACAGCATGTCAGATAACCTTTCAGCTCCGTCCTATATCCGCGGAATTGAGCCGTACAAGGCTGGAAAGCCGATCAGTGAACTCGCCCGTGAAAAGGGACTGCAGCCTGAGAATATTCTCAAGCTCGCCAGCAATGAGAATCCCCTCGGGGCGCCGGAATCCGCGCTGCAGGCAGTCCGGGAAGCCGCGACCGCACATAACGTGGCTCTCTACCCCGATGGAAACGCCTATAACCTGAAGCACGCTATTGCCAAGCGGCTGGGTGTTCCGGCTGAATGGATCATTGTGGGCAACGGCAGTGATGAGCTGATGGGGCTCACCTGTGAGGCGCTTCTCGAACCGGGCGCCAAGTCGGTTTATTCCCAGTTCTATTTCTCGGTTTACCGCATTGATACGCTCGCCTGCGGCGGCACGCCGGTTGAAGTTCCCGCGAAGGGTTTTGCGATCGATCTGGACGCCATTGCGAAGGCTGTGACACCCGAAGTCCGCGTGGTGTTTCTCACGACTCCAAATAATCCCACCGGCCTCACGATTTCCCAGGCTGATTTTGAGGCGTTCCTCGGAAAGATTCCCCCGAGCGTGACGGTGGTGCTTGATGAGGCCTATCGCGAGTTTGTGCCGGAGGAAGACCGGATTGATTCCATCGCGCTCGTGAAGAAGTATCCGAATCTCTTTGTGACGCGCACTTTCTCCAAGGCCTATGGTCTGGCGGGTCTCCGCGTCGGGTTCGGTGTGAATTCCGGCGAACTTCCTGAACTCGTGAACCGTATCCGTCCGCCTTTTAACTGCAACACCCTCGCTCAGGCGGCGGCTGCCGGCTGTGTGAACGATCAGGCATTCCTTGACCGTGTTTATGAGATGAACCGCAGCGGCGTGAAGCAGCTGGAAGACGGATTCTCGTCTCTTAACCTCGAATTTGTGCCGACGAAGAGCAACTTTGTTCTCGTTCACATCGGACCGAAGGCGGCTGAACTCAATCAGGCGCTTCTTGACCGCGGCATTATCATCCGCCCCTGCGCGAGCTTCGGGCTCCCGGAGTGGATCCGTGTCTCCGTCGGTACGGCCGATCAGAATGAACGGTTCCTTGCCGCCCTGAAGGAGCTTCTCGCGAAGCTCTCCGCCGCATAAGGAGCCGGGGTTGAAGCTTGCCGTAATCGGAATGGGGTTGATGGGGGGATCGGCCGCGCTCGCCATGAAGCGGGCCGGCACGATCCACTCGGTGTACGCCTGCGACATGAGCCCGGAGGCTGTTTCGGACTCGATCAGCATGGGTATCGCGGATGAAGGGGGATCGGATCCCGCCGAGGCCGCGCGCTCTGCTGATGTCATTATGGTCGCGACACCGGTGATGACGATGGAGTCGATTTTCCGGCAGATCGCTCCGGTGATGAAACCGGACGCTGTTGTGACGGATATCGGTTCAGTCCGGGGTATGGTCCAGGAAGGCGCCCGCCGGGCGCTTGGGGCAAAGTTTTCGCAGTATGCCCCCTGTCATCCAATCGCCGGGGGCGAAAAGCCCGGTGTCCGGTATGCCTTTGCCGACATGTTTGTCGGGAAAAAAGTCATCAGTACCGCGGAAGAGGGCATGAGCGCCCGCGCGGTCGAGATCATCGAGTCGCTCTGGAAGTCCTGCGGTGCGCAGATTATCCGCATGTCGCCCGAGCGTCATGATGAAGTGTTTGCCCTGATGAGCCATCTGCCTCACGTGCTCGCCTACGCGCTCGTCGCGATGATCACGGAGAGCCGGGATCCCGATACGCTGCTCTCCATGGGCGGCACAGGATTCCTCGACTTCAGCCGTATCGCGGCTTCGAGCCCCGTTATGTGGCGTGATATCTGCCTCGCGAACCGGAAAGCGATTTCCGAAGGACTGCGGCGGTACCGTGCCGAGCTCGAACTCTTCCAGAAAGCGATTGATGATGGAAACGCCGATCAGCTGGTGGCCGGTTTTGCCCGCGCCGCGCAGGCAAGACGGAAACTTGGCCAGGGTGACAGCCTTAAGACTCAGGTGAAGAAGCCATGAAGACTTTTCCAGAAGTGCTGACCGTGCGCCCGATTCTCAGCGCCGCGGGTGAAGTCCCGATGCCGGGTTCAAAATCGATTTCGAACCGCGCGCTGCTGCTCGCGGCGCTTTCCTCTGGACGGACTGAACTTAAGGGAATTCTGAGAGCTGACGATACGGAGCGCATGATGGAATCGCTCCGGAAACTCGGTGTTTCAGTGGAAATTGATGAAGGTAATCCCGAGTCGGTGACGGTAGAGGGCTGCGGCGGCAGGTTTCCGGTCCGCAGCGCGGAGCTTTTCCTCGGAAACGCCGGAACAGCGGCACGGCCGCTTACTGCGGCGCTGGCGCTTGCCGGCGGCAGTTACCTTCTGGATGGCGTTGAGCGGATGCGGGAGCGTCCGATCGGAGACCTTCTCGTGGCGCTCCGGTCGCTAGGGGCTGAGATTGAGTGTCTGAACCGGGAAGGATACTTTCCGCTCCGGATCGGTGAACGCCGTTCCGTTTCCGGAAAAGCCTCCTGCCACATCAGCGGCGAAGTGTCGAGTCAGTTCATCACCGCACTTCTCCTTTCCTCGCCGGTTTACTCCGGTCCTGAGGGACTTGAGATCATTGTGGATGGACATCTGATTTCGCGCCCTTACGTGCTCATGACGCTGAAGCTGATGGAGCAGTTTGGGGTTCACGCGGAAGATCAGGGTGACCGGTTCTTTGTTCCGCACGCAGAGTATCGCCGCGGCAATCCTTACCTGGTTGAGGGAGATGCGTCCGGGGCGTCGTACTTTCTCGCGCTCGGAGCGCTTTCCGGTCCGGCTGACGGTCCCGGAGTCCGTGTCACCGGAGTGGGGCGCGATTCCATTCAGGGAGATGTGCAGTTCGCGGCATTCCTCGAGCGCATGGGAGCGAGAATTGCCTGGGGGGAAAACTGGATCGAAGCGAGACCGCCCGTATCCGGAAAACTTCACGGCATTCACGCGGATTGCACGGAGATTCCGGATGCCGCGATGACGCTTGCCGCGATCGGGCTGATGGCTGAAGGGGAAACGGTGCTTACCGGTATCGGCTCCTGGCGCGTCAAAGAAACAGACCGGATTGCGGCCATGCAGGCTGAGCTTTCCAAATTCGGCGCCGATGTGAAAACCGGCGATGATTGGTTAAGCGTAACATCTCCTCAAAAGCTTCTTCCAGCAGAGGTCAGTACCTATAAGGACCACCGTATGGCGATGAGCCTTTCGCTCGCTGCCTGCGGCGGGGTTTCTGTACGCATTCTTGATCCCGGGTGCGTTTCCAAGACTTTCCCGGACTATTTTGAGCGGCTGGCAGGACTGGTGAAAACAGCCCCTCTGACGGATAAAGACTAGGCGCATTCATTCTTTAATTGACGAGGTTTTCTGATGACAGAAATGAAGGGACAGGTTCCTGTAATTACGATTGACGGCCCGACCGCGAGCGGCAAGGGCACGGTCGCGTCGAAAGTAGCGGAGGCTCTCGGGTTCCACTACCTCGATTCCGGCGCGCTTTATCGCATCGTGGGACTTGTCTGTCTGAGGGCCAACGTTGATCTGAAGGACATCGCGGCCGTCACGGCACACGCGATGGGTATCTCTCCCGTGTTTGCGGGAGGGAGGATTTCTCTTGGCAGCGAAGACATCACCAATGTCATCCGCACGGAAGATGTCGGCCAGGCAGCTTCCTGCATCGCTGTTATCCCCTCGGTCCGCAACGCTCTTTTTGAGCTGCAGCGCGAAGCGCGCCGCGAGCCGGGCCTCGTGGCAGACGGCCGCGACATGGGCTCGATCATCTTCCCGGATGCCGAACTGAAGATTTTCATGACAGCCGACCCGCGGGTTCGCGCCTGCCGCCGCTATGACGAGCTGCGCGCCAAGGGCGACCAGGTGTCGCTCGAGGAGATCGAACGCAACGTGCGCGAACGCGACAAAGCCGATATGGGGCGTGCGATATCGCCGCTCAGGCAGGCCGAAGACGCCATCGTACTCGACAACAGCTGCATGACGGTCGGGGAGCAGATGGCGTGGTTTATGAAGGAATTCGAACAAGTTACCAGATAGGAGCACGGATCGCCGTGCACAGGGCACAGTGAAAGGGTTGCGAATAGAGATCGATGACAAATCGGGCTTCTGCTTCGGCGTAGTCCGGGCTATTTCGGAGGCTGAGAAAGCCCTCGCCGAGGGGAGTACGGTCTATTCGCTGGGCGACATCGTCCACAACCGCATCGAAGTGCAGCGCCTCGAACGGCTGGGGCTGCGCACTGTAACCCACGCCGACATGCCCGCACTGGGCGGCCGGCGGCTGTTCATCCGCGCCCACGGGGAACCGCCCACGACTTTCGCGCGCGCGAAAGAGCTCGGCATCGGGGTGATCGACGCCACCTGCCCGGTGGTCGCCCGTTTGCAGAACCGTGTGGTGAAGGCACACGAACAGATGCACCCCGTCGGAGGGCAGGTCGTGATCCTCGGCAAACGGGGCCATGCGGAAGTCGTGGGGCTCACGGGACAGGTGCAGGCACCGACCATCGTCATCGAAGGCGAGGAAGACCTCGGCCTGATCGACTTTACGCGGCCGGTCTATTTCCTGTCGCAGACGACCCAGAGCATCGCCCTGTTCGAGGCCCTGGGTGCCGAGATGCGCCGCCGGGCAGCACATCCGGACGGGGTGCGGATCGATGACACGATCTGCCGGCAGGTATCGAACCGCGAACAACACCTGGCAGAATTCGCACGCCGCTTCGACGTGGTGGTGTTCGTCTGCGGGCGCAAGTCGTCGAACGGCAAGGTGCTCTCGGAGGTGTGCCGCAGGGCGAACGCCCGGACACATACGGTCGAGGAGGCCGCCGAGATCGACCCGGCATGGTTCCCGGGTGCCGAGTCGGTCGGAATATGCGGCGCCACGGTCGGTG
>ENA-UEOM01000570-UEOM01000570.1-human-gut-metagenome-genome-assembly--contig:-NODE-570-length-15754-cov-8.001786_pt1 | contig 15754 bp, 9 predicted proteins | sample MGYA00242993_ERZ507994 | MGnify/ENA primary metagenome ERZ507994 (study PRJEB26167, sample SAMN06115536) | human gut metagenome | host: Homo sapiens | place: China:Neimenggu | collected 2014-11-07... | reverse complement strand
TCTACCACGGGGAGAAAAATCACTATGGATTTTTTACTCAAGTGTCCAACTTGATTTTACAATCAACCAAAATAAAATATTGTTCTAATGAGTAATAACGATAACCGTTTTCATCAATATAAGCAGGCCTAAGAATATTATTGCGTTCATAATAAAATAATGTTTGCTTCGATAGCTTGAACAGAGAGGCAAATTCTCCGATTGTAAAATATGTTTCTGATAATTTATTCATAAATTCACCTGTAAAAATAATGCTTGACTATACTATAGGTAGATACTTTAAAATTCTTCTTAATGATAAGCAGAACAATTAGGATTTTGGTTCTATATATTATTAAAATGCTTGACATAGCATTTGTCAAGAGTTGTTCTGTAGTTTATGAAGATGAGGTGTTATTGTGAAGAAGAGTTCTAAGAGCTTATTAATGTGTATGCTGATAACCGGTATTTGTGCCGGCAGCGCACAAGGTGTATTTGCCGAAGAAAAAATAGGCGAATTTAACCTTGACCAAATGGTTGTTACTGCCAGCAGATTGGAAGAAAGCAATTTTGAAGCGAATGCTAACGTAAATGTCGTTACCCGCAAGGATATTGAAGATAAGCATTATCAGACGGTAAGTGACGCTCTGCGTGCTGTTCCGGGTGTTGCCATCCAAAACTACAGTGCTACCGGTGCTAATTATTCTGCGGATTATTTATATGTAAATGGTACCAGTCATGTTCTTGTTTTGGTTGATGGACAGAGAGCGAATACCAACGGTTCTACATTCAGCGTATTTCAACCTTCCGAAGTAAGCAATATGGATAATATTGAACGTATTGAGGTACTGAAGGGCTCCGCTTCTACCCTTTACGGCAGTGATGCTGTCGGCGGCGTAATCAATATTATTACCCGTAAGCCTAAAGCCGGCGGCGCTACTACAAAAATTTCCGGCGCTTGGGGCAGCTATGGCAAGAAAACCTATAATGTTTACAATGAAGGTATGACTAAAGGCGGCTTCTATTGGACTGTAAACGGCCAGACAGATAAAATGGATAACTATAAGGATGGTCATGGCAATTCCACTCCAAACAAAATCGACAGCAAGAGCTATGGCGTAAAGCTGGGCCAAAAATTTGACGATAAAGCTGATATTAATGTTTCTTATTCTCGCTACAAGCTGGATTACGGCAGACCGGAAACAGCTTCGTCCATGATGGGACCGACTATTTTTACCGGCGGTATGACTGATGGTAAAAAAGACAATACAAAATATACTGTTGCTTTTGATTATAAATTCAACGATAAGCTGAGCAACAGACTGACCTATTTCTCCCGTACATCAGACTTGGACGATGATACTAACCATCCGGCTTCTCTGTGGCTGATGCGAGAAAAAACCTGGGGTTTCTCGGATCAGCTGACCTACGCAAACGGTAATCATACCATTGTCGGCGGTTATGATTACTACAAAGATGCTATGAACAAATACCAGGATCAGTATACGCCTAACATGACCGGCACTGTAGATAACAAGGCTTTCTTTATCCAGGACCAGATGCAGTTTGGTGCCTGGGGCTTTACTCCCGGTGTGCGCTTCTCCAAGCATTCCGAATATGGCAACAAGACCACAGGCAGCGGTGTGCTTTCCTATAAATTTAACGATTTGACTAACATGTATGTATCTTACAAGGAATTTTTCCGCGCTCCGTACATGTATGAGCTGTACAATCCGTTCTATGGCAGTGAAAAGCTGAATCCGGAAGAAGGCGAAACCAAGGAAATTGGTCTTAACACACGTATTGATGACAAGACTACCTTCTCTGCTCATTATTTCCGTACAGATTCCGATAATCTTATCGGCTTCAATAATGTTACCTGGAAGTATTACAATGCAGGCGCAGAAACGATTAAGGGCTGGGATGTTCAACTGACTAAGACTTTTGATAATCACTTCAGCGCTACTGCTGCATATACACATACATATATTCCGGCAGCCTCTGCAACTGTTAATCCTAACCGCAATGGCTACATCCCTAAAGGTCAATATGATTTGACATTTAACTATGACGATACTAAATTTAACGGCAGCCTGAATATTAAAGGTATCGTAGACCGTCCCGGCAGTAAATCTAATGAGGCGCAGGTTTTAGATACCTATAAGAGCATCTGGACTGCAAATCTTGCTTTGAACTATAAGCCTGTTAAAGGCATGAATGTATTCTTTAAGCTGAACAACATCTTTGACCGCATGTATACGGATATGACTTATGATATGCGTAATCCTGGCGGCGATGGCTGGTATTCACAACCGGGCCGTAACTTTGTTGCAGGTGTAGAATACACATTCTAAGAGCTTAATCTTTTTTCTCATACACCAGTGGTGGCATAGGCATACATAACGCTTATGCCACCACACCTATATACAGACGTTTTTGGAGAGGGGGCTTGAATTTGAAAATAGCTTTTTTGCATTTTGCATATTGCTGCGGACCGCAGGCAGATAATGCAAAGAAAATTTTACAGGGGATGAAGCTGGCGGCACAGTATGGCGCAAGCTGGGTACTGACGCCGGAAATGGCGTTGCAGGGTTATTATATGATGCGCAGCGATAAGCAGTTTCAGCTTGCTTCGCTGCAAAATAAGCTTTTACAGGAGTTTATGGAGGCTTGCAGGCAATACAAGCAAAGGTTGTTTTTGGGCTGTGGTTTTGTCGACGAAAAAACTCCGCGTAACAGCTGCGCAATTATTTCGCCGGACGGAACATATTATAATCGTCACGATAAAACGAAGGTTGTGCCGTGGATAACGGAAAACTGGGCACATCCCGGAGAAAAATTTGAGGTTTGGAATTTAGAAGGTATCAATACCGGTGTTATGGTCTGTGCGGATGCATATTTTGCCGAGCACGGAGAAAAAATTGCCGAGCAGGGAGCAGAGCTCGCTGTAGTTGTTGCTGCCTGGCCACCTGGAGGTCATGCAGGACCGCCGGAGGAGGCGTGGAAGCGTTTGAGCCGTTCGGCAAATGGTATTCCGGTGCTTATCTGTAATCAGACGGGGACAGAAGGCATGGATTGCAGCCATGCGCAAAGTGCTGTTCTCTGCAATGGGGAAGTACTTTTTACCTATGAAGGATGTGAAGCAGTGCTGATTATAGATTTTGATGAAGTAAAGAAACGGGTTTTGTCTACAGAATTTGTAATAATAAATTTGGCAGATATTTAAGGTGAATGACAGTGAAAAAGTTAGCAGTATTTTTTATTTGTGTAATTATAGCATGTTGCTCTTGCCTAGGATGCGGCAATGATAAGCCGGAAAACAACGGAACGAGAGTTGTCAAGGACGCCAAGGGCTATGAGGTAAAGGTACCTGCACATCCTATGCGGATAGTTTCCTTCTCCATCAGCTGTGATGAAATTTTGCTTGGTTTAGTGGAGCCGGAGCGTATAGCTTCTGTAAGCTATCTTTGTGATGATGCAGGAATTTCGCATGTCGTGGAAAAAAGCAAGGCTGTTAAAGAGCGCATTAAAGGAACGCCGAGCGTAGAGCGTATCATGGCCTTAAAGCCCGACCTTGTCATTTTGGGCGACTGGTGGACACCAGACAGTATTCAGACTATCCGCGATATGGGAATCAGTGTATATGTTTATAAAACACCATATACGGTGGCGGATATTAAAAAAACGATTCGTGAGATTGCTGATTTTGTGGATGCTAAGCAGCAGGGCGAAGCGGTAATTAAAGAATATGATGCAAAAATCGCTAAGGCACAATCTGTTATCAAGGCTGCAAACATTAACCAGCAGAAAAAGGTTGTTGTGATGTCAGGACATGGAGTGATTGGTACTAAGGGCTCGCTTTTTGCCGATATCTGCCGATATGCTCAGGTTGATAACTGCATGGAGCAATTACAGACAGGACAGAATACTACTGTTTCAAAGGAATTTATTGTCCAGTCCAATCCTGATGTCATTATCATGCCGGGATGGAACGGTGCACCTACGCAGACCTTGGAAACAGAAAAAGAACTGCTCAATGACAAGTCTTTGCAAAGCGTAAAAGCAATTCAAAATAAAAATCTGGTGACGTTGTCCGGTCAGGATATGTATTGCGTAAGTCAATATGTCGCTGACAGTATTTTGGCAATTGATAAGCTGGTATATCCTGAATATTTTAAGTAAGCTGAGAGGAGCAAGAAAGTGGCAAACATCATTTTTGTGACTAACATGGAATCCCATTATGTTGGTATGCGCGATGCTTTAAACACCATGGAGAACAAAGAAATCAGTGACGCTGTCGAAGTAATTCAAATAAATGACAGTGAGCAGTGGAACGGCTATTGGCAGCAGAAACTGCAGGGAGCAAAATTTTTCTTTTGTACCTGGATGGGCACGGGCTTGAGCTGTGATTATCTGAAAAAAGCTTCTGCCTTTTTACAGCAAAAGAAGCTATGTCATCTTTTTGATATCATTGACCCAGGTGATGATAAGATGGATTACGGCCTGCAGGAGGAGCAAAAGAGCCTGCTGAAACAATATCTGGCCTGCGGTGGTCTGAAGAATTATCAGAATCTGAGCTTATATCTTGTTGCTGCCTTTACGCAGCAAATGATAGCTTATAAGCTGCCGGAACAACTGCCTTGGTGCGGAATTTATCATCCTGAATTTAAGCATGAGTTCGTCGAGCTTGAGGCTTATCTGGCAAAGCATTATGACAGCAGCAAGCCTACTGTGGGTTTTATCTTTTCGCGTGAGGATTGGCTTTGGCAACGCCTTGCATATCAAAATGAGATTATCAAGGCGATAGAAGCACAAAACTGTAATGTTATTGCTGTATTTAGCACTACCATGCCTAATGAACAGACTGGTGCAGTAAGCTTAGACACAGCATTTGAAAGGTTTTTTTATCAAGATGGTAAGCCCTGTATAGATGTTCTTATTAATCCATTTGTATTTTCATTGACAGTTACAGGATTTTTAAAGCTGCAGGATTTGCAGCAGCTTGGTGTGCCTGTGCTGCAGGTAGTAAATACCTATATGCCTTATAAGTGGTGGCAGCAGAGCATGGTAGGCCTTACACCGAATGAGGTTTCCTATGCTGTGTGCATGCCTGAATTTGATGGAGCCTTGCATTCCGTGCCGGTTTCCACCAATGAGGAACGTGAGGATGGTACACATTACCGCATGCCGCTTGCAGACCGCATTGATATGCTGGCAAGAAAGGCGCGCAAGCTTGCATCGTTGCGTTATAAAAAGCCTTGTGATAAAAAAATAGCGATAGTTTTTCATAATTATCCGCCGACCAATTCCAATATCGGCAGCGCTGCAAGTCTGGATTCGATTGAAAGCGTACGCCTATTGTTGGAGGAAATGCAAAAGCAAGGCTATAGGCTGGATAATATACCGACAGACAGTCAGGCCTTTGTAAAAGATATTACGGCACATGCTACTAATGACCGACGCTTTATCTCTGAGGCATTATTGGAAAAGGCAGACGGTAAGCTGGAAAAACTGGATTATGCGAGCTTTTATGAGCAGCTGCCTAAAAAAACACAGGAACAGCTTTTACGCGACTGGGGCGAAGCACCGGGAGATGTTTTCCGCTACGGCGACGTGTTGATTGTCCCCGGTATGCTCAACGGCAATATTTTTATTACGGTTCAGCCTCCGCGCGGCTTTGGTGATGATCCGGGAAAAATTTATCATTCGCCGGATTGCGCACCGACACATCATTATCTTGGCTTTTACCATTGGCTACGTGATATCTGGGGCGCAGATGCCATGATTCACGTGGGAACGCATGGTAATCTGGAGTGGCTGCCGGGAAAGGGCAATGCTATGAGTAATGCCTGCTATCCTGATATCTGCACAGGTGATATTCCTAACATCTATCCCTATTGGATTACCTGTACCGGTGAAGGCATTCAGGCTAAGCGCCGCAGTGCTGCCTGTCTGATAAGCTATTTGTCCGCGCCGATGAGTGTTTCCGGTACTTACGAAGAATTGGCAGATTTGGAAAACCTGTTGGAGGAATATTGCCATTTCAAAAATGACGATGCTGCCGCTGCGGGTATGGACAGCATCAAAGAAATGATTCGCAGCAAAGCTGCAGAATGTAATCTTGACGAGGATGTTCCGGAAAGCGAAGCAGAGGATTTTGATGATTATATTGGCAAGCTGCATAATTTTATTACTGATTTAAAGAATATGCAGATCAGTACAGGCCTGCATGTTTTGGGCGTGCCTCCGGAAGGAGAAGAGCTGGTAGAATATCTGTTGGCGTTGACGAAGCTGGATAACGGTAAGGTGCCGTCATTGATGAAAAACCTTGCTGATATGCATGGGCATGATTACTATGAGCTGATGGAGCACAGCGAGCAGATGCTGGCTGATGGCAGCATGACCTATGGTATGCTTTTGGATAAAATACGCGAGCAGGCAAGAGAAGCTATCTTGATTTTGCAAAAAAATTCCTTTGATGCTGCTAAAATTGAAGAAGTGTTTAACTTATCCTGGGCGAATAATTTACAAGGGGAAATGCGGGATAAGCTGCTGCAATCTCTGACGTATATCTGCGAGCATATTGCCCCTAGTCTGCTTATGACTGCCTTGGAGCAGGAAAATACGTTAAACGCATTAAACGGCAAATATATTGACCCTTGTCCCAGCGGTGCGCCTACAAGCGGCGGCGCTGATTTGCTGCCTACGGGACGCAATTTTTACAGTATCGACCCACGCTGCCTACCGACGAAGCCTGCCTGGGAAATCGGTAAGCAGATGGCAGAGGATGTTATCGGCAGATTTATCGAAGAAGAAGGACGTTATCCGGAAAGCGTCGGTATAATTTTGTGGGCTACGAGTAATTTGCGTAATCACGGACAATGCGTTGCCGAATTCTTGTATCTGATGGGCTTACGTCCCGTGTGGCAGCCTGGAAGCCAACGCGTTGTTGACTTAGAGGTGATTCCTTTGGAGGAGCTGCAGCGTCCGCGTGTAGACGTAACAGGACGCATCAGTGGTCTCTTTAGAGATAGTATGCCGGGAAGTGTTATCTGGCTAGATGATGCTGCGCAGAGAATAGCATCACTGGATGAGCCGACAGAGCTGAACTTTGTGCGTAAGCATGTACTGGAGGAAGCAGGCGAGCTGGAAAAATCAGGCTTGGATAAGCAGGCGGCCTGGAGACAGGCTTCGTATCGCGTGTTCGGTGACCCTCCGGGAGCACATGGCGCCGGTACAGGTGCTGTTTTAGAAGCGAAAAATTGGGAAACGATTGATGATATTGCTGCAGTATATACCAGATGGGGTGCACATGCCTATGGTAAGGGCAGTGAAGGCACCTATATGCCGGAGGTCTTTAAAAAGCGTATGGCGCAGATAGATATCACAGTGCAAAATGTTGACCACAGGGAATCTTCTATGCTCAGCGGTGATGATTATAATAATTATCGCGGCGGTATGATTGCAGCAGTACGCAGTTACAAGGGCAGTATGCCGCGCAATTACGTCAGCGATAGCTCTGACCGGAGCAAGGTGCAGCTGCGCAGCCTTACGGAAGAGCTGAAGCGCCTGTTCCGCGGTGAGGCAATTAATCCCAAATATATACGGGGCATGAAGGAGTTTGGCTATAAGGGAGCAGGCGATTTGGCAACATATGTTGACAATTGCTTCCAATGGGATGCTACCAGCGCTGTTATGGAGGACTGGATGTATGAAAAGTTTGCGGAAAAGTACGCTTTGGACAAAGATATGCAAAAATGGTTTGCTGAGGTTAATCCCTGGGCGCTGCGCAGACTGACGGAGGTTTTGCTGGAGGCGGAACAGCGCCGGCTGTGGAACGCCAAGCCGCAGACTAAGCAGTCACTGCAGGAGTTGTTGCTGAATATCGAAGGAGAAATCGAAGAACGCGGCGATGCATAAATTTTTTCACTAAACCGCTTGCGTGTATACCTAGTAGACACTGTATAATTAGATACATATTTTATTGATAGCTCTTTTTAATAAATGGAGGAATATAAATGAAACGTACTGCTGTATATCCTTTTACTGCGATTGTAGGACAGGAGGAAATGAAGCTGTCCCTGATTTTGAATGTTATTAACCCGGCTTTGGGCGGTGTTTTGATTAAAGGTGAAAAGGGCACGGCCAAATCCACTGCTGTACGCGCTCTCGCCGAGCTGCTGCCGCCGATGGCGGCTGTGCACGGCTGTCGCTTCCACTGTGACCCGCACAGCAGCCAGCTGTGCGATGACTGCACTGCCAAGCTGCAGGCAGAGGGCACATTGCCGGAGGAAACCATCAACATGCGCGTGGTTGAGTTGCCTGTAAGTGCTACAGAGGACCGCGTTGTCGGCACATTGGATATTGAGCATGCGATTAAGCATGGTGAGAAAAAGTTTGAACCCGGTATTTTGGCGCAGGCCAACCGCAACATTTTATATGTAGATGAAATCAATCTGCTGGATGACCACGTTGTAGACGTGCTGCTGGATGCCGCTGCTATGGGCGTAAACACCGTTGAACGCGAGGGTGTTTCCTATTCCCACCCCGCACGCTTTGTGCTGGTTGGCACTATGAACCCCGAAGAGGGTGACATCCGCCCGCAGCTTTTGGACCGCTTTGGTCTGAGCGTTGTCGTTACCGGCGAGCATGACCCGCTGCAGCGCGTAGAGGTAATCAAACGCCGTCTGGCTTATGAAAGCGATGCTGAGAGCTTCATTGCAGGCTATAAGGAAGCGCAGGAGGAGCTGGCGGAAAAAATTATTGCTGCCGGCAAGCTGCTGCCGGAGGTAACTATTGATGACAAGCTACTGGAAACTGTGGCCAAGCTTTCTGTTGAGCTGGGAGTAGACGGTCACCGTGCGGATATTACCGTTATCAAGACAGCGCTGACCTTGGCTGCCTTCAACGGCCGCAAGCAGGCTAACCTTGATGACCTGAAGGAAGCAGCTAAGCTGGTGCTGCCACACCGTATGCGCCGCCGTCCGTTTGAAGAGAGCGAGCTGGATTGGAATAAGGTAGAAAGCTTTTTGGCTGCCGAAGCCTAAGGAGCGTTGACTATGCTTAAAGATAATCTCTATCCATTTACTGCGGTCGTGGGGCAGGAGGAGGCTAAAAAGGCCTTGCTGATTGCTTTGGTCAACCGCAGAGCAGGCGGCCTGCTCATAGGCGGTGCCAAGGGTACGGCAAAATCCGTGCTGGCCCGCAGTGTGCAGAGTTTGATTGGTGCGCAAAGGATGCTGACGTTGCCGCTGAACGTAACAGAGGATATGCTTTTTGGCAGCATTGACCTGGAGGCTGCCGTAAGCCTGGGCGAAAAACGCTTTTCACCGGGAATTCTGGCACGTGCTACGAATAACATTCTTTATATTGATGAAGCTAATCTGCTGCGTCAGGAGCTGCTGACTGCGGCATTAGATGCTAACAGCGCAGGCATCAACAATGTAGAGCGTGACGGTATCAGCTGCAGCCATGAGGTGCGCACGACCGTTATTGCTACGATGAATCCGGAGGAGGGCACTCTGCCCGGACATATTCTGGACCGTTTCGGTATGTACGCAGATATGCAGGCACTGCAGGATATCGGTCAGCGCGTGGAGGTTATCCAACGTGCCTTAGCATATAGTAACAATACCCTTGCGTTTTGTGAGCAGTATGCGGAAGAAACTGCTGCCCTGGCAGCGAAGGTTAAGGCAGCGCGTGAGCTGCTGCCGCAGGTTGAGGTGAGCGATGCGATGCTGATGCTTGCCGCTCAGCTGTGCTCGCAGGCCTTTTGTGCCGGCCATCGTGCGGAAATTTATCTGCTCGAGGCTGCGCGCGCTATCGCCGCCCTGGCGGGGCGCACTTACGTGCTGCCGAAGGACGTGGAGGAGGCAGCGCAGTTCGTGCTGCCGCACCGTATGCGCAAGCCGCCCGAGCAACAGCCCGAGGAGCAGGAGCAACAGGACGATAACCAAAACGAAGAAGAAAACGAGCAGGATAACGAAGATAATCCTGACGATGATAATAACGACGAGGACAACGAAGATAACCAGCTGCCGCCACCACCGCCATTGGATAACGGCGAGGACGACGAAGATGACGATGCTTCCGACGATGAGGACGAGGACGAGGAAAGCGACGAGGACGAGCAGCAGCAGGAGCGTAATGATAACAACTTGGCACCGGAGGAGCAGCTTGCAGATATTGACAAAAGCTTCCGCCTGCCGAAGATGCTGCTGGATTTGGGCAAGGACCGCAATGTGCGCCGTGGTAGCGGCAAACGCAGCGTGACCAAGACTGACCTGAAGCAGGGACGTTACGTGCGCGCCGAACAGCCTAAAAGCAAAGTTACGGACCTGGCCTTTGACGCAACCATCCGCGCGGCAGCGCCTTATCAGCGCCTGCGTGAGGATAACGGCTGTGCGCTGAACATCAAGGAAGAGGATTTACGCCAGAAGGTGCGCGAAAAACGCATCGGCAACACCTTCCTGTTTGCGGTGGATGCCAGCGGTTCCATGGGTGCACGTGAGCGTATGCGCGCCGTTAAGGGTGCCATTTTCTACATGCTGCAGGAGGCGTACCAAAAGCGTGACCGCGTAGGCATGATTGCCTTTCGTCGCGATAAGGCAGATATGCTGCTGCCGATTACACGTAGCGTGGACCTGGCGCAGAAGCGTCTGGCAGAAATGCCGACCGGTGGCAAAACGCCGCTGGCTGACGGACTGGCGCTGTCACTGCAGACGTTGGCAATGATGAACAAGCGTGACAGTGAGCTGGAGCCGCTTCTGATCGTTGTTACCGACGGACGCGCGAATGCCGTGCACGAGGGCGAAAAGGATCCTGTAGCAGCAGCAATCAGCATTGCTGAAAAAATCGCTAAGGCTAAAATTACTTCAGTAGTGATTGATACGGAAAGCGGTTTTATCAAGCTGGGCCTGGCAAAGAAGGTTGCCGCCGCCATGCAGGCCAATTATTATACGCTGCAGAAGCTGTCTAAGGAAAATATAATTCATATTGTAAGAAATTTGAATTAAAGATAAGAGTATAGTATACTAATAGGTATATTGAAATATAAAGGAGTGAAGTTTTCATGAAAAAGCTGATTGTTTTATTGATGACTTTATTTTGCTGTGCAACCGCTTTTGCTGCGGATGCAGACAAGAAGCCTGCAACTCAGGAGGGTATGAACTGGGAAATCAGCATGATGCATAAACCGAGCGAAGAAGAACAGGAGCAGGCACGTTGGTCTATTGTTGTAGAAAATAACGTAGGTATTTATGCTTACGATATGGATTCTCTGACATTCAGCAAGGTTACTAACGGCCTGCCCGATAAAAATATTATTTCCGTGCTGACGAAAACCGTTTTTACCGATAAGGATATGCTGAAAAAGCTCAATGAAAAATACAAGGCTTCTCTGACTAAAAAAGAGAAGGTGCAATACTGTGAAATCGTCATGACCTTTAACCTGCAGGATAAAACCTACGGTGTAGAGGTAATGGATGTTTATGGCAGCAAGAAAACTCTGCTGAGCCATCAGGCTAAGGAGCTGAAGTTTGTTCCGGTTCCGGCAGGCAGCTTTGCTGAGGCTATGCTGGAAGTCTGCCAACAGGCCGTAGCTGCTGATGCCCAAGCAGCAGCGAAATAATGCTGCGCCCCGATTTTACTCAGGCAAAAAACTATATATTACAACACAAACTCCTTAGTCTGCTTGCTATCTGTGTGATAGGCATTACTTTGACACTGGGCCTCAGGCATCTCTCCAACCAGTCTACGTCAAAAAAAGCAGTAATGAAACCTATTGTGCACACGCAGGTAGTGAGCAGACGACCATTGTATAAAAGCATTAATCTTTTTGGACAGCTCAAGGCCAAGGCACAGATTGATATCGTCAATAAGTATGCCGGTATCGTCGATGAGATTAATGTGGATTTGGGCAGCAAGGTGCAGGCCGGAGATATCCTCCTGGTGCAGCATCTTGATGATGCCCGCGCCGAAATGCTCAAGGCCAAGGCACGCTATGCCGAGGCCGGAGCCAATGCGGCAACAACGGACGTGAGCTACAGCACCAGCCTTACTCGCTATGAGGCTGATTATAAGCTGGCGCAGGTCAACGCGGAGCGTTACCGCAAGCTGTATGCGCAGGGCGCTGTTTCCAAGTCCGAGCTGGACAGCATGGAGCAGACGCTGGCTAATAAAAAGGCGCAGTACGATGCTTTGGCGCAGCAGGAAAGCTATGATGGTACACCGTCGCAGGTTTACCGTCAGGAGCAGATTGCTGCCAGACGCGAGCAGGAGTACATTATTGCGCAAAACAAGTATCACGATCTGATTTTTAAGGCACCACGCGCAGGTATTATTACCTACCGCGATGCGGAAGTGGGTGGCTATGCGCCTGCAGGGAGCAGGCTGCTTACCCTTTTGGATGACAGTGGTTTTACAGTGGACTGCGATATTACAGAGGCCGAGGCTGCTTCTGTGACCGTTGGCACGCAGGTCGAGCTGAAGCTGGAGGCGATTGGCGAAATATGCCGGGGTACTGTTGTTTATGTGAGCCCTGTAAGAAGCAGGGAAACAAACAAGTTTACCCTCCGCATCAGGCTGGATGAGCCTGGCTCCAACGTAAAGGCAGGCTTGTTTGCCAAGGGTGAATTGCGTTTTCTGCAAAAGCCATCCACTATATATTTACCTAAAAATGCCGTTCTGGAACGGGATGGCAAATATTTTATCTATGTGCTGGGCAAGGGTAATAAGGCTCTGAAAAAGCCTGTTACTACCGGTGCAAGTAATAATGAAAGTATTGAAATAGTGCAGGGTGTAAAGATAGGCGAAACGGTTATCCTTGATAATCTTGCGCGTCTGCGTGACGGCATGGTGGTTGAGGTGGCCAAGGAGGAGGCGAAGTAATGAATATTACACGCTTTTCGATTAAACGGCCTATCGGTATCTGCATGATTTACATATTAGTCTGCGTCCTCGGTCTTATCAGCTTCTTTCGCATTGGCGTGGAGCTGTTGCCGGACGTAGACTCTAAATTTATCAGCGTCATTGTCAACTATCCGGGCGCCAGTACGGAATCCGTCGAACAGCAGGTGACGAAGCCGATTGAGGACGAGCTGTCCTCAATTTCGCACTTTAAGCAGGTGCGTTCCGCTACACGTCCCGGACGTGCGGAGATTTTTGTCGAGCTGGACAGTCAGGCTGATGCTGATATGGTAGCGATTGAGGCAACCAAAAAGGTCAGCCGTATCCGCAAAAATCTGCCGGAGGATATTGATGAGCCGGCAGTGCTCAAGCGTTCTTCCGAAGAATATCCGATTATCCAGATTGCAGCAACATCTAAGGATAACCTGGACGATATTTTTGCCTTGGCAGACAGTAGCTTTAAGGAGCGCTTGCAGCAGGCAGCCGGCGTAGCCGATGTTGATGTTACAGGCGGACGTGCCAAGGAAATCGCTATCGAGGTTGATAAGGATAAGCTCAATTATTACGGACTGACGCTGCAGGATATTATTACGGCGGTGCGCAAGGAAAACGTTATTGTTTCTTCCGGCTCCGTCTATACCGATGCTTTGGAAAAAACCGTGCGTCTGCAGGCGCAGTATAAGGCTCCGGAGGAGATTCAGCATCTGCAGCTTAAGGGTGCAGGCGGCAGATACATCGAGCTGGGGCAGGTGGCCAACGTGCAGGCCAAGGATAAGCGTGCCGTGGCCTATAGCCGTGTTGACGGCAACGAGGCGGTATCACTGGAGGTGTATAAGGCCAGCGGCGCCAATATCGTCGACACAGCAGACGGCGTGCTGCAGCAGCTGGAAACGCTGCGCAAGGATTATCCGGACTACGTTTTCACAGTTGTTTATGACCAGTCGCATTTCGTGCGCGATTCCCTAAGCAACACGCTAAAAACGCTGCTCGAAGGTCTTGTGACTACAGGACTCGTTTTATATTTGTTCCTGCGTGGCTGGAAGTCGTCTATGGCAGTTATGATTGCCATTCCGACCTCACTTATTGCAACCTTCTTCCTGATGTATCTGGCAGGCTTTACCTTCAATATGATGTCACTTATGGGTATGGCGCTGTGTATCGGTATTCTTGTCGATGACTCCATTGTTGTGTTGGAGAATATCCATCGCTTTCTGGCGATGGGCAAAAGCGCCGACGTGGCAGCGGAGGAAGGCCGTAATGAGATTGGCATGGCAGCAATTGCTATGACGCTTTGCGACGTGGTGGTATTTTTACCGATTGCCTTCATGCAGAGTGCGACAGGACAGTTCTTCAAGCAGTTTGGCATGACGATTGTTTTTGCTACGCTGATGTCGCTTGTCGTATCCTTTACGCTGACACCGATGCTGGCTTCGCGCTTTTATAAAAACGGCGTGGAGGAGCCTAAGGGCAAGCTGTGGAGCAGACTGGATGACTTTGAAGCGCAGACGATTGCAAAGTATGATGTGCTACTGCGCAAATGCATAGAAAAGCCGAAGAAGCTGGTGCTGGGAGTACTGGCAGCCTTCGCGGTGGCGGTGGCGCTGCTGCCGCTCGGTATCGTCGGCTCGGAGTACATGCCGCGTACCGACGAAAGCGCGATTCAGGTGAATATTGAGCTGCCTACGGGCTTTAACGCTGACCAAACCAACGAGGCCTTGCTGCTGTTTGAGGATTATTTGGCCAAGGTGCCGGAAATCGAGCATTATATGACTAATGTAACGACCACACAGAGCATGGGCAAGCTGGTTATCGCGCTCAAAAGCAGCGATGAGCGCAGTAAGGATGTCTGGCAGGTAGCACAGGAGATTCGCAGCTTTGCCAAGCAGAATCTTGGCGAAATCAAGGTGCGCGTCAATGAGATTCAGTCATCCGTTACCGGTGTTTCCGGCGGCCGCAACCTTGTGCGTTCACCGGTACAGGTAGAGCTTAAGGGCAGTGATATGAACCAGCTTGTGGCTGATTCTGCCAAAGTGGAGCAGATTTTTGCTTCGACTGCAGGCCTGAAGGATATCAAAAATTCCTATGTTAAAGGCATGCCGGAGCTGAAGGTGACAGTAGACCGCGACAAGCTGAAATATTATCACGCGACAGTCAATGACGTGGCGCAGTCCTTTAACGCCGCTATTGGTGGACGCAGCGCCGGCGTGCTGGCGAACGATGTGCAAAACCATGGCAATGACACCGATATTGCAGTACGTTTTGCCGGTGGCAGTGGCTATGATATCGAAGATGTACGCGCTATTCCCGTGCAGACAGGCAGAGGAAGCGTCTTTCTTGGCGACCTTGCCGACGTAGAAGAGGGTGTAGGCCCAATTACAATCCGTCGCGTGAACAAGGAGCGCATCATTAACATCCAGTGTAACCTGACGGACAGGCCACTGAACGAGGTGGTCAAGGAGCTGACGCAGAAGCTAAATGCTGCAGGCCTCAAGAGTACCTATGAGTTTTCCGGCCAGGCGACCACGATGAACGATTCCTTTGCCGAAATGGCTATGGCATTGTTGCTGTCATTGCTGTTGATTTATCTGCTGCTGGCAGTGCTTTATGAATCGGTATTCACGCCGTTCATCCGTATGTTTTCGTTGCCGCTGGGCATCATCGGTGCAATCTTCTGCCTGCTTTTGACGCATAACACCATCAACCTGTATTCTCTCATCGGCATCTTGGTTATGGACGGTCTGGTAGCGAAAAACGGCACGCTGCTTTTGGATTATACGCTGACGCTGATGCATGAAGGACATGGATCTTAACATCAATATGAACCTGTCGTTTCAAAGCAACAAACTTATCTCGCTAAGTGGAGATTACA
>ENA-UEOM01000566-UEOM01000566.1-human-gut-metagenome-genome-assembly--contig:-NODE-566-length-15780-cov-5.514997_pt1 | contig 15780 bp, 19 predicted proteins | sample MGYA00242993_ERZ507994 | MGnify/ENA primary metagenome ERZ507994 (study PRJEB26167, sample SAMN06115536) | human gut metagenome | host: Homo sapiens | place: China:Neimenggu | collected 2014-11-07... | reverse complement strand
GTAGAAGGTGCCGCCGCCGAGTTCCACCATGACGAACGGTTTGCCTGCCGCAACGGTCTGCGGGGCGGTCAGTGCCTTATCGGTCACGATGACCGGGCCGGTCAGGGTGCCGCCAAAGCTCAGCAGACCAGTGCCCTCATTAAACTTGGCGCTCAGGCTCTGCAGGGAGCCGTCCTCGCGTACCATGTAGGCATTGTAGCCCTTGGCCATGCCGTCCACGGTGATCTCCGCCGGGCGGTTGATGATGACCTGCTCAGCGCCGTAGCCGTAGGAAGCCTTGATGGAAGCGCCGGCCTTGGTTAGGTTGTCGTTCAGCGCCTTCTGGGCGGCGGGGGAAAGGGTGGTGTAATTCACGGTGCCAAAGTAGATCTTGTCGCCGGCCTTCAGCGGGACAGAAACAGTGACCTTGCCGCCGTTATCCTCGGTGACGGACTGGTTCCAGCTGCCGCTGGTGATGTACTGGCCATCTACGGTGGCGGCCTTTACAGTATACAGGATCTTACCGGTCTTATCCATGTTGGTGACATTCAGTCCGCCCGCGCCAAATACGGCGTCGGCCTCATCAGCCTTGCGGCCGTAGTCGAAGCACATGGCCAGGATGTGGTCCTCGCTCTTGGCGTTCATGGGGCAGAAGTTGTCGCCCGGCTCCTTGGCGGAGAAGCTCGCCAGCTCATCAAAGCTGGTAACATAGGTATAGTTGGTCACGCCGTTTACATCCTTCACATAGCTCACATTCAGCGCCGGAGCGGAAACACCGTAAACGGTGACCTTTACGCCGGAAATGATGATATCGGCATTGTTATCCAGTACAGAGGTCTCATTGGCCTTGGTGGTCACCACATACTTGTAGGTGGTCTCATCGGTCCGTACCCAGCCCTGGCTGGCGATGAGATCGCTGCCTACGGGGACGGTCAGGGTAACGGTATTCTTCTTGGGGTCAAAGCTGCCGTTGGTCTTGCCCCAGTTCTGGTCGGTCAGGCCCAGCTCTTCCTGGGTGAATACGATAGACTGTCCGGGCACGATGGACTGCATGTAGGTGTTATCGGCCGCGGAGGTGCCGCCGGGGTAGCCAGTCTGGTTCCCGGTGGAAACCGCAAACGCCATGGTGCACACCATCAGCACAGCCAGTGCCAGTGCAAATGCTTTTTTCATGGGTTACTCTCCTTTGGGTAAAAATCATTTTGGTTTGTGAAGACCCGGCGGCATGCTCCACATCTGTCCGCCCGGCTTCTGTGGCCCATTGTACCGGCCATTGCCCACTTCCACAAGATGGAGATTGTAACCAATTTGTCATTTTATGCGTTTTGCCGGTTTTGCGTCATTTTCTCTCTTCCCGGTTGCAAAAACGCCGAAATTTCTGGATTTTTCGCACCATTCTTCCCATTTTTACCCTCTGCCTCCCCGCTGCCAAAAGCTCCAGCAGCACCCAACTCAGCATAATTATTACATTTTGTAACCAACCGCGAAATTTGGGCGTTGGGCCGCAAACCTTCCGTTTGCCGCCCTCCGCCAGCTCCAGCAAGCCGCAGCATCGGGCGCAGCCCGTTCCGCCTTCGGCGGAACAAAGCAGGCTCCGCCTGCTTTCGGCGGCTTCGCCGCCGGGGCTGCGCCCGCCGCAAACCCTCTACCCTTTGCCCCCACCTTACATGTAGGCCGGGTCGGCCAGCACCAGCCGGGTCAGGCAGCCGCTCTCGGTGTAGATGATCTTCACTTGATAAGCCGCCATCAGCCGGTTGCCGCTTATTGTGGATTTCAGATAAATGGCCTGCCCGGGGGCGATGTTGTGCAGTCCCGGCACCGTTACCCGGGCGCTGTGCAGCCCCAGCTGGCCTTTCATCACCCGCCGGTAGGCGTCCAGCGCCGGGTTGCCGGTGTATTCCCCGGCCGGGATGATGTACCGGTTGCGCCGCACCTGCTGCTCGTTGCCAAAGGGATTTTCGTACAGCTGGGAATAGGCCCCGCCCGCATCCCGGTAAACAATGGTAGAAAGCGGGCTGCTCCGCCGGGTGATGTACTCCAGCGAGCAGTACCGCAGCACCCCGGTCTCGTTCACCGCGTTGCTGATAATAATGGGGTCATCGCCGGTCAGCGTCTTCACCACTATGGTGTTTGCGGCGGTGATGTGCGGCTCCCGGCCATACAGCCGGAAGCACAGGATACAGAAGGCCTCCCACACCGAATGCCCCTTCCCCAGCTGGAAGGTCGCCGCGCTGGCGGTGGTATTGGGCAGCGAAAGCCCGGTAAACCCCAGCGTTTTCAGCTCCGCGTTAAAGTATGTCTGTGCCGTCAGGTCGGTGTAGGTCTTGGGCAGCGCTTCATTATCGCACAGCAGCGCCCCCGGCGTCCGGGCACTGATGCTGACAAATGCCCCGTTCCCATCCACCGAGCGTACGATCTCATCGCACAGCCCGGCAAACAGCGCGTCGGTGCCGTGCTTCACCTGAATTTTCGTCAGGTCGTCCAGCGGTCCCTCGTGCGGCAGGGTGATGTCCAGCTGCCACGCCGGGGAATCCCACGCCCTGGTGATGACCATGGAGCTGGGCTCCTTCAGGGAGATGGTCTCATTCCCCAGCGTCAGTCCCAGCAGCTCAATCGACATGTCGCTCCTCCTTCCCGGCTGCGCCGCCGTCCGGAATACCGCCCGGTTTCAGCATGTCCTGTCGGGTTGCTATCGGCCCCGGCAGTTCACTCGGCCCGATTTGCTTCTTCCGTTCAGTCCACATAGCGTGTTCCCTCCCGGTCGGTGGAAGCGATCAGCTCGGTGAACTCCGCGGTGTACCGCAGCACCGTGCCATCTCCCTCCCCGGTATAGCTCAAGGCAGTGGGGAAGGCCACCACCACCCCCATCCCGGGGATGCGCAGATTGCCGGCAGTGGCCTGCCACATTAGGGCCTCTAGGGCGGTGTACTGGGCCTTGGCGTTGGCCCCGTAAAATACTCCCTCCGCCCGGATGATCCGCCGGGCCAGCCCCAGGTTCTGGTGGATAGGCCCGTATTCCGGGCAGTGGGCGGTGGCAATGCGGGTCTCGGTGGTCACCGTTATCCTCTCCGGGTTGTGCGGAAAGGTGAAAGTCTTAAAGCTCATTGTCGTCATGGAAGGTCTCCTCCTTTCAGTACAGCGGCTCGCCGCAGCGGTCCATCTCCGGGGCCAGCCGCAGCTGGCGGCGCTGCAGGGCGCTCAACTCGGTTTCCAGCGTGGCGCTATCCTGCAGGGGGATCTCCCGGATGACGGCCTTTTCCTCCAGCCGGGTGCTGCCCTCCCGGCGCAGGCTGGCCGCTGCCTCCGGCTCCCGGATGGCTGCGGTCACGGGCTTTGCTTCCTGGGCCATCATGCCCCACCTCCTTCTCCTGCCCGTCCCATGTGCGCGGAGCCCGGCCCCCGGCGGCGCCGCGGCAGCCTCCGGCTGCCGCCGCCATACGGCGGTCGGGCGCTTTCAGCGCCCTGCGGCGCCGCCGGGCCCTTACTCAGCAGCCGCTTCATCCCCGGTCACCTCCGTTCGGGCCTTGGCCGCCAGCGTGGCCCGCAGCCAGATCAACGGCCGGCGGGTTTCCTCCTCTATGGCGGTCCATTCGCAGCCGGTGTATTGCACCGTCTGCCCGTTTCTTGTAATTTTCACGGTAAAATTACTCATTGTATAAAAATTCGCGGGATTTTCCCATTTTATCTGCTCCAGCTGCAAAATATGCGTTACCGTGCCGGGCAGAAAGGTTAGCGGCTCGGTGCTGCCATAGGGCCGCACCGCCGTCACTGCCCGGCTGGATTTGACTGCATACCCGGCGGCGTGGGCCAGCACCGTACCCCCCGTTTCAATGGTGATCCCCCCAAGGGAGTGGATAATTTGGTTCATGCCTCGTCCTCCTCTTCGGGGGCCTCGGCCAGCGCGCAGCAGACCTTCAAAAGCCCCCGGCGGGCAAAGGCGCCGCACCCCCGGTCAAAGCCGGTCTCGGCCCATTCCAGCCCGGTCACCCCGCAGGGGAAATCCCCCCGCAGCGTCAGTGCCGTAACGGCATCGGTCAGGGTCTCCACCGCTTCCATGCTGTCCCGGTGCAGGGCGGTCAGCCGCAGGCCCACCTCCAGCAGCAGCGGAGTGCTGCCGGGCAGGGTGTCCTCGCTGCGCTTCACACTGTGGTCGTTCAGCACCAGCGTGGTCACCCCGGCGGCCAGCGGCCTTCTCACCGTCGGCATGCTGTATAGTATTTCACATTCTCCCAGCAGCGGCAAAAGGTATACCGCCAGCTGCTGCCGCAGATCAAATAGACTGGTTACTTGCATGCTGTCACCTGCCCAAAGTAGAATTTTCCGCCGCCCATTTCCCCGGCGGCCGCCGCCAGATATTCCTCACACAGCGCCTTGGCCGCCGCCAGCGTGTCCTTATTCACCAGAGCCGCCGTCCCTACATGGGGCAGGCTGCTCCCGCTCATCTGCGCCAGGCACCAGCGGTAGTAGGCCAGCGCTGCCGCGGCACTGCCCAGGGGCTCCGCCGCGGGGAGGGCCGACCGCCGTTTGGCGGTCAGCTGCTCCATGGCGTCCCGGCAGTAGGGCAGGCAGGCTTGCAGTTCTTCCCCGGTCAGCCCGGAGAAAACAGCGAATTTTTGCAGGATCAGTTCGATATCCATGTTGCTGCCTCCTTCATTCTGTCGGTTTATCCGCGTTAGGCGGTCTTCAGGGCCATCACCTTCACCGCGTCAGGGAAGATCATCGAGAAGCCCGCGGTGGAGGAAACGGCGGCACGCTCCAGCTGGCAGTCGATCAGACGGTCGGCGTCCACTGTCACGGCGTCGCCCACCACCATCTCCAGGGCGTAGCGGCGGTCCAGCGCGATGATGGTCCCATCGGCCACCGCGTCGCAGAGGATCATCTCGGCGCCCAGCGGGGTGCCCAGCTTGCCGGTATTCTGGAAGTGCAGGCCGGTGGTGGGATCGCTGAAGGCGGAAAGGCCCAGGATGGCGGCGGCGGTCTTGGCGTTCACCAGCAGGGTGTTCATCTGGTAGGCGGTAAACTTGCTCCACAGGGTAAGCAGATCGCTGTAAGCCAGGGTAGTGGCCGCGGTGGTCAGCTTCTGGGGCGCGCTGCCGGTGGAGCCGTCGCCGTTCACCAGCACATCCACGGCGTCCTTCATCTGGCAGCGGGCGATCTCAGCACCGATGCGGCGCAGCGCCAGGGTGAAAAGATCCAGCCGCTGGAACTTGATCGCCTCGTAGGAGGCACGCAGCATACGGCCGCGCTTTTTCAGGGCGGTGGTCTTGTCCTTCAGGCTGATGGTGGTGGTGGAAAGGGCGGCGGCCTCATTGGTCACATCGGCCTCCAGGTCGTCGTTGGTGGTAAGACCCCGGTAATCGGTGGCGGAAATGAGGGTGCGGGCGGCCACGATGGAGGAAAGCGGATCATTTTCCTCCATGCCCTGGCGGATGGCTCTCATCAGGTATTCGGGGAACAGCACGGCGCTCTGTCCGTTCTGGAAGAACTTCTCCAGCGCGCTGGAGTGGCTGCCGCCCACCTGGATATCAAAGCGCTTGAGCTGGCGCTGGAAGGCATCAAGGCTGCCCAGCTCGGTGCCGCGGTAATTCTCGGTGGGGTCCATCTTTTCCAGCCGCTCGGCAAAGCTCTCGCCGCAGCCGCGGTACAGGGATTTCTGGATGTTCAGTTCTTTGTAGTTATTATTCATGTGTTTTCTCTCCTCTTTCTCATCAGATGCAAAATGCACGGTTATCGGTTTCGTTTTCGGGGGCCGGGGCGGTCTGCACCATCGGCGCAAAGCGCTTTTCGGCCTGCTGCTTCATCAGGGCGGCCAGCTCCTCCAGCTCGGTGACGGTCAGCGGGGCCATGCTCTTTTCCAGCAGGGCGGGGGGCATCTGCGGCTGGGCCAGCATGGTCCGCCTGCGGATGGCTTCACACAGGCTCTGCCGGTAGCGGCCGGCCTCCTCGCTCTTTTCCTCCAGCGCGGCGATGTGCTTTCTCAGCCCATAGGCCGCGGCGGCATCCAGGTGCAGCTCGCCCCGCTCCATTTCGGCTATGGCCCGCTCCGGGGTCAGATGCAGGGCTTTGCGGGCGGCGTGGCTTTTGGTCACCCCGGCGGCCGGTTGGGCCGGCACCGCCACAAAGCTCCATTCATAGGCGTCGGTGGGGTCCTCCAGCAGGGTGTAGCACAGCCGGCCGCCGTACTTTTTGCCGGGCTGGTGGCCGCAGGTCGCCTCCTGGCGGTCCGCCCCGCAGATGGAACAGACTTTTTTGCCGATGGAGCAGCCCACGCTCACCTCCTTCTTGATGCCGCCGTCGATCTCCAGAATGAGGTCGGCATTGGCGGCGGTGCGCACCATGTAGGCCCAGGCCCTCAGGGCCTTATAGGGCTCGCCCCGGTGGTTCAGGCGGCCGGGTTCCTCCTCCACCGCGCAGCGGTAAATGCGGGCGGTCTGCTTTTCCCCACGGGGGTCGTGGTCAAAAATGCCGGTCTTTCCGCGGAACAGCACCGCCAGCATTTCCAGCGCCGCGTCGGTAAAGCATTCGTGGTCTCGGTCCAGGTCGTTATCGCACAGCACCAACGGGAAGGTGTAGACCTCCTCGGCGGTCAGCCTGCGGCGGCTGTACCGGGCAATGGCATCCAGCTCCGCTTCGGTTACAGGGCAGCCTTCGGCTGTGATATTGGCTTGGTTCATACTTTCACCTCCTTGCCGGCCCATGCGGCCGGCTTCTGTTTTGGTTCTTCGGCACCGCCTCGCAAACCAAAGGGCATTCCGGCCGCTTCGGTTTTGGCCACAGGGCAGCCCCCGGCTGGGATGTTGGTTTTACTCATACCGTTCCCTCCTGTTTGGCCTCATGGGCCAGCTTGCGTTCCAGTTCCTCGGCCTTGGCGCGGGTCAGGCGGGCGGTGGCCTCCTCGGTTTCATCCTGCAGGCTGATGGGCGCCCATTCTACCGCGACCTCCGGGGCAAAGCCCTGGCTGCGCAGGTACAGCCCGGCTATTTTGGCAAGGACGGGGGTAAGCAGCCGCCGGTAGGATTCCAGCTCGCCGGTAAGCAGATCGCTCTGCTGGCTGCTCATCCGCTCGGTGCTGCTCCAGCTGAGGCCCAGCAAAAAGGGCGGCAGCCCCAGCTTGGCCACGATCTGCTCCAGCAGCTGGCGGACGGGGACCTCGGTGGCGATAAACTGGTTATCGGCCCCGATGACCCGGATATCCACATCGCCCACCGCCACAAAGTCCCGGATCTCGCCTTCGGCGGCGGCCTGCATGGCGGTGCTCCATTCCCGGCTGATCTCATTTGCCACAGCGGCGGCATCGGTGCCATCGCCGGGGGTGGGACGGTAGGTAACGGCGTACCGCAGGTTGCCCATCCGCTCAAAGTTCTTGCCGATGGCGGAATAAATTTGCAGCAGCACCCGGGAGATGGCCGGCAGGCCGGAAAGCAGCGATTGGCCGGTGATCTCGCCCGGGGCCGGGTGCAGCGCAGTGAACAGGATGAGCTCGGGGCAGGGCAGGGGGCGGCGGTCCCGGCCCTCACCGGCGCAGATGACCGCCTCCAGCGGGCTGCTGCCCTGCTGGAAACTGAGGTGGGAAAGCGGCGGCAGGTACAGCCCCAGGAGCTTTTCCCGGTCGTGGTCCAGCACCACCTCGCCGACGGCGCTGCCGTAGCACAGCAGGCTATCGAGATACTGGCCGGCAAAGGCCGCCAATCCTCTGCCGCTGGCCCCTACCGGCACTTCCGCCGCAAAGCGGGAGAGCAGCGGCTGGGCCTCCGGTTCGGCGGCGGTGAGGGTAAAATCTACCGTCAGCCGGACGATTTTTTGCAGGGCGGCATCGATGATGGGGATGCTCTGCCGCAGGGCCCGGTACAGCGGGGCCTCCGCCGGTAAAAAGCGCTGGGGCTGCCAGTGCTCCGGCCGCGGCTGGGGCGCTGTTTGAACCGCGGCCCGGGTCGTTTTTTTGTTTTTGGGATCGAAAATACCCAATGTTCGGATTCCTCCTTTCGGGATGGCCGGTTTTTGTTCCGCGGCCGCCGGGAGAGGGCGGCCGCGCCCGGGAAACCGGTAAGCCCGGGACTTGCCGCGGGGGAAGGCCGTTCGGCGCGCGCAGGGCAGAGGCCCCCGCGCCTAGGCGGCCCGCAGGGCAGCCCGCCCGCGGGCGGGCTCGGCGGCTTTGCCGCCGGTTCCGGCGCAGCCGGAACGCCCTGCGGGCCGAGCCGCTGCCGTTTGACCGGCCTTCCCCCCGGTTCAGGTGCCGGCCGGCTGCCGGGGGAGGGCAGCGGCGTGGAAAGCGGGCTGGTTCCTTGGGGCGGGGGAGAGCACAGTGGAAACGAAATACCGGATCTCATCCATGGCATGGTCGTTTTCCTTGCGGGGCCGGTCCTCGGGAGCGTTTTCCTCCCAGCAGTACTGGGTAAATTCCCGGAGGGTATCCCGGCAGGAGGCGGAAAACCGCAGCCGGCCGCTTTGCAGCAGGTCGCTGACCCGGCGGATGCCGTCCAGCACGTCATTTTTGGCGGGGATGACGGGGTAGACGCCGTGACGACGGATACACTCCATAAAGCTGGCGGCTGACGGATCCACCGTCACACCCTGTATGGGATGATCCCCGGCCAATTGACAAAGGGCCATGTAGTACTCCTCGTCGGTTTTCTGTACTCCCTCCCGGCGGGAATCGTGGTAATACTCCGCTGCCCGGTACCAGATTCCATCGGCGGGGCAGTAGCCCCACAGCCCGATGGAGCAGGGGTTGACGGTGCCGTAATCACAGCTGAGGTACCACTGGGTAAGACCCGCCGGCAGGCGCTCCACAACATGGGTTTGCGGGGAGAACATGGGGTAGACCGCCCCGCTGGGGGCGCACCATTCTCCCAGCACGAACCGCCGGTAGAAGGAGCCGGAATACAGTCCCTCGTACCGCCGCCGGATCGCCGGGGTCAGGGAGGGGTTATCCCGCATGGTGAAGTGGAGATAAAGGCAGTTTTTTTCCCGTGCCTTCTCGATCCACTCCCGGTAGAACCAGTGAAAGGGATGCTCCGGATTGCAGCAGAACCAGTACCGCGAGCCCGGCACCGAACAGCGGGCCAGCGCCTGCTCCACAAAGGAGCGGGGCATCAGGGCGGCCTCATCCAGCAGGACCCCGGCCAGGGTGACGCCCTGGATGAGTGAGGCGCTGCCCTCATCCCGCCCGCCGAAGAGGTAAAACCGGTTTTCGTGCCGGCCCAACCCCACCGTAAGCACCCGCCGCCCGGCGGCAAACCGGCACCGGTACCCCATCCCCCGCAAAATGGGGAGGAGGGGCTCCAGCAGGTTGCGCTGGAGGGAGAGAATGGTTTTGCCGCAGAGGGCAAAATCCTGGCCGGAAAAGCAGTGGGTCGCCCACATCACGAAGGAGAGGGAAAGACACAGCGTTTTGCCGCTGCGCACCGCCCCATCGCAGAGGATGGCGTCTTTTTGACGGTCCGGGGAGCCGGGGCGCCACCAGGTGAGCACCCGCAGCTGCTTTTTGCTGAAAGGGGCAAAGCGCATCACCTGTCCTCCTCATCCCCGGCCGCTGCCCCGGCGGCAACGGCATCCAAGAAGCCGAAGGCATCCTGCTGGACGGCGGCCTCCTTCTGCTGGGCGGCCAGCCGGTCCAGGGCCTCCAGCCGGTCGAAGAAGGTGATCTCCAGCCCGCCCTTGGCCTGGCTGATTTTGGAAATATTGTAGAGATCCATCTCCTCCAGGGGCGGGGTTTCGTCCTCAGCGGGGAACATCAGCCGGACGGCATCGGTGACCGGGCCGAAGGCCAGCCGGCGGTAGCCTTCCTCCGCGGTGGCGGTGAGGCCTTCGCCGCCCAGGGCGGCTTCCACCTGCCGCAGGTAGTCCTGGGCCAGGGGCGTTTGCAGAAGGAGGAGGGCTTCCTCCCGTTTTTCGGGTGCCCGGAAGCAGCGGTCGGCGGCTCCCTGGGCATCGCGCGTGAGGACGAACCAGTGGCAGAAAAGCTTTTGCCGGGCGTTCAGATAATTTGGTATTTGCTGCATATTGAAACAACTCCTTTCACTAATACGGCAAAATCGCCCCTTTTTTGCAGTTGAAAGGTTAATATTTCACTTTTTTTAACAAAAAGTTTACAAATGAGGGGCTTTTTGCGATAAAATATGGTAGAATAGGGTCGTTTGAGGGCAGCTGTGCGGGGTGGCGCAGCGGGGCGTGAACGAGGCGAAAATTGGAAATATATGGGGATTTGCAGAGGCCCGAGGAGGGGCGGGCGGGGGCCGCAGGCCGCCCGCCGGAGGCGGGCATGCGGACGGCAGTCCGCATCGGCGGCGGAGCCGCCGGGACTGCGGCCCCGACCGGCCCCCTGCAGGGACCGGAACAGGAGCGAAAAGGAGAGAGGTAGAAATGGCGATTCTGAACATTGTATTGGTGGAGCCGCGGATCCCGCAGAATGTAGGGAACATAGTGAGGACCTGCGCGGCGACGGGGGCCCGGCTGCATCTGGTGGAGCCGATGGCCTTTACCATAGACGATACCAAGCTGAAGCGGGCGGGGCTGGACTACTGGAAGTATCTTGATGTGACGACCTACCCGAGCCTTGAAAATTTTATGGAACGGCACAAAGACGAGCAGGAAAAGATGTATTATTTCACCACCAAGGCGCAGCATATCTACACCGAGGTGCAATACCCGGACGGGTGCTGGCTGCTTTTTGGGCGGGAGGATGCCGGGCTGCCGGAGGAGCTGCTGGTGCAGCATCCTGCCCGGTGCCTGCGGTTCCCGATGCGGCAGGGACTGCGCAGTCTGAATCTTTCCAATTCGGTGGCGATAGGGGTATACGAGGCGCTGCGGCAGTGGGATTTTCCCCAGCTGCAAAACGAGGGGCAGCTGCACCGCCTGAAATGGGAATAAAATAAGTTAATTTTTTAACAAATCTGCCGAAACTCTATTGCAAAGCGGCGGCGGATGGGGTAAAATAAAGGCGGAACCACAAAAAATACTATAAAGAAAGAGGGATACCGGATATGTCTTTTCTGAACAAAGTGACTGTGGAAGATCTGGATGTAAAGGGCCGCCGTGTACTGGTGCGGGTGGACTTTAATGTGCCGCTGAAGGACGGCAAGGTGACCAACGATAACCGCATCGTGGGCGCTATTCCCACCATCCGTTATCTGGCTGACCATGGCGCAAAGGTCATTCTTTGCTCCCACCTGGGCAAGCCCGAAGGCCCCGACGCGGCCTTTACCATGGCTCCCGTAGCGGCCCGGCTGGGTGAGCTGATGGGCCGCCCCGTCCTCTTTGCCGATGACGATACCGTAGTGGGTGAGAATGCCCGCCGGATGGTATCCGAGATGAAGGACGGCGATATTCTGGTGCTGCAGAACACCCGCTTCCGTCCCGAGGAGACCAAGAATCTGCCCGAATTCAGCAAGGAGCTGGCTTCGCTGGCGGATGTATATGTGGATGACGCCTTTGGCAGCGCCCACCGTGCCCACTGCTCCACCGTCGGTGTGACCGACTACATCAAGGAGACCGCTGTGGGCTACCTGATGGAGAAGGAGATCAACTACCTGGGCAATGCCGTGGAGCAGCCGGTGCGTCCTCTCGTGGCCATCCTGGGCGGCGCCAAGGTGGCCGATAAGCTGAAGGTCATCAACAACCTGCTGGACAAGGTGGATACCCTGATCATCGGCGGCGGCATGGCCTATACCTTCCTGGCGGCCAAGGGCTATGAGGTAGGCACCTCGCTGCTGGACGCCGAGAAGATCGACTACTGCAAGGAAATGATGGCGAAGGCCGAAAAGAACGGTGTGAAGCTGGTGCTGCCGGTGGATACCGTGACGACTGCCGAGTTCCCGAACCCCATCGACGCGCCCATTGAGACGCTGGTGGTGGACAGCGATAAGATCCCTGCTGACCGTATGGGGATGGATATTGGTCCCAAGACCCGCGCGCTGTACGCTGAGGCGGTGAAGGATGCCAAGACTGTTGTGTGGAACGGGCCGATGGGCGTCTTTGAGAACCCGGTGCTGGCGGCGGGCACCATTGCGGTGGCCAAGGCGCTGGCCGAGACTGACGCGACCACCATCATTGGTGGCGGCGACAGCGCGGCGGCGGTACAGCAGCTGGGCTTTGGCGACAAGATGAGCCACATCTCCACCGGTGGCGGCGCTTCGCTGGAGTATCTGGAGGGGACTCTGCTGCCGGGGATCGCCTGCATCCGGGATAAAAAATAAGAAAACCCTAGGCGGCCCCGTTTTATTGCAAAGCGGGGCCGTATGGCTTTGGCGGGAACGGCGGGGCGCAGCCCTGGGAAGATGCCGGAATGGCGGGGCGCAGCCCCGCGCGTCCGCAGGACGCGCGCAGCGGACGAAGTCCGCTGACCCGCCGCAGGCGGGGGGCTGCGCCCCGGGCCGGTACCCTGCAGGGGCTGGCCGAGGACGGGGTGCAGATTGGCGGGGAGAGCCGGGCCGCAGGCCCGGCGGCGGAGCCGCCGCCGCGGACGAAGTCCGCGGAAAGCCGCCCGGAGGGCGGCTGGGCCTGCGGCCCGGAATTTGCCCACTGCTGGGGCCTGCCGAGGAATAAAGGAAAAATAGACTATCCAAGGAGGAAAAGGATATGAATAAAGCAAAACGCCGGGCGGTGATCGCCGGGAACTGGAAAATGAATAAAAACCGTGCCGAGGCGAAGGCGCTCATTACCGAGTTGCTGCCGCTGGTAAAGGAGGCAGGCTGTGAGGTTGTCATCTGCACGCCGTATACCAACCTGGAGACCGCGCTGGCCCTGACCGAGGGCAGCAATGTGAAGGTGGGCGCCGAGAACTGCCATTGGGCGGAAAGCGGAGCTTTCACCGGGGAGATCTCAGCGCAGATGCTGAAGGAGCTGGGGGTGCAGTATGTCATCATCGGGCACAGCGAGCGCCGGCAGTACTTTGGCGAGACCGATGAGACGGTGGCCAAGCGGGTGCGCGCGGCGCTGGAAAGCGGCCTGGAGGTTATTCTGTGCGTAGGCGAGACGCTGGAGCAGCGGGAAGCGGATATCACCGGGGAGACCATTGCCATTCAGGTGAAGAAGGCGCTGGCCGGTGTGACTGCCGAGGAGCTGCGGCACATCATTATCGCGTACGAGCCGGTATGGGCCATCGGCACCGGCAAGACGGCGACCGACGAGCAGGCCAATGAGGTCAACCATATGATCCGTGCGCTGCTGGGTAAGCTGTACGGAGAGGACACGGCGGAGGCCACGACTATCCAGTACGGCGGCAGCATGAACGCCAAGAACGCGGCGGGCCTTTTGGCGCAGCCGGATATCGATGGCGGGCTCATTGGCGGCGCTTCGCTGAAGGCGCTGGATTTTGCGGCGATAGTGGAAGCCGCGAGCAAATAAAAAGGGGGGAAGCTGCGATGAAAAAGCCACTGGCACTTATTATCATGGATGGCTTTGGCCTGCGGAAAGAGACCGAGGGCAACGCCATTGCCGCCGCGAAGCATCCCAACCTGGATCGCCTGTGGGCCACCTGCCCCCATACCCAAATCGGAGCTTCCGGGCTGGATGTGGGCCTGCCGGACGGCCAGATGGGCAACAGTGAGGTGGGACACACCAATATGGGCGCGGGGCGCATTGTTTACCAGGAGCTGACCCGCATTACCAAGTCCATTGAGGAGGGGGAGTACCTGACCAACCCTGCGCTGGTGCACGCCATGGAAAACGCCAAAAAGCCGGGGGCCGCGCTGCATCTGATGGGGCTGCTTTCCGACGGCGGGGTGCACAGCCACAACCGGCACCTCTATGGCCTAATAGAGATGGCCAAGAAGAGCGGTGTGGAAAAGGTATATATCCACTGCTTCATGGACGGGCGTGATGTACCGCCGACCTCCGGGGCGGAGTACATTGATGAGCTGCAGCAGGAGCTGGATAAGATCGGCGTGGGCAAAATAGCGACGGTAAGCGGCCGCTACTACGCCATGGATCGCGACAACCGCTGGGAGCGGGTAGTGAAAGCCTATGACGCCATGGTGAACGGCGAGGGCGTAAAGGCCCCCGACCCGGTGGCGATGATGCGGGAAAACTATAAAAACGGTGTGACCGATGAATTTACCGTGCCGGCGGTGGTGACGGAAAACGCGGCCATCCGAAGCGGGGACAGCGTAATCTTCTTCAACTTCCGCCCCGACCGGGCACGTGAGCTGACCCGCGCGCTGGTGGACCCCGATTTTGCCGGGTTCCGGCGCAAAAAGGGCTTCTTCCCGTTGGTGTATATCTGCATGACCCAGTACGATGCCACCATGCCCAATGTGGAGGTGGCCTATAAGCCTGAGGATCTGACCAATACCTTTGGCGAGTATATCAGCAAGCAGGGACTAACCCAGCTGCGCATTGCCGAGACCGAGAAATATGCCCATGTCACCTTCTTCTTTAATGGCGGCGTGGAGGCCCCTTATCCCGGTGAGGACCGGGTGCTGATCCCCAGCCCCAAGGTGGCGACCTACGACATGCAGCCTGAGATGAGCGCTTATCTGGTGACCGACGAGGTGGTGAAGCGCATCAAGAGCGGCAAGTATGATGTCATCATCCTGAACTACGCCAACTGCGATATGGTGGGCCATACCGGTGTATTTGAGGCGGCCGTAAAGGCGGTGGAAACGGTGGATACCTGCCTGGGACGCACGCTGGCGGCGATAGAGGAGATGGGCGGCCGGGCCTTTGTGACGGCCGACCACGGCAACGCCGACAGGATGACCGACGAGGAAGGCAAGCCCTTTACGGCGCACACCACCAATCCGGTGCCGTTCATCGCGGTGGGCTTCCCCGAGGGGACAAAGCTGATGCCTGAGGGCGGCCGGCTGGCGGATATTGCCCCGACCATGCTGGCGGCGCTGGGCCTGCCCCAGCCCGCGGAGATGACCGGACGCTCGATGCTGGAATAAGCGACAGAAATAAAATGAGAAGCTCCCCCCATTCTGCCTGGCGCAGGGTGGGGGAGCTTTTTGGGCGGGGGCGCAGGGATCCGGGAGGGAGAGGGAGGGCCGAAGGCCCGGCGGCGCGCAGCGCCGCCGAAACGGACCGGAGGTCCGTTTGCCCGCCCGGAAGGGCGGGCGGCCTGCGGCCTGATCCTGCCTTCCGCACGGACTGCGAATAGAAGCGGAAAATCCGTCCATACTCCGGATAACGAACTGACCCGGAAAGGACGGAAAACCAATGACAAAAAAGTGGGACAGAGTGCTGATTTTCGGATTGCTGCTGGCGGTGATCCTCAGCATGGCGGCGGGCTTTGATAATGAATGTGAGACGGTGCGGGAGAATGTACTGCGGCTGCACATCCTGGCCAACAGCGACAGCGAGGAGGACCAGGCGCTGAAGCTGCGGGTGCGGGATGCCATCCTGCGGGAAACGGCGGAGGACTTTGCGAAAAGTGAAAGCCAAATAGAAACGATGGCGCGGGCAGAGGAGCTGCTGCCCAAAATGAAAGCGGTGGCGGAGGAGGCTCTGGCGCGGGCCGGCAGCGCCGATGCTGTGCGGGTGGCGCTGGTGAATATGTATTTTGAAACCAGGGAGTATGACGGCACCATTCTGCCGGCGGGGTACTATGACGCGGTGCGCATTGAGCTGGGAGCGGCAGAGGGCCATAACTGGTGGTGTGTGCTGTTCCCGCAGCTGTGCATTGGCACGGCGGCGGACAGCGAGGAGCTGGAGCGGATAGAAAAGCTGGCGGAGGGGCCGGAGTACCGGCTTTCCTTTGCGCTGGTGGAGTGGCTGGAACGCCTGCTGTCGGCAGGGAAGGAAACAGCAATATCATAATTTAACACACAATAGAGCAATGGAGCATGAAAAAGGACCCGAAGC
>ENA-UEOM01000564-UEOM01000564.1-human-gut-metagenome-genome-assembly--contig:-NODE-564-length-15856-cov-5.111097_pt1 | contig 15856 bp, 13 predicted proteins | sample MGYA00242993_ERZ507994 | MGnify/ENA primary metagenome ERZ507994 (study PRJEB26167, sample SAMN06115536) | human gut metagenome | host: Homo sapiens | place: China:Neimenggu | collected 2014-11-07... | reverse complement strand
TCGTTCAATGCCAAAGTAAAGGCTTTCAGAAGCCAGTTCAGGGGAGTAGCTGACATTCCATTCTTCTTGTTTAGACTATCCAAATTGTGTGCATAGTACTGAAAACGGGAGCAAGGATTGCAACCGGCTTTTCGGACTGACCCGTCGTCAACATTACCGTGTTGCGGTGGTCGCCCACGTATGCGAAGTACTTGCCCTTTCCACCGGTGAACCAACCGGTGAATCCGAACACTCCGCCGACGCCGAACAGGCGCAGGTCGGTTGCCATGCCGCCATATCTTTCAATCGAGATGATGTCGCGGATGGGCAGCGCTTTCTTTCCTATCCGCCGGATGATGGTGAGCGAATGGCTGTCTGCGACAATCTTCTTTGGCGAATAGTAGTAGCTAAGAAATATGGAAACCAGCACTGCGGCGAATGTCACAGTGGTTGCGGTCGTTGCGGCCAAGCCAATGCCGTCATACATACTGATGCCGTAGGTGATGCCGAACACTGTAAAAATTATGGCAAAACATACTGCGGTCATAACTTTTACAGTCTTGTTCATGGTAACATTGAATGTGGTGGTCATGTAGCTTTGTGTTGAGGTTAGTGTCGGTCGGTCAGAAGGAAGCTGCCGGCACAACTTGCCGTATGGGCCGTGTTGTGCCGGCAGGCATTCCATATTGTGATCATATCATTTCGTGGTGGCGTGCCTTATTTGGCCGGGATGTCCTCAAGTGTCTTCTTGAGCAGGTCCCAGAATGGTGCCATTGTGGGTATGTAGCAGCGCTCGCCGGTGGTGTGGGGAGAGCGGAGCGTCGGGCCGAGCGACACGACATCGAGGTGAGGATACTTGCCGAGGATGACGCTGCACTCCAGTCCGGCGTGGTCAACCTTCTCTTCTGCCTCCTCGCCAAAGAGCTCGCGGTATTCGCGTTCGAGCAGCTTAAGAATCTCGCTGTTGGTGTTCGGGTCCCAGCCGGTGTAGCCGCCGCTCATCGTAACCTTCATTCCGGCCATGTTGAAGCAGCTCTGCAGGGTGTTGGCAAGGTATTCCTTCATGCTCTCGCTCGACGAGCGTGCAAGTATCTTTACGGCCGCATTGCCTTCTGTAATGTCTATTATGGCAAGGTTCGACGACGTCTCGACCACGGCGGGTATTGCCGGTATCATGCGTAGCACGCCGTTGTGGCAGGCGTAGATGGCGTCGAGCAGGTTGTCTTGTATGTCCTCCGGCACTTCCTTCTTGGGCGTCTCGGTTTCTTCGGCGGTGAATATTATGCCGCTCTCAATGCCTGCATACTCGTGCTCGAAGGTCTCCTTGTAGTCGGCTGCGAGCTCTTTTGCGGCCTCGATGTTCTCTTTGGGCAGCGTCAGCACTACCTCGCACTCAAACGGTATGGCGTTGCGCATGTTGCCGCCGTGCCACGATGCCAGGCGTGCCTCGCATTCGGTGATGGCGTCGCGTACGTAACGGGCCATCAGCTTGTTGGCGTTGGCGCGGCCTTCGTGTATCTCCAATCCCGAGTGTCCGCCTTTCAGGCCCTTCAGCGTCACCTTTATGGCTGCGTCGTCAGGGTCGGTGTCGGCCTCTTTGTATTCCAGTGTGGCTGTTATGTCGAGTCCTCCGGCGCTGCCGATGACAAACTTTCCCCAAGTCTCAGAGTCGAGGTTGAGCAGTATGTCGCCGTTGAGTTCGCCCTCGGGCAGGTCGTTGGCACCGTACATGCCGGTTTCCTCGTCGGCCGTTATCAGTGCCTCCACCGGTCCGTGCTTCAGTTCCTTGTCTTCCATTACGGCCATGATGGCTGCCACGCCGATGCCGTTGTCAGAGCCGAGCGTGGTTCCGCGTGCCTTCACCCAGTCGCCGTCGATGTATGTCTCAATGGGATCCGTCTCGAAGTTGTGCGTGCTTTCCTTCGACTTCTGGGGCACCATGTCCATGTGCGCCTGCAGTATCACGCCTTTGCACCCCTCCTTTCCCGGGGTTGCGGGCTTGCGCATCACAATGTTTCCGGCCGTGTCCTTAAAGGCTTCGACGCCAACCTTTGCGGCGAAGTCGAGCAGGAAGTTCTGTACTTTCTCAAGATGTCCTGACGGACGCGGCACCTGTGTCAGCGCGTCAAAGTTGCGCCAGATGCACTCGGGCTTTAGGTTTTTTATCTCACTCATAGTCTATGGTTTTATTAGGGTGGGCTTCGGGGCTCGCTTCTGCCTGCTGGCATTGGCCTCGCCCGTGGCTTTCCCTTGTTGTGTCATTGTTTTATGCCGGCTCGCTGATGGCTCATGCTGCCGGCGCGATGGCTGCCGGCGCATTGCGCCTTTTGGTGAATGCCAATGCCGCCCAGCCCCATACGCCGAGCAATATCACGAGCATTGTCTGCACGGAGTGCACTATTAGCACGAAAAACAGAGCCTGCTCGTCGGCCACTCCGTAGAGTATCAGCATTGTCTTCACGGCAAAGTGCCACGGGCCGGCGCCGTTGGGGGTAGGCACTATCACTGCTATGCTGCCCACTACAAACGTCACCAATGCGCAGGAAACGCCGAGATGGGCCGTGAAGTCGAAGCAGAAGAACGTCAGGTAGTAGTGGAGGAAGTAGCTGGCCCATATCCCGATGGTGAACAGCAGGAACATCGGCGTGTTCTTGACCCCCTTCAGTGACACCACACCCTGCCATATTCCGCTCAGCGTGGCCTTCACCTTATTATATACAGACAGCTTCTTCAGCAGTATGTGTATTAGCAGCAACGCGGCGATGGCGCACACAGCGGTCACTGCATAGCCCGCCGGCGAGAACCGTTCGAGCAGCGAGTCCATGCTTGTCCCGGTCTTGTTGAAGAACGTGTTGAACACCCTCATCTGGCACAACAGCATCACCCCGGTGACTATGAGTACCAAAAGTGAGTCTATGGCCCGTTCCGTCACTACAGTGCCCAATGCCTTCGGAAACGACACCCCGTCGTATCTCTTCAGCACTCCGCAGCGTGTAAACTCGCCTATTCGCGGCACCAGGAGGCTTGCGGCGTATGAGATGAATATCGAATATATGCTCACCGACCGCCTCGGATGTTCGCCGACAGGCTCCAGTGTCTGCCTCCATCGCCAGCCGCGCAGCATTTGCGCCAGTATGCCGAAGGGAAACGAGAGCGCCATCCACGTCCAGTCCATTTCGTGGAGCAACACGTCTTTCATGCTCTTGAAGTCGAAGCCACGGTACATCCAGTATAATATGGCTCCGCCCAACGCCAGCGGCATTATTATCTTGACGCAAGTGTTTGCTATCTTTCTTGCTTCCATATCAATATGCAAATATACATTATTTCGTGCGTAACGCAAAATAATTCGGTTAGTTTTCTTGTCCCTGGCAGGGCATAATTTGCGTTTGTCGGTGTTGTTTGTGGCTTTGTGGTGATTATGCGGCCGTGTGGGCGATTGCTGCGACGGCCCGGATTGCGGGCTGTGTCATGCCTGCCGGTGGCTCAAACCACGCGGTTTCGCCAACTGGCAGGCATGCCTGGCTTATGTCGGCAGGTGGCATCTTCGTGCCGAAGGGTGCCGTCCGGCCAATTGCCGGCTTGCATGTCTCACGATTGGGGCGGCTCCGTTTCGGCGTGGAATTTTGCTGTTTGTGGGCGCGCACAACATTGATTTGTGTCAAATATATGGGCTTTTGGCGCATTTAGTGCCTTTGCTTTAGGCGTCGTTTCGGCCGGAAGGCGTACCTTTGCACCAGAAAACAAGTATTAGGATAACAACAAAAAGTAAGTAGAAGATTATGGAAATGATTGGAATTGTAGCATTGTGCGTAGTTGTGCCGGTTCTTACGGCCGGTTTGTTTTTGGCATCTGTTGAGCTTCTCAAGGCCAACTTCTAATTGAAAGGAGGTCAAGGCGATGATTATGTTTGTAATGATGGCAGTCTATGTGGTAGTGTTGCTGGCGGCTGTAGCGCTTGGCATAATGATAGTAATCAAGACCGCCGGCAACCATTGACGCCACTCTTGTTGTGTAAGACAATTAGTTTTGTTTTATGATAAAGAATCCGGGCCACAATTGCATGGTGCAATTTCGGCCCGGATTTGTTTTTGTTCAGTCGGTCAGCCGTCAGTCGGTGACGTCTTCATCGGCCACGGCATCCTGCCAGTTGTCCCATTCAGGTATGTCGGCATCGTAGCCCTCATATCCGAAGTTCTGCCATAGTTGCCCGTTTTTGTTGGCGGTTATGGCGTCGTTTGGTATCGGCCAGAACACGTTTCTCTTGTCCATCGTATACTTGAGTGTTGCCGGTCCGCTCACAATGCCGTTGCCGGTGTGGTTGTAGAGCGAGTAGTGGTAGATGCGTTGGTAGAAGTAGCTTCCGCCGTCGGCGTCTGTTCCCTGTTGCTTGTCCCATGTCTTTGCGTCGTAGGTGTTGTCCCATTCGTCGGGTGTCTTGCTTAGTGCCAGATCGTATGAGATGCGTGTCAGTTCCACATTGCGGAACTCTTCGAGATAGAGTTCGCGCGCCCTTTCGTTTGCAATGTCTCCTATGTTCACGGTGTTGTACAGTTGTGAGCAGTGTGCGCGCCTGCGGATGGTGTTCACGTCTTCTGTCGCCCCGTCGGTGTTGCCTTGGTACAGCCTGGCCTCGGCGCGCAGCAGGTAAGTCTCTGCCAGGCGGAACAGATACCAGTTGGCGTTGCTTCCCTTTGTCGCCCCGTTGAATTGCGTGGCTGCAAGGTTGTTTTCGGCCGACACGTCCTTGATGTATATCTTGTAGAGCGGGAAGTCGAACCAGTTGCGTATTGTGTCTGTTGTCAGGCACTTGCCGTTGTCGTCGTACAGCCGGAGGTGCTCGCCATAGTGTTTCGAGTCGGGGTTGTTATACTTGATGTCGGTCATTCTCACCCAGTTGCCTATGTTGTGGTTGTGTCGGTAGTCGACGGTGTCTTCCTCGCCGTTGACAACCCACATGCCGTGTTGCGCAAACTGCGTTGGCCGGATGGTGGCTATGCCGCGTCCGAAAGCGCGCAGTGCGTCGAGCGACTCATTGTATTTAGAGTTTGTGCGCGAGTAGTTCATCACAGCCTGCTTGCCGTCGGGCGCCTTCAGCCGGCTGTCGTTCCACGACGGGCCGAGCACCCTCATGGTGAGGAAGTCTACGTGGCTTTGGTCAGTACAGTTGGGCATGCCCAGTATTGTTTCCCTGTTTGCCTGCGATATTTTGTTTTCCGGTCTGTGCAAGTCCCATATCACGTTGCGTTCAATGCCCCATGTCTCAGGGTTGAGACTGTTGGCTGCCGACGCTTCGCCGAAGGGTTCGGTCATCAGCGCCAGTCCCGACATGTTGATGAGCGTGTCGCATTGCGCCTCGGCCTTCTTCCATTCGCCTATGCTCAGGTACAGTTTTGCCAGCAGGTGGCGGCAAGCCTCCTTGTTTACCATGCCGTAGTAGTCCATGTCCTTTTGCGAGGGAACCCACTGCACGGCTTTTTCCATGTCGCCGGCGCACATGCGCAGTATGGCGTCGCGTCGGGTTGAGCGGTAGTTTTGCTTAGGCACGGATATTATTTTCGTCACGAGCGGTATGTCGCCCCATTGCCAGCAAAGGAAGTAATACCTGATGGCACGGTGGAAATAGGCCCTGCCTTTGTATTCGTTTCGTTTTTCCTGGCTCAGTCCCTTCACATCGTCGATATACGTAATGATGGTGTTGGCATACTTGACGCCGGTGTATCCCTGGTTCCAGAAGAACGAGATGCTGTTGGCGTCGCCGTCCTGCATGCCCCCGGTTGGCGTCAGTTTGTGTGCGATGTCGTCGTAGATGCCCGAGCCGGCGTCGGTCTTGCTGTACAGTGCAAGGTCGGAGAACATGTATTCCGTGGTCAGCGGGAAGTTGATGTTTTTGTTGCTGTAATGCGTGTAATAGTTTCTCAGGTGCTTGTCGCACATGGCCATTGTCGCCTCCAGTCCGCTCTCGGTGTTGAACGTGTTCTCCGGCGAGAACATAGACAGCGGGTCGGGCTCGAGGAAGTCTTGGCATCCGGTGAATGTTGCCGCAGCCATCAATGCGGCCAATCTGCATGCCGCGTTAGCAATATGTCTGATAGTATTCATTATTGTTGTCTTGTTGGTTATATTGTTGTTGTTTGTGTAGTGGCTTGTTGCCTTGCCTTCGCCTACAGGCTGACGTTAAGTCCGAAGGTGTAAGTGCGTGTTGCGAGCCCTCCTGTTTCCGGGTCGCCGTATTCCCAGTCGGGAGCCCACGTGCCAAGGTTCCTGATGTTGAAATACACCTTCAGCGTGTTGATTCCCGCGTTTTTTACCCATTGCGCCGGTAGCGTGTATGCCACCGACAGGTTGTCAAACCTTATGAACGACCTGTTGTACACCTTTTGCGCGCCGGTGGCTCCTGTCGGGCCGCTCGATTCGAGGCGTGCGTAATCGTTTGTTGGGTTTTCCGGCGTCCAGTAAGGCTTCACCCACACGTTGCAGTTTTTGGTTACCATGCTGCCGCCGTTGTCGTTGTTGAGGTACCAGCCCGACAGACTCTTGTGCCCGAGCATTGAGTACATGCTGAACGATACGCTGATGTTCTTCATTATGGTGAACTCGTTGCGCATGTTCCAGCGCACCTTGGGCGTGGTCTGTCCTTGGAACACCTTGTCGTCATCGTTGTAGACGATGGCTTTGAGTGAGCCGTCGGCGTTGTATTCGTCGTTGTCAGGGTTGTTCCACACCTTTGGGTCGCCGGGCCTCTGGCCGTATTTCTTTGCCTCCTCATATTCGTCGGCCTGCCATATCCCGGTCACCTTGTAGTCCCAGATGGCCCCGATGGGCTTCCCTATGAACCACTTGTTGGTTTTGTCGTCGTTTTCTTTGCTCTCGATGACGTTGCCCTTGGCATCGGTCACGTCCTGATAGTCATAGTACAGGTGCTTGATGGTATTCTTGTTCCATGCCAGTCCGAAAGATGTCCGCCACTCAAAGTTCTTCGTCTTCATGTTTGTCGAGTTGACGGTAATCTCAAGTCCGTCGTTGTTCACCTGCCCGAGGTTGGTCGTTATCTCTCCGAATCCGCTGAAGTCGGGCAGCCGCTGCTTCATTATCATGTCTTGCGTCTCCATGTGATACCAGTCTATGGAGCCGGTGATGCGGTTGTCCAGGAACCCGAAGTCAATGCCGGCGTTGAAGGCCGAGGTCTTCTCCCATCTCAGCCGCGGGTTGGCCATTCGGTTGATGCTGAGGTATTTCACGTCTACCGTGCCTCCTCCGGTCTTTATGTAGCCCATTGTTCCGCCCGTGCCCGAGCCCAGGTCGGCCAGCGCCACGTACGGGTCGGCCAGTGCCCTGTTGCCGTTTTTGCCCCACGACACCCTCAGTTTGCCGGTGCTCATGATGTTTCCCCATTTCCAGAATTTCTCGTTTACAAAGTTCCATGCCAGCGCCACCGACGGGAACGTGGCATAGGGGTTGTTTGCTCCGAAGGCGCAGTAGCCGTCGCGCCTTACCGATGCCGTCACCATGTACCGCTCGTCGTAGCTGTAGAACAGCCTGGCCAGCAGGGCGTTTGCCGTTTGGTGCGAGTCGTTGGTGCTTATTTTCGAGTTTGTCATGGTGGCATTCTGCGTGTTGTGGAATCCAAGTGCGTCGGTAGGCAGTATGTTGCGGGCCTCGATGCGGTCGTTCCAGTATCGGCGTTCCTCAGCCTCGTGCACGAGCGTCAGTATGAAGTGGTGCTTTTGCTTGAGCTGATAGTCCCATGTTATGGTGTTGTTCAGCGACCAGTCGAAGTTTTTGCTCCATTCGCGGTCCACTCCCCGTCCTGTCGGGTCGGTGTCGGGCCGTTCGGCCGAGGTGAAGTATCGGTTGTAGAAGTATTGGAATCGTGGCGCGATGTTGAACTGATACGTTATCCCGAAGGGCAGCTTCACCTTGGCGTTGGCTATGGTGTTGATGACCTGGTAGCCCTTTTCGAGGTCGATGTACTGCTGTTCGAAGTCGTAGTTATATCCTCCGAAGTCGGCTTTGTTCATGGGATACTGGGCCAGTTGCCCGTCTTCGGTTCGGTAGTTTGAGTAGGGCGAGTTGCGCAACTGGTTGTTGTCCCAGTAGTTGGTGCCCAGCCCCACGGGCTGGCTCTCGTCAGACCGGTCTTGGAAGTTTACGTTAGCCCCTATCTCCAGCCAGTCGGTCACCTTGCCCTGCAGCTTCATGTTTACTCTTATGGCGCGGTAGTCGTCGCCCCTTATCACCCCTTGGTTTTTCAGTAGTCCGCCCGACAGGTAGTAGTTCATGCGGTCGCTGCCGCCCGATATGCTCGCGTTGTAGTCTTGGTTGATGCCGGTGCGGAACGTGTGGTCGTACCAGTCGGTTGTGTGTCCGGCCAGATAGTTGTCCAAAACGTTGTCGCGCAGCCCCAGGCGCTTGGCGTATATCGACCTGTCGCTTTCTCCCTCCTCGTTGTTAGAGTAGCCGGCCCACGTGTTGCGGTCGATGCCGTAGCGTGCGGCCGCGTTGGCCGGTGTGTCGTAGTAGCCCGGTTGCGCCACGAGGTTGCCGTTTTTGTCGGTGGCTTTGTAAGCCCCGTACTTGCCGTCGGCCCCCATGCCGTAAGTGCCGGCCTTATACCAGTCTTCGCGGTAGCGCATGTAGTCGTCAGGGCCGTAAACGTCGAACGTGTAGTTGCTTTTGGTGTTTATGCCCAGGTTGGCCGTCACGTTTATCGTGGGCTTGCCTGTCTTGCCCTTCTTTGTGGTTATGATGATGACGCCGTTGGCTGCTTTCGCTCCGTATATGGCTGCCGACGACGCGTCTTTCAGCACGTCTATCTGTCCGATGTCGTCGGGGTTGATTTCCGACAGCTCACCGTAGAATGGCATTCCGTCGAGCACTATGAACGGTTCGTTGTGGCCGTTGTCGGTATACACCGACCGTTGGCCGCGTATCTGCATCGAGCCGCCACCCTTGGCCGAGGCGTCATATCCCACGTTGACGCCCGGGGTGCCTCGCAGGATGTCCTGTACGGTTGTGGGGTTTTCATCGGCCAGCTTCTCGGGCCTTATCTGCGTGACGCTTCCCGTAAGGTCTTTCTTTCGCATGGTGCCGTAGCCCACTACTACAACGTCGTTGAGCTTTGTCGCTGCCGAGTGCAGCGTGACAGCCATGTTGCCGGTGGTGGCCTTTACGCTTGCAGTGTTGTAGCCTATGTACGACACCTCTATCACGGCCCCGGTTGCAGTCCTTTTCAGTTCAAACCTGCCGTTGATGTCGGTGATGGCGCCTGTCGAAGTGCCCTTCACCCTCACGGTGGCCCCGATGATGGGTTCACCCTCTTCGTTAACAACGACGCCTTTGATGGTCGAGGCCTCACGTTGCACCGACTGTTGCGGCCCTGCGGCCATTGCGTGTTGGGTTGTGCCGGTGGCCGTGGCGGCCATGGTCAGCAGCAGCAGCGCCCATGGCTGTCTCATGATGCTTTTCTTTTTCATGTGATTGTTATTGGTATAAAATGGTGGGTTGGTGTCCGTGCAAACATGGCGGCTATGGCTTTGGCGGCATAGCGTGGTCTGCCCGGACGTTTGGTTTTAGGTAAGTTGTCTTTTGTTTTGTAATTTAGGTTAATTACTGTGTGTTGTTGCTTTTTAGGTTTTTTGCCCCGTTGCCTGTCCATCGGCTGCTTGCCCACAGGCGGGCCGGGGCCGGTTTTTGCCTTCCATTGGCGCTCAGAGGCTCATGGCCCGGTGTTGCAGCGTTGCTCCGGCAGGCATTCCCGGTGTTGCAAAGATGTTTTTTTCATTGTCGTTTATAGTTTATTGGTCGCTGCAAATGTATGTAAAAATATCTGGAAAGATGTGTATCTTGCCGAGAATGATAGTCGAAAATACACTATATCGGGCGTTTCGGTTAATCATTGCGCCAAACCGGCCACGTTCGGTTTGGCAAAACGGGTGCAGCTACCATATTTTTTTGTTGGCTCCGGCGTGCAACATGTCGTTGGCTGCCGGTGCCCGGCAATGGTTGCCATGCCCGCTGTGCCATGCCCGGAGCCGGTTTTTAGCCGTGGGTGGCCGCGCTGGCGTGCCGTCAGGCAGACCGCCGCTGTGTTGCCATTTTTGTCAAATCGTTTCATCTTCTCGCCCGGCAGCGCAACCGCTTGGCTGTCAGCGGGTTGCGGTTTGGGCCGTTTTGAATGGCAAAACGGCGCGTTTTGCAGCCCCAAACGGGCGCTTTTACGGCCTCGTTAGGGCCGTATCGCCGGTGCGCCATGGCATGGCTTGGGCCGCATCCCGGCGTTGTAACTATTTTGTTTCTTGTTTCCGTAAGGCCGCCGGCTGGCTTGCGGTGATATTGTGCAATGCTTCACAGGCGCTTGGCTCAAGGCTTCCACGCCTTGTCGGGTTGCGCCACAGGCCGAGGCAGAGGGATAAAGTCACGGCAATGAGGTTGTGGCTTTGCGGGCCCCGGCGCCCTGCAGGTGCCTGTGGCCGTGGCGACTGTGCTCTAAGGCCAGCGTGAATATCAGTAAAAATGGTTGGCGTTTCGGTAATGGCGATATTCGGTTTACAGCCGAAAACAAGTATCTTTGCATTTAGAAAACAGAGCGCGGGTAGTGCAGGGCGGCCCGGCGGGCAGCCCATGGCCTTGCGCCGGATTGATGGAACACCGGTGCCGGCCTTCGGGCAGGCACCACAATAAAGCATATCTGATATGGTTAAAGCAATTGGATTTATCGCGGCGGCCATGATGCTCGCCGCATCGTGCACCGCACGGCAGGGCGGCCCACGGCCGGCCGGGCAGACGGCCGGACAGACGGTCGGCGGCAACAAGGTTCTTGTGGCCTATTTCTCTTGTACGGGAACTACCGAAACAGCAGCCAAGGCAGTGGCCGAGGCCACCGGCGGAACCCTCTATCGCATTCGGCCGGCAAAGGATTACACCGCTGCCGACCTTGACTGGCGCGACAAGTCGAGCCGCAGCTCGGTCGAGATGGCCGACCCGGCGTCGAGGCCGGCGCTGGCCGACAGCAGCGCCGCAGTCGGGCGGTATGATGTTGTCTTCCTCGGCTATCCCGTGTGGTGGGACCAGTGCCCGCGCATAGTATACACCTTCATGGAGGCCTACGACTTCGACGGCAAGCGCGTGGTGCCATTTGCCACCTCGGGGGGCAGCACCATTGCCAACAGCGTGGGCGAACTGAAGCGGCTGTATGGCCAAGGCATCACCTGGGGCGACGGCCGTTTGCTCAACTCGGGGACCGACGACGCGCGCAAGTGGGCCGCGTCGGTGGTGGCAGGCGGCAAGCAGTGACGAAGCATTAAAGAAACCAACAAACACTTGTCTATGAGCAACATTCTTATTATCAAGACCAGTCCGCGCACAGGGGGCAACTCCGACGCGCTGGCCGATGAGTTTGCCCGCGGCGCCGCCGAGGCAGGTCACAATGTAGAGACGGTGAGCCTGGCCCGCAAGGCCATAGGCTTTTGCCGCGGCTGCCTGGCCTGCCAGGACACCCACCGCTGCGTGATGCACGACGACGCCGACGCCATCGGGCAGCAGATTCACGACGCCGACGTGGTGGTGTGGGCCACGCCGGTTTACTATTACAGCGTGAGCGGCCAGATGAAGACCATGATCGACCGTTCCAACCCGGTTTACGGCACCGACTACAAGTTTCGTGACGTTTATTTGCTGGCCTCTGCCGCCGAAGACGAACCGACCACGGCCGACGGCGCCGTTACGGCGCTGAAAGGCTGGGTGGCATGTTTCGAGCGGTCAAGGCTGGCCGGCGTGGTGTTTGCCGGCGGCGTCAACGAGCGTGGCGACATAGCCGGCCACCCCTCGCTGGCAAAGGCCTACGAGGCCGGTAGGTCCGTAGGGCGTTGACACACAGGCCTGCCGGGCCTTGCCGGGTAGGGCCGCCGCCGCGGCCCTACCCCAGTTTTTTCCACCCAAACCGTTGCCGGAAAAGAATAAAATGAGTAATTTTGCATCCCCGCCACGAATGGTGGCGCATGCCGGCTGCGGGCAGCACGGCCCTCGGGGCGCCGGTGGCGGCATGCATGAGGGGTAAACTTCATAACGAAAAGAGAAAAAGGCAACTCGATGTTTGGAAAGAACAAGGGCGACGAACTGTTGTCGTACATCCGTGAGGGTCGCACCATGACGCGCGGCGAGAAGCTGCGACTGATAGCCCAACTTAGCGTTCCGTCAATACTTTCACAGATGTCGGCCATCGTGATGTTCTTCATTGACGCATCGATGGTGGGCAGTCTGGGCGCGCGCCAGTCGGCATCCATAGGCTTGGTAGAGTCGTCCACGTGGCTGTTCAGCGGCTTGCTGGCAGCGGCCTCGATGGGATTTTCGGTGCAGGTGGCCCACGCCATCGGCGCCAACGACTTCGAGCGGGCGCGCCGCATATTGCGCCAGGGGCTTGTGTGTGCACTCGTCTTCAGCACCATGCTCATGCTGCTGGGCATCGCCATCCACGCCCATCTGCCCTATTGGCTGGGTGGCGGCAGCGACATCGCCCACGACTCGTCGATGTATTTCCTGATTTTCTCGCTGGCACTGCCTTTCTATCAGTTGCAGAACCTGTCGGGAAGCATGCTCAAGTGCAGCGGCAACATGAAGGTGCCCAGCGTGCTCAACATACTGATGTGCCTGCTCGACGTGGGCTTCAACTACATTTTCATATTCAAGGTGGGGCTCGGTGTGGCCGGCGCAGCCCTCGGCACGCTGTGCGCCATATTCGTTTCGGCCACCCTGATGGCCTACTCGCTGCTTTTCCGCTCGCCCCACCTGGCCTTGCGCCACAGGCCCGGCTCGTTTCGGCCAACGGCCGACTGCGTGGGCACGGCGCTCAGGATAGGCGCCCCCATGGGCCTGCAGCAGATACTGATGGGCGGGGCCCAGATAGTGAGCACGGCCATCGTGGCCCCGCTGGGCAACATCTCGATAGCCGCCAACACCTTTGCCATAACCGTTGAGAGCTTGTGCTACATGCCCGGATACGGCATTGCCGACGCCGCCACCACACTTGTGGGCCAGGGCATCGGTGCCGGTCAGCGGGCGCTTACGCGCAGCTTCGCACGCCTTTCGGTGGCCATGGGCATGGTTGTCATGACGTTCATGGCCGTGCTGATGTATGTTTTCGCGCCAAACCTCATGTCGGTGATGACGCCGGTCGAGGCCATACGCGAGCTCAGTGTGGCGGCGCTGCGCATCGAGGCGTTTGCCGAACCGATGTTTGCGGCCGCCATCGTGTGCTATGGTGTGTTCATCGGGGCCGGCGACACGCTCAAACCGGCTGTCATGAACCTTCTCAGCATGTGGGGCGTGCGCCTGACGCTGGCGGCGGCACTGGCACCTCACTACGGCCTGAGGGGCGTTTGGACGGCCATGGCCGTAGAACTGACGTTCAGGGGGGCCATCTTCTTGCTGCGCCTTTTCAGGGGAGGATGGCAGAATTCGATTACAAAACAATCATGACATGAAGCATTTGGCTATTTCTTTCATCATGGCCTTCGCCTTGGCCGGCGCGCTGCAGGCGGCAGCACGCAAGGCGGTCGTTGTGCAGACCACGCTCGGCGACATACGCATTGAGCTGTACGACGAGACGCCGGCGCATCGTGACAATTTCCTGAAACTGGCGCGCAGCCATTTCTACGACAGTCTGCTGTTCCACCGTGTGGTGCGAAACTTCGTGGTGCAGGCCGGCGACCCCGGCAGCAAGAGGGCCGAACCGGGCCAGATGCTGGGCGGCGGCACGCTCGACTACAGGATTCCGGCCGAGATACGGTTGCCCCGGCTGTACCACAAAAGGGGGGCCGTGGCCATGGCCCGCGAGGCCGACGAGGCTAACCCCGGGCGCGAGTCGGATGCCTGCCAGTTTTATATCGTATGGGGCAAGCGCCATTCCACGGCCGTCGTCGACGAGCAGCGCCAGCGCCTTGACACGCTGGGCGGCGGGGCTACAATGACCGACGAGATGGCTTCAACATACCGCAAGGTGGGAGGCCTGCCGCAGCTCGACGGCCTGTATACCGTGTTCGGCGAGGTCACCGAAGGCCTCGACGTAGTTGAACGCATGCTCGAGGCCGACACCGACGACTACGACCGACCGCTGGACGACATACGCATCATTGCCGTCAGGGTGGAAGAGTGAGCGGCTGATGCCCCCGTCGGCTTCCGCCGGCAATGTCAACCAATGTTTGTTTGCCTATGGACAATGACCGTGAGCGACAGAAGCGGAGCCGCATCATGGCTTCAATACACAGTCGGGACACCAGGCCCGAACTGATTGTGCGCCGCTATCTCTTTGCCAGGGGATTCCGTTTCAGGCTGGCCCACCCCAGATTGCCCGGCCGGCCCGACATCGTGCTGCGCAAATACCGCACGGCAATATTTGTCAACGGGTGCTTCTGGCACGGCCACGACTGCAAGGCTTTTCACCTGCCCAAGACCAACACCGACTTCTGGAGACGCAAGATAGACCGCAACCGCAGGCGTGACGTCGACGTGCAAAGGCGGCTGGCTGAGATGGGATGGCACTGCCTGACGGTGTGGGAGTGCGAACTGGCCGGGGAGAAGCGCAATCAGACGCTGCTTTCGCTGGAGTTTACGCTCAACCATATTTACCTTGAAGACCGCAAAATGCGCTACAGCCTTCCCGACGACACGCCGCAGATGGCGGCCGAACAGTGCCCCGGCAAATCTTTCGACACCCGCAGACGCAGTGCCGGCGATGACCCGCCGGAGCAGGCAGGGGCCGAAAAGCCTTGACCGGTGGCACAGTGTGTGGGGCTGCCTTTATAGCCTTTGTAGCCGCTATGCCAGCCGTTGCCGGGCCATTGCAGCCCCGCAGGCCGGTGGGCACAGTCATTCTGCAGCCTTGTTCCTGTAATCTGAGGGCGACATACCGCAGTGTTTCTTGAAATAACGGCCAAAGACCGACTGGTCGGGAAAGTGCATCTTATATGCAATCTCCTTTATTGTAAGTTTTGTGAAGCGCAGGCTGTGCTTGGCTTTCAGTATGGTTAGCGTTTCAATCCATTGCATGGCAGTGCGGTCGGAATGCGACTTGATGACCGACAAGAGGTAGTTTGGCGACAGGCTTTGCTCGTTGGCATAGTATGACACGGCGCGTTCGCGCTCGCAGTTGCGGAACACCGACATGAAAAAACGGTTGAATATGCGCTCCTCGCAGTCTTGTGGCAGCTCTTCGACAGGGGCGCAGTTGAGGTAAATGTCAAGCACTTCGAGGCAGAAAGCCTGCAGCAGTGACTGCACGACCATGCCCCGAAGGCGGGCCGAGCGGGGAATGCACGACTCCCGGGCAAGCGCAGTGCGGTTGCCAATGGTGTTGAACAGCTCTTCGATGCGTGCCACCTGGGCATCGCCAAGCCTCACGCACGGATGTGAACGTATGTGCAGCCGGTCGGCAATGTGTATGTCTGAAAGCGCCGGCTGTATGGCGTCGAGCCCGCCTTCCATCAGGCATCCGCCAATGTCGGGGCTGTGTTGCACTATCCTGATAAACGTGTATGGGGTGTATATGCACATCATTCCCGCCTCGACATGAAAGCTCTTGTTGTTGAGCAACAGGTCGGCGCTGCCGCGGCGGCACAGGAAAAAGCCGCACTTGTTTTCTGAAACGGTGGCATAATTGGCCAATAGCTGGTCGATGTCGAGCATCCGGTAAAACTCATTTTCCATGTCGTTGGTTGCTGATTACGATGCAAATTAACCGAATTTTTGCCAATATTACAATACCAATACAGCTGTTTTTAAAGCCCATTCGTTGAAATTGCACAGTCTTCAGCTTGTTTTGCACTTTTCAGAGAGGACGTTTCCAGCTATCTTTGCACCCAAACAATCGAAGCTACTGATA
>ENA-UEOM01000548-UEOM01000548.1-human-gut-metagenome-genome-assembly--contig:-NODE-548-length-16102-cov-19.810733_pt1 | contig 16102 bp, 17 predicted proteins | sample MGYA00242993_ERZ507994 | MGnify/ENA primary metagenome ERZ507994 (study PRJEB26167, sample SAMN06115536) | human gut metagenome | host: Homo sapiens | place: China:Neimenggu | collected 2014-11-07... | reverse complement strand
CTGTAGAAGATCAGCTCTATACTACAAGAATCTATGATATTGAGCCGATTGTTGACCCGATGGGTGTAGGTGATGCCTTTATTGCTGCCTATATTCATGCCCATCAGAAGTGGGGCGACAAGAACCAGTATTGCCTGGATTTCTCACTGTCAGCAAGCGCGATAAAGAATACGGTTCCGGGTGATCAGAATCTGGTTACAGAAGAAGAAATCATCAATAACATGACTTCTTCAGGAGGTCGCATACAGCGATAACAATAAAGGGCAGCTCATAAAGCTGCCCTTTATTGTTATGGTTGGCTTTCGCCTTCCACATATTCTTCCATAAACATGTGTTCGCCATCAAACACGGCATAGGTGAACTGCCATATCCAGTCGCCCAGAATCATCAGTCGGGTCTTTTTGCTCAACATCAAATCCAGTTCGATGTGGCGATGGCCGAACATGAAGTAATCTATATCCTTGTGGCCTTGCATATACTGTTTGGCAAAGCGCACCAGAAACTCCTTCTTTTCGCCCATATAAGGCTCTTCCTTTCCGTCAGCACGTTTCAGTCGGCTATGCTTAGCCCAGTTCAAGCCCAAAGCCATTCCCCAGCGAGGATGAATCGTATTAAGGAGGCGTTGGCAGGTCTGGTTCTGGAACATTCTTTTCAGAAACTTGAATTTTTTGTCTGGGTCACCCAGTCCGTCTCCATGTGCCAGATAGAATACTTTATCGTATATCTCTACGGTTTGAGGCTCGTGGCAATCGCAGTCGTCATCCTCGCAGCAGCAGTCTTCCATCGGAACCAGTACTGCGAATTGTTTATCATCAACAGTGATAACCATGTCCTGATAGAACTCGTGCTCGTTGCCTTGCTCGTCAGTCAGAACAACGCAGATAACTTCTTCTTCACCTTCAGCTTGCATAGCTGCTAATTCTTCATCTCTAATGTCTTTTTCCATAAAGGCACCTCTTTCGTCATAGCTCAATAAATAAAAAGCTCAATTTTAATCTAAACATATTGTATAATAGGGACGCTAATCTGTCAAATTTTAAAGCTCTTGCTGTCCAGATAATTTTGCAGAATAACAACTGCCGCCATCATATCAATAACCTTCTTACGCTTTTTGCGGCGTAAATCCGCATCAACCAGCACCTTTTCGGCAGCCACTGTGCTCAGACGTTCATCCCAAAGCACAACCTGCACCTTCGGGAACATGGTGCGTAACTTTTCAGCCATTGCTTCACAGGCCTGCGCGCGTTCACCGATAGTGCCGTTCATGTTTTTGGGATAGCCTACAACCAATGTATCTACCTCATGCTCGGCAATCAGCTCGGCAATGCGGGCATAGTCGCGTTCTTCGGTAGTACGATGAATAGTTTCCACGCCGTTGGCAATCATGCCCAGCAAATCGCTCACAGCGATACCGATAGTTCTTGTTCCTACATCAAGGGACATTTTACGCATTAAGTCAATTTCTCCTTTTACTTGTTAATCTGCTGCAGATAATTCTTTACCAGCTCTTCAATCAGCTCATAGCGCTCGTGACGGCGCAGCTTGGTGCGTGCATCCTCAAAGCTGGTGATATAAGTGGGGTCACCGCTCAGCAGATAGCCTGCCAGCTGGTCCACAGGATTATAGCCCTTCTTTTCCAGGGCAGCATATACTTCTTTTATAGTTTCGGCAACGTTCAGCTTTTCCGGCTCACGTTTGAACATCATAGTTTCTTGAGATACTTCAGACATACGAAACACTCCCTTCGTTTTTCGTAAATATATTGTAGCACATTTTGAGTAAAAAAGCTGTGTTTTTCTGGTTAATTTAACAGATAGATAGCAACAGCAATTTAATATTAAGCAAAAAGCATAGTTTGAAAACAAAAGGCACATTACTCTTTACTCATAAATGTGAGTAAGGCAATGTGCCTTCTTGCTTGTAATTACAGCTTCGCAACGACATCCTTATCAAAAACCTTCGCCAACAGCTCCTTGGCTCTGGCATCAACCTCTTCATCAATATACCCCTGCACCTTCAGCAGCGCAAAGGTAATTGCCACCAGATCATCACTGTATCCCAGCACCGGCGTCATATCCGGCACAAAATCCAGGGGAGCGATTAAATACCCCAAAGCTCCCATAATCAACGCCTTTTCCTTCGCAGGAACCTCCGGCTTCTGCAGTACGCACCACAGCTGCACGACCTTGTACAGCAGCTCGATGCCGATGTGAGCACCGTAGCGGCTGATTTTATGCAGCAGGCCTTCCTCGCTGTAGCTTCCGGAATACTTCTGCAGCTCGCCGTCATTGATTTTCTTTTTGTCAAAGTCTTTGTGTTCTGTCATTTTGCTCCACTCTTTTCCAAACCGTGGACGAATGCTTAGCGCATGTTGATGAATTGCAGATCAACGCCGAAATCTCCGGCCTTAAGCAGTTGGATAACAGCCTGCAGGTCATCCTTTTTCGCACCGGCAACACGTACCTGGTCATCCTGAATCTGAGCAGTTACCTTCAGCTTGGAAGCTTTGATAGCTGCCACGATTTTTTTGCCGTTCTCTTTGGAAATACCCTGTTGGATTTCCAGAGATTGGCGAACGGTGCCTTTGGCAGCGGGCTCAATCTTGCCCGGAACCAGGCAACGCAGAGGAATACCGCGTTTAGCCATTTTTTGGCGCAGCATATCTAAAATTGCGCCCAGCTTGTACTCGTCCTCAGCTGCAATTTTTACTTCCTTCTCACCGAGCTCGATGGAAGCATTGCTGCCGCGAAAATCATAACGTTGGTCAATCTCTTTCTTAACCTGGTTGACAGCGTTATCCATTTCCTGCATATCAACTTGGGAAACAACGTCAAAGGAACTATCTTTTGCCATTATTATTATCCTCCTAAATGTAGCTAAAGTTTATCATGCCTAATTATATCAGAGAAAGCGCTTTAACGCCAGTAAAACTACCGGCAGCGGCAATTTTGCTTATTTGCCTGCATTTTCACCGTGCATATAAGCATGCTCCTGGCTAAGCTCCTGCAAAAGCTGCAGGCCGCTCCAGGTGCAGTTGGTGGGTGTCAGCATCGCCTTCAGCGCCACCTGACGCAGCTTGCCCTTTTTAATGGCAGCCAGCAATCTGTCCAGATCCTGACGGCTGAAGCCGCACATGAGCAGCATTTCCTCCTGCCCCTCGTCACCGCTGTAAGCCTCACTGACAGACGCCACCTCGGGCAATCCTGCCAGATAGCCTACAGGCTGCAGCAGCTCCTCACGCGTCACGGCGCGCAGCTGTGTGCGCAGCATCATGCAAATCAGCTTCAGCGCCTGCAGACGCTCAGGCGTAAAATTATAGGCCAAAATTATTTTTTGCATATGTATCTCCTATCTCAGGCAAACAAATCAATCTGGTTATTTTCCGGCAAATCGCCCAAAACGCCCATGTCTGCCAGCTTTTCGATGACACTCTTGTTGACACCGGAACGCTGGCGCAAATCCTCCTGAGAGATAAACGGCCGGTTGATGTCCCTCGCCGCAGCAATGCTCTTGGCAGCGTTTTCACCTACACCGCCCAAGGCAGCCAAAGGCGGACGCAGGCCGTTTTCCGTAACCAGGAATTTAATCGGGTCCGACTTATATAAATCCATCTTATCAAAGCTCAGACCGCGCTCCAGCATCTCATTTACCAGCTCCAGATAGGTGACAGTCGTTTTATCCAGAGGCGAAGCCTTGAAGCCCTGCTGGTAAACATTCTTGATAAAATTCTTTACATAGCTCTTGCCCTTGGAAACATGGGTGTAGTCAAAATCCTTGGCACGTACCGTAAAGTACGCCGCATAAAACTCTTTCGGATAATGCACCTTGCAATAGGCAATACGGTAGGCCATAAGAACGTACGCAACGGCGTGCGCCTTCGGGAACAGATACTGTACCTTTTCGCAGGACTTGATATACCATTCGGGAATATTTACTGCGCGCATAGCCTCGAGCATCTTCGGCTCCAGACCTTTTTTCGCCGCCTTGCCCTTACGCACGTGCTCCATCGTCTTAAACGCCAGACTGGGGTCCACGCCCTTGGAAATCAAGTGCGTCATAACGTCGTCACGTGTAGAAATAGTTTCGGCAACAGGCTTGCCTTCCTTAATCAAATCCTGCGCATTGTTCAGCCATACGTCCGTACCATGCGAATAACCGGATACACGCACAACCTCACTGAATTTTTTCGGCTGTACGTCACTAATCATCTGACGCACAAACTTCGTACCGCATTCTGGGATACCGAAGGTGCCTACGGCACTGTCAATCTGCTCCGGCGTAACGCCGAGGGAGGTTGTATCCTGGAAGATACGCATCGTTTCTTCATCGCCCACAGGAATCTTCTTGGGATCAAAGTTAGGATCTACGTCCTCCTGCAGATATTTTTCCAGCATCTTCAGAACCATCGGATCATCGTGGCCCAGAATATCCAGCTTAACCAGACGATCATTGATGCTGTGATAATCGTAGTGAGTAGTAATCGTAGTGCCATCCTTATCATCGGCAGGACGGTTCATCGGCGTAATATAATGGATATCCATATTACGCGGCACAACCATGATGCCGCCGGGATGCTGGCCTGTAGTGCGCTTGATGCCGGCAAAGCCTTCAACCAGTGCAGCCACATGCGCCGGATGCACATGCAGATTCTTGCTCTCGTAATATTTTCTGATAAAGCCTATCGCCGTTTTATTGGCGATGGTAGCAATCGTACCGGCGCGGCAAACGTTATCGCGGCCGAAAAGCTCCTCGGTGTACTTGTGCGCTACGCTCTGGTCGGACATAGCGGACGGATCATCGGGATCGATACCGCCGGAGAAGTTCAAATCAATATCAGGAACCTTATCACCGTGGAAGCCCAGGAAAACCGCGAACGGGATATCGTGACCGTCGCGCAGCATCCTCGTACCGCATTCGGGACAATCCTTCGGCGGCAGGTCAAAGCCGCTGTCTACCTCATTGTTCATAAAGAATTCGCTGTGACGGCAATTCGGACAGCGGTAATGCGGCTTCAGCGCATTAACCTCGGTAATATCCAACATCGTAGCAACAAAGGACGAGCCTACGCTGCCACGCGAGCCTACCAAGTAACCGCGGTCGATAGAATGCTTAACCAGCTTATGCGCAATGTAATACAATACAGAGAAGCCGTGGCCGATAATAGCGTCCAGTTCCATCTTCAAGCGGTCCTCAACAATCTGCGGCAGCTTTTCGCCGTACCATTCATGCGCTTTGGCATAGGACAAATCACGCACGGCATCCTCCGCACCGGGAATAGAAGGCGAATACAGCTGATCGCGGTCGGGAACAGGCTTAATGCGTTCAATCATATCCGCAATCTTATTGGTATTGGTAACAACAACCTCGTAGGCTGCTTCCTCTCCCAGATAAGAGAACTCCTCAAGCATCTCCTCTGTAGTATGCAGATACAGCGGCGGCTGCAAATCCGCATCCTTATAACCCTGACCGGCCTGCAGAATCGCACGCAGCTGCGCATCCTCAGGATTGAGGAAATGCACGTCGCAGGTTGCTACAGTCAGCTTGCCCAAGCGTTTGCCCAGCTCATAGATTTTGCGGTTATGCTCCCGCAAATCCTCCTCCGTGCAGTAATTTTCGCGCACCAAAAACTGGTTATTGCCCGTAGGCTGAATTTCCAGATAATCATAAAAGCCGGCTATTTCCTCCAGCTCCTCATCGCTCGCACCTAAGCGCACCGCGCGATACAGCTCGCCCGCCTCGCAGGCCGAGCCGAGAACCAGACCTTCACGATGCTCCTCGATAACAGCGCGCGGCAGCAGCGGACGCTTATTCAGATAACGCAGATGGCTGATAGTAACGAGCTGGTACAGGTTACGCAGACCGATTTCATTCTTCGCCAGAATAATAATATGGTGACTGCTGATTTTACTCTTACCCTTAGTCGCAGCATCGGGATTTTCCGTATCAACGGCATCGTCCTTCGTCTGGCGGTCGCTGATAAGATAACCCTCCATGCCGAAAATCAGCTTCAGGTCACTGCCCTCCGCCGCATCAAAGCAGAACGGAAAGGCCTGCACTACGCCATGGTCGGTAATCGCCAAAGCCTTGTGGCCCCAACGGATTGCCTGCTTGACGAGGCCCTCCATCGGCGTCAGGCCATCAAGCTTACTCATCTTCGTATGGCAATGCAGCTCAACCCTCTTGACCTCGGCATTATCCATGCGCTCCTCCTTAGCATCGAGCTTCATAATGCCGCGAGGCACCATGCACATCTCGTCAAAGGCAAAGCGGTCTGGCGCAACATCACCCTGCAGACGCAGGCGCATACCGGGCTTCAGCAGATTTTTGAACTCGTTGCATTCCTTGCGAGGATCGCCGCCGTCACGCTTGTCAAAACGCAGCTTAACGAAAATACCGCCGGTATCATCACTAACGTTAAAGGTAAGCACAATAGAACCCACGCGCGTTTCCTTATCAATAAAGGTCTGCAGCGCACCGTCCTTATCCAGACTTTTGACAAAGGTGCCTTCGATAACAACGTTGCGCTCTTCCTCTGTCACGGTATCCAGCTTACGTGGCGTACCCTTAATTTTTTTGCCCCACAGCTGGCCGTCAGCCTTCTTTTCGCCGTATAAGGCTGCCATGGCCTGCAGATACTCGGGGTCCTCCTCCGGATTGTTGTAGGACACTTCACAAGGAGGCTCCGGCGGCAGAGTTTCGCCGATTTCAATATCAGGCGGCTCCGGCGGTAAAGGAATTTCCTCCGGCAGCGGCTCGCCGGTGCAGTCGGTAATCTCTACCTCTGCCTGCGGCTCACGCTGCATCACCTGGCATTTGGAGCCATCGCCGTCGCAAATCATATCTACGCTTTGCAAAGAAAAAGCGGCTGCAAGCTGCTGCGCCGCCTTCTGCAGCAGGCCGCCGGTAAGATGGGCGGCACAGCTAAAGTGCACCTCCCACTGACAGGCAGACTCGTCTACACAAATCTGATTGATATGCATCAGCTTAAGCTGCATCAGTTCCACCGGGGAAAAGGTCAGCGAAGCTAAAAAACTATAAAATTTTTCTTCATCAGGAATCAGGCAATATTTTTTATTCACATTAAATCCTTTCCTAATAATGACGGGAGAAGTTGTTGGATTATGATGTACGTTGAGGCAACGCAACAACGCAGATGGTGTGCTATCTTCTATTTTTCTGAGATAAGCTAGAGTGCGTCAGATGCTAGGCGCGGATGCCGACGGCGTACTTTTAGTACGTCGAGGCGACGCAACAACGCAGATGGCGTGCTATAGGTTATCTCATGTTTTCGACACCAACAACACCCTCAATCCCCTGCAACCCTCTAACCAAATCTCCGCCATCGGGCGCAGTCTTGCCGAGCTTCAGAAAGACCTCCAACACCAGACGATTCTTTTCCTTATCACGCTTTACGTTCAGTGATTTTACCTGCACGCCGTTGAGCGACAGATAACCGGTAACATCGGTGATAGCACCGGAACGGTTTGTAGTAATGATGCGGATAAACTGGCGGTCACTGCGGCTGTTGGCAGCAAAGCGCTTTTCCCAGGTATGGAATGTAACCAGAGTTATCATGGTGATAATGGTTGCCACGCTGCTGAGGAAGTACATACCGCTGCCGGCAGCAAGGCCGATTGCGGAAACCATCCACAGACTGGCAGCAGTTGTCAGACCGCGAATAGTTAAACCCTCGTGCAGAATGGTGCCTGCACCGAGAAAGCCTATGCCGCTGACAACCTGGGCTGCAATACGCGCCGAGTCACGGCGTTGGCCGATATCCTCCTCCAGCTTGGCAGTCTGAGGATAGACATCATCAAAGCCGTAAAGCGAAACGAGCATAAACAGCGCCGAGCCCACGCACACAAGAATATGTGTACGGAAACCGGCAGGACGGTCACCACTGCCTCTTTCTATACCGACAATACCGCCGAGAATTGCAGCAACAACCAGCCTGATAACCATAACAACCTCTTTGTTATGCAAAAAAGAAGTATTAATTAAATCCATGCCAGTATCACCTCACAGCTTCTGTTCCCTCTGCCTGCGCCGGGCGCAGACACGGGAACTGAGTTATTTTTACAGCTTTTGCAGCATCTCCTTGATAGCAGTGATATAATCACCGTCCAGCGGCAGCATGCTTACTTCGCCGGTCTTACGAACTTTTACTTCCAGCTCGCCGGTCTGCAGAGTCTTAGGACCTACAACTACGCGCAGCGGATAGCCGATCAAATCTGCGTCCTTGAATTTTACGCCCGGACGCTCCTTGCGGTCGTCGATAACAACCTCAACGCCTGCTTTGTGCAGCTCGTTGTAAATTTTCTCAGCCTTAGCAAAGGATGCTTCGTCCTTTACGTTTACAGGTACAACAAGTACTTCATACGGAGCAATAGCAACAGGCCAGATCATGCCGTCGGCATCATGGCTCTGTTCAACGCAGGCAGCCATAGTACGGCCAACGCCGATACCGTAGCAGCCCATTACCATCGGCTGCTCTTTGCCGTTTTCATCCAGATAGGTACATTTCATAGCTGCGCTGTATTTGGTGTGCAGCTTGAATACCTGGCCTGCTTCGATACCGCGAGCCTTAGCAATCGGAGCGCCGCAGTGCGGGCAGGGATCGCCTTCAGCCATCAGACGGATATCGGCAACGTAGGTCGGAGTGAAGTCACGGCCCGGATTAGCGTTGATGTAGTGGAAGCCTTCATGGTTAGCACCACAGCAAACATTGTGCATATTCATAACGGTTGCATCGCAAACGATAATAACCTTTTCGGGATCAAGGCCTACAGGGCCCATATAACCACCGACAGTGCCAGCCTTAGCCAACAGCTCTGCCTCAGCCATTTCCAGCTCAACTGCGCCTACGGTGTTTTGTACTTTGGTTTCGTTAACCTCGTGGTCACCGCGAACGAAGCACAGTACCAGGCCTTTTTCGCATTGGTATGCAACAGCTTTTACGGATTTTTCAATCGGAGCGTTGAGGAAAGCGCAAACGTCGGCAATAGTCTTGCAGTTCGGAGTTTCAACCTCGCTCAGCTCCTGCATTTCTTCTGCCGGAGCCTTTATCGGATACAGCTCTGCCTTTTCGATATCGGCAGCGTAATCGCATTTGGTGCAGTAGGTAATTTCTGCTTCACCGCTGTCTGCCAGCACCATGAACTCATGGCTACCGGTACCGCCGATAGCACCGCTGTCTGCTTCTACCGGACGGAAGTTAAGACCGCAGCGGGTAAAGATTTTGTCATAAGCATCATACATAGCCTTATAGGAAACGTCCAGACCTGCTTCATCACGGTCGAAGGAATAGCCATCCTTCATAATGAAGTCACGGCTGCGCATCAGGCCGAAGCGCGGACGGCGTTCGTCACGGAATTTGTCCTGAATCTGGTACAGGTTCAGCGGCAGCTGGCGGTAGGAACGCACATCGTTCTTAACCAGAGTAGTAACCATTTCCTCGTGGGTAGGACCAAGGCAGTATTCGTGGCCGTGACGGTCCTTCAAGCGTACCATTTCTGCACCGTAAGCGTCCCAACGGCCGCTTTCCTTCCAGATTTCTGCCGGCTGCATAATCGGCATCATGATTTCCTGGCAGCCTGCATGGTCCATCTCTTCACGGATAATATTTTCGATTTTTTTAATAACACGCCAAGCCAGTGGCAGATAGGTGTACATGCCATTGGTGGATTTACGCATAAAACCGGCACGCAGCAGCAGCTGATGGCTCGGGATTTCAGCCTCGGACGGAACCTCACGCAGAGTGGGTGCATACATTTTAGAAACTTTCATTAACGGGATACCTTCCTCTCAAGTAAAATTTTATCTATTTCAGCAAAAAGCTCGCTTACAAGCTGATCTTCGGGAACCTTGCGCAGGATTTCGCCCTTGCGGAATACCAGTCCCTCGCCGATGCCGCCGGCAATACCGACGTCAGCCTCACGTGCTTCACCGGGTCCGTTGACCACACAGCCCATAACGGCAACCGTAATGGGTTCTTCAACATCCGCCAGACGGCGTTCAACCTCCAGCGCCAGCTTTTCCAGACTGATGCGGGTGCGTCCGCAGGTCGGACAGCTGATTAAGGTCGGTCCGTGCTCACGCAGGCCAAGGGATTTCAGAATGTCATACGCTACACGCACCTCGTTCACCGGGTCACCGGTCAGCGAAACGCGAATAGTATCGCCGATGCCTTCGGCAAGCAGCGTACCGATGCCTACTGCGGATTTGATAATACCGCTGTTGACAGTGCCTGCCTCCGTAATGCCGACATGCAGCGGATAATCACACTGCGCTGCCATCAGACGATAGGCCTCCAGTGTCAGCGGCACATCATGCGCTTTGAGTGAAATCTTAATGTTACGGTAATCCATCGCTTCGAGGATACGGACGTGGCGCCAAGCCGCCTCCACAAGAGCCTCCGCGGTGGGATGACCGTATTTTTCCAGCAAATCCTTCGGCAGGGAGCCGGCGTTAACACCGATGCGAATAGGAATATTGCGTTCCTTCGCTGCTTCCACAACAGCGCGCACCTTCTCCTCACCGCCGATATTGCCGGGGTTTAATCGCAGGCCGTCAACGCCTGCTTCAATCGCTGCCAGAGCCAGCTTATAATCAAAATGAATATCGGCAATGACAGGAACCGGACTTTCCTTACAAATAGTTTTCAGGCCCTCCGCCGCTGCCATATCAGGCACGGCACAGCGGATAATATCGCAGCCTGCATCTGCCAGACGCTGAATCTGCTCCAAGGTTGCAGCAGCATCGTCTGTATGTGTGTTAGTCATAGACTGAACGGCAATCGGAGCATCGCCGCCCACAGCCACGCTGCCTACGTGCAGCTGGCGGGTTTTTCTACGTTCTATCACTTTCGTTCACCTCTTAACGTGTTATATCTTTAAAGGTGGAAAATACTGTCAGCGCTAAAATCAGCGCAATACCAACCATCTGGATGTTAGTCATAGCCTTGCTGCCGAGCGGTTTACCGCGCAGGCCTTCCAAAAGCAGCAGTACAAAATGTCCGCCGTCCAGAGCCGGCAGCGGCAGCAGGTTGATAACGCCCAGATTGATGCTCAAAAAGGCAACAAAGGTAATCAACGGCAGCATGCCCTTTTCCGCCACCTGACCGGCCATCTGCGCCACACCGATAGGACCGGCCACCTCAGCCGGAGCCTTACCGGAAACAATCTTGTACAGGCCGTTCAGCATAGAAACGATAATATTTTTTGTATAGACGCAGCCTTCTTTAATCGAGCCGAAAAAGCCAAGGCTGACCTTGTTGAACTTAGGGCTGATGCCGATTAAGGGACGGCCTGCCTCTCTGTCATACACGGGAGTCATGGTGTAGCTTTTTACAGCGCCCTTACTTTCTGCAGTCAGCGTTACCGGATTAGTTCCGCTCGCACGCAAATTGGTAACAACATCCGTCCAGGTAGCGACAGGCTTATTGTTAATCGTCAGAATGCGGTCGCCGTTACGCAGGCCTGCTCTTTCCGCAGCCATGCCGTCTACAACAGTGCCCAGGATTGGCTCATTCACCAGCTCCTGTCTGCCCTCCAGCATAAAAATACCGCTGAAAAGAATAATAGGCAACAGGAAATTCATCAGCGCACCTGCCAGAATAACCAGCATTCTGGACGGTATCGGCTTAGATTTAAAGGTTCCCGGTTCAGGCGGATCGTCAGGATCCATGCCTGCGATTTTATTATAGCCACCCAACGGAATAGCCCGCAGGCTGTACAGAGTATCGCCGTCCTTTTGCTGATACAGCTTAGGACCAAAGCCGATGGCAAATTCATCAACACGCATACCTGTGAGCTTCGCCGTAATAAAATGACCGAATTCGTGTACCGTAACCAGCACACCAAAAACAAAAACAGCGGCTAATATTGTTAGCATTTTACCTCCTTACGATAGTCGGCAAGCTTTGCCGGCCTTCAGTCTATAATTTAGCAATAACCCCTTTGGCAGCAGCACGCGCCCAGGCATCCGTTGCTTCAATATCCTCCAGCTGCGGACGCAGAACATTGTTATGCTGCGCTGTAACCGTAGCAGTGATATAAGGGATATCCAGATATTTAATTTTGCCTGCCAAAAAGGCATATACAGCCTCCTCGTTGGCAGCATTAAAGGCACATGGCAGAGTGCCGCCGGCCTTACCGCAGTCAATAGCAATCTTCAAGGAAGGAAATGCTTCTAAATCAGGTGCTTCAAAGGTAAGGTTACCCGCAGCAACAAGATCAAGCTGTTCAAAGCTGTAATTATAGCGCTCCGGCCAGCTCAAAGCGAACTGAATCGGCAAACGCATATCAGGCACACCCAGTTGAGCAATCACACTGCCGTCGCAAAATTCTACCAAGCTGTGTACAATGCTCTGCGGATGCACAACGACCGCAATTTTATCATAAGGCATATCAAACAGCCAATGTGCCTCCATAACCTCCAGGCCCTTGTTGGCCAGTGTAGAGGAATCAAGCGTTACCTTCTGCCCCATGCTCCAATTTGGGTGATTGAGGCATTGCGCCAAAGTTACATTTTTCAGCTCACTGCGTTTTTTGCCGCGGAAGGGACCGCCGCTCGCCGTAATAATCAGACGCTTGACTTCCTTTTGCGTACCGCCGCGCAGAGATTGGAAAATAGCGCTGTGCTCACTATCCACAGGAGTCAGGCTTACACCATGCTTACGCACAGCCTCCATTACAATGCTGCCGGCAGCAACAAGTGTTTCCTTATTCGCCAGCGCAATGTTCTTGCCGCAGGCAATAGCAGCCAACGTCGGGCGCAGGCCGGCATAGCCTACCATAGAACCAAGCACCGTATCCGCTCCCTCGTAGGTAGCGGCAGTCAGAAGGCCTTCCTCCCCGGCTAAGATTTCCGTCTTGCCGTGATAGCGGTCAGCCAAGCGCTTAGCAGCGTCCTTATCCGTCAAAACGGCAATATCAGGCTCAAACTGCTTAATCTGCTGCTCTAAAAGCTCATCGCTTTTATGCGCAGCCAACGCGCGTACCTTCAGCTTTTCAGGATTGGCAGCAGCCACCTCCAAGGTCTGACGACCGATAGAGCCTGTACTGCCCAAAATAGAAATATTCTTCATTTGCTATCCTCTATTCTTGAAACATAGATAAAGCGCTGATAATCATCAGCAGGTAATACACAACCGGTGCCGTAAACAGCAGGCTGTCGAAACGGTCCAGCACACCGCCGTGACCGGGGAAAATCTTACCGGAATCCTTAATATCAAAGCTGCGTTTGACAATAGATTCGATCAAATCGCCGACCGGAGCAAAAATTGCCACCGCCAGCGCCACTGCCACAGCATGCCACAGGGCAATGCCCAAGCAGATAATACATAAAAACAGTACGGTCACAAAGCAGCCTACAAAGCCGCAAACAGCGCCCTCAAAGGATTTCTTCGGGCTGACGCTGCAGAACGGTGTCTTACCGAAGGCACGACCGAAGAAATAAGCAAAGGTATCGCTTGCCCAGGTGCCCAAAAGCACAATCCACAGGCAGATTTCGCCGTACTCAAATACACGGAAGCCCAAATCGATATGCGGACCGCCGTCAAAGGTGCGCAGCAAAATAATGTGCGCAAACAAAAGACCGCAGTACAGCATGCCCCAGGCAGTAAGCGCACTGTTTTCTGCCCAATGCTGCTCGCCTCTGTTGCAATGCAGCCACAGGCCCTCAATCGTACTGAAAATGAAGAACAGCGCTGTGAGCATCACAATAAATGCCAACGTATAAACGCCCTCCAGCTCAAAATAATAGCCTGCGCCGGCAACCAGCACCATCAGCAGTGCGCCCACGCCACCGGTCAGCGTGTAGGCATGATAGCCCTTGTTCTCCACCATCTTGTTGTATTCGTACCAGGCCACAGCAGCCAAAACAGCAACAGCAGCATTAAAAAGCATACCACCCTTGGTGATAATGCCGACTGCCGCAATAATACCGATTACACCGGTAATAATACGTGTTAACATAGTTAAAATACATCCTTCTTTGAATTATAAAATTAATTGGAGCCCTGACGAAGTATATGGCGTCTTACCTATTTTCACCTTTCTCTAGGCAGCCGGGAAGATGCCGGAGACGAGGAAGGGCGACGACGCCGTACATACTCGTACTGCTAGGAGAACTGACGACGTATATGGTGTCTTACCGGCTGATTAGGCCGCCGAAACGGCGCTCGCGCCCCTGATAAGCCAAAATCGCCTCCACCAGATGATCCGGTGTAAACTCCGGCCAGAACACCTTGGTCGTCCAGATTTCCGCATAAGCAATCTGCCAGAGCAAAAAGTTGCTGATACGCAAATCACCACCCGGACGGATAAGCAGATCCGGCGCAGGCAGGCCCTTGGTATACAAATGGTTTTCAATTACATTATTATCTATATCGTCTACGGCCAGAGTACCGTTGGCAGCTTCCGCCGCAATAGTACGCACAGCATGCAGGATTTCTGCTTGTCCGCCGTAGTTTATAGCCAAATTCAAAATAATACCGGTGTTGTTTTTCGTTGCCTCTATTGCGTGCTCCATCTTCTGCTGCACAATCTCTGGCAGACCTTTACGCGAGCCGATAAAACGCACCTGTACGTTATTTTCGTTAAATTCGTCAATCTCATTGGTCAGATAACGGCTTAAAAGCTCCATGATGAAGTTTACTTCCGTCACCGGACGCTTCCAGTTTTCTGTCGAAAATGCATAAGCACTGATAACCTTAACTCCCAGCTTATCAGCTGCACGGACAATAGTTTTCAGTGTTTCCGCTCCGGCCTGATGGCCAAAGGTGCGCACCTTGCCTTGAGCCTTAGCCCAGCGACCGTTACCGTCCATAATAATAGCAATATGCTGAGGAATATTCTGCATATCCAGATCCTCAGTATGCATTACGATATTATTCTTAGTCTTATTTTTTGTTTGAAACAAGCCTCTAAACACAAGCATCAAGCCTTTCGCTAAAATTTGTAACTTGCTTTTAGTTTTCTTTACTTTTCCCCTGATTAAAGAAGAGGCGTGCCTCCCTCTTGCGGGAGGCCGCCTTCCTGATTTTGCATTGCAGTCTTGAATTACTCAATAGCGCCAACCGGGCAGCTAGCAGCGCAAGCGCCGCATTCTACGCAGTCTTCACCGATTTCGTATTTACCGTCAACTTCAGTAATAGCGCCAACGGGGCAGGTAGCAGCACAAGTACCGCAGCCTACGCAAGAATCCTTATCAATTTTCAGAGCCATTCGTCGCACCTCCTTCCTTATCTATACACAATGGTAAGAGCTAATCTATTAGCAGACAACTGCTGTTGTCTTACTACATATCTGCGCACCTCGCGACCTTCAAAGTCTGCCTCGCTTGCACGCGGCGGCAGCAGAGACTGCACCTCATAGCTGCAGCCTGCGGCCTCCAGGCGACGGGCAGCCTCCTTGAGAGGCAGTGCCAAAACCTGTGGAATTTCCATTATACTTCCATTACTTCTTTTTCTTTGTTAGCAGCTGCAGCGTCGATTTCTTTCATAACCTTATCTGTCAGCTTCTGTACCTTTTCAGTACCCTTCTTAGCCTCGTCCTCAGTGATTTCCTTAGCCTTTTCGGTCTTTTTGATAGCATCGTTGGCATCACGGCGCAGGTTGCGGACTACAACACGGTATTCCTCAGCTTTTTTATGTACAACCTTAACCAGGTCCTTACGACGCTCTTCGGTCAGCTGCGGCAGGTTCAGACGAATGCAGATACCGTCGCTGTTCGGGTTCAGACCGAGGTCGGATTTCATAATTGCTTTTTCGATATCCTTCAGAATGTTTTTCTCCCAAGGTTGAATAACAATCATAAGCGGTTCCGGTACGGTTACGCTTGCCACCTGAGTTACAGGTGTCGGGGAACCGTAATAATCAACCATAACCTTCTCCAGCAGAGAGGGAGTTGCACGGCCAGCACGCAGGCTTGCCAGATCCACACGCAGAGCAGCAACGGATTTTTCCATCTTGCTCTCGATACCGCTGATAATTTCATTAACTGTTGCCATTATTCCTTACCTCCTACCAGAGAGAATACCAACTTCTGCGACATCGAAGTGGGAACGGTAGTAAATATCGAATTCGACATTCTGGGCAAAT
>ENA-UEOM01000532-UEOM01000532.1-human-gut-metagenome-genome-assembly--contig:-NODE-532-length-16568-cov-5.278940_pt1 | contig 16568 bp, 13 predicted proteins | sample MGYA00242993_ERZ507994 | MGnify/ENA primary metagenome ERZ507994 (study PRJEB26167, sample SAMN06115536) | human gut metagenome | host: Homo sapiens | place: China:Neimenggu | collected 2014-11-07... | reverse complement strand
TAAACCCTTTCTGCAAAAACCGCTTGACTCGCACTCGCCGAAAAGAACGTGTTTGAGGGCGACGTGACAGGATAAGGATGGATCTGAAAAATTCGTGACCGAAATTACCATCCCGGTGCGGCCTGCCGGATAGACGGAAAATTTTTGCCGGGGGTGTTGTTTTATGCCGGGTTTCGTTGTATACTGGGAGTCAGAATAACAGCGGAAAAACCGCATAATGGAGGTAAGATACCATGTTTACAAAGCTGATCGACGCACTGAAGGCTACCCGCCGCACCATCGTCTTTACCGAAGGCCCCGACGCCCGTATTCTCGAAGCGGCTGACCGTCTCATCAAGGACGATCTGATGAACGTCATCCTCATCGGCAATATCGACGAGGTCAAGGCTGCAGCCGAAAAGGGCGGCTTCGACATTGCCAAGGCCGAGATCATCGATCCGGCCACCTATGCCGGCATGGACGAGATGGTCGCAAAGATGGTCGAGCTGCGCAAGGGCAAGATGTCCGAGGAAGACTGCCGCAAGGCACTCGCCAAGGGCAATTATTTCGGCACCATGCTCGTCAAGATGGGCAAGGCCGACGCGCTGCTCGGCGGCGCGACCTATTCCACTGCCGACACTGTCCGTCCGGCGCTGCAGCTCGTCAAGACGAAGAAGGGCGCACATCTGGTGTCCTCCTCCTTCATCCTCTTCCGCAAGGACAAGGACGGCAATGACGAGAAGTACTGCATGGGTGACTGCGCCATCAACATCGACTATCAGGATACCGTCGACAAGGCGACCGGCGAGGTGACCTTCACGGCAGCGCAGAAGCTGGCTGAGGTCGCGGTCGAGTCTGCCCGCACGGCAGAGTTCTTCGGCATCGACCCGAAGGTCGCGCTCCTGTCCTTCTCGACGAAGGGCTCCGGCAAGGGAGGCACGGTCCAGCTCAGCCACGACGCCACCATCGAGGCGCAGAAGCTTGCACCCGAGCTGGCCATCGACGGCGAAATGCAGTTTGACGCGGCCGTCTCCCCGGTCGTCGGCCAGCTGAAATTCCCCGGCAGCAAGGTCGCGGGCTACGCCAACACGTTCATCTTCCCGTGCATCGAAGCCGGCAACATCGGCTACAAGATCGCCCAGCGCCTCGGCGGCTTTGAGGCCTACGGCCCCATCCTGCAGGGTCTGAACGCCCCCATCAACGACCTCTCCCGCGGCTGCAACGCCGACGAGGTCTACAAGATGGCCATCATCACCGCTGGTATGGCGTAAGCTGTAATTTTATAGAATTTGCGTAAATTCGAACACAATCTGTAGGGGCGGACGACACTGTCCGCCCGCAGAACGCAGTGTTTTTTCGAAAATCTGCGGCGAATTTGCCACATTTTTGAGGCCGACAGAGTCGTCGGCCCCTACGCACTCCGTCAAAGCCAAAACGCGAGCTTCGCTTGCGTTTTGGAGCGGAAGAAGGAAGCCGACAGGATAAGCAGCCTTGCTTTGCAAGGATGCGTTCCGAAAGGCTTTCTTCTGACGCGGTGTCCTGCGCCACCTGAAAAACTTCGTGGGGATACTGCCGCAAGGCAGCATCCCCACATCTTTGCCTTGGAGTATTATTTCTTATGAAACTGACTGATTATCTGGGCGATAAGCCCTTCTGGCGCGTGACCGTGAAGCTGGCGGTTCCAGTCGCGCTGCAAAACGTATTGACAAGCTCGTTCCAGCTGGTCGACACGCTGATGGTGTCGCAGCTGGGCGACGTGACGCTCTCCGCCGTCGGCATGGCGGCCCAGTGGGGTTGGCTTTGCGGGCTTCTGGGCTTTGGCCTGTGCTCGGGCATGAGCGTGTTTATCTCGCAATATTGGGGCGTCAAGGATCTCAAGGGCATCCGGCGCGTGATGGGCATCGGCCTGATGCTGGCGATGTTCGTTTCGCTCGGCTTTCTGGCTGTCGCGCTGGCGGCGCCCACATGGGTGCTGGGCCTGTTCAATCAAGACCCCGCCGTCGTGGAAACCGGCTGCCGGTATCTGCGCATCGTCTGCTTCTCCTATCCTGCCGTCGCGCTGACGTATCTGCTGTCCAACGTCCTGCGCGGTACAGAGCGCGTCCGCCTGCCGCTCTATGTCTCTATCGTCACGACCATCGCCAACGCCTTTGCGGACTATGGCCTGATCTTCGGCGCGTTCGGCCTGCCGCGGCTCGGCGTAGAGGGCGCGGCCATCGCAACGTGCATTTCGTCCTGGCTGGGGCCGGTGCTGATTCTGATCTTCTCTGCGTTTGAGAAAAACCTGCTGGTCGGCCCGGTGCGGGAGCTGCTTGACTTCAACCTGAAGCAGCTCGGCGAGTTCTGCGCCCGCGCACTGCCCGTCATGTCGAACGAAGGCCTGTGGGCGCTCGGTATGCTCATGCTCAACCGCATTTATGCCAACATGGGCTATGAATATTACGCGGGCATGACCATCTTCAAGACGTTTTCCGAGCTGGCCTTCGCGTTCTATGTCGGCCTCGGCAACGCCTGCGTCATCATGGTCGGCAAATCCATCGGCAGCGGCAAAATTCAGCGCGGCGTGTCCGACGCCCGGCGCTTTTCCGTGCTGGTGCCGCTGATGGGCCTCGTTGTGGGCCTGACGATGATCGCCGCGCGGCACCCGCTCGTGTCCCTGTTCGCCATGGGCGACAATCTTTCGGCCACGACCATCTCAACGGCCTACGCCGTGACGATCTTCTGCTCGCTGGAATACTGCTTCCGCAATATCTCCTATGTGCAGGTCGTGGGCGTGTTCCGCTCCGGCGGCGATACGCTGACGGGCATGATCTTCGACCTTGCAAGTCTCTGGGTCGTCGCCATCCCGCTGGCGCTGCTGGGTACGCGGGTGCTGCACGTGTCGTTCCTCGGCGTCGTGATCCTCGCGTATCTGGGCGAGGACATCCCGAAGAGCATCCTGTGTCTGCTCCACTTCAGATCCATGCGCTGGCTCAAGCCCGTCACCGAAGAGGGACGCGCGGGGCTGAAGGCGTATAGAGAGGAAGAATAACCGCCGTACCAAAGGCTCTCCTTGTTCCAAAGGGGAGCCTTTGCCGCTTCATAGAAGATGGGAATGCTGCAGCGCACTGCCGGCTCTGCCTGCTTTTCCCTGCCCATGTCCCGACTGTATCCGCGCGGCGAATCTGCCACACTAGGGGCAGAACTTTCGGAAGAGGGGATGCAGATGAAAAAACAGCTGCGGGGGCTTTTCTGCGCAGCGGCGCTGGTAGCGGTGCTGGCGCTTCCTGCGCGGGCAGCGGAGCAGACGCACCGCGCCTATCTTTGCGGCTACCCGGATGGAAGCATCCAGCCGGGTGCGCCCGTCACGCGGGCGCAGCTTGCCTGCGCGCTCGTGCGGCTGGCGGAGGAGCCGCTGCCGGAGCCGGAGCGCGTGACGTTTTTTGATGTGCCGGGCGACCACTGGGCCTGCGCGCAGATCGGAAAGCTCACGGGCCTGGGACTGCTGCCGTTCGGAGACGGCGGCTGGTTCCTGCCGTCTGCCGCAGTCAGCTGGCGGGAGCTGTGCGGCGTGCTGGACACGCTGGCGGACTCGGAGACGGGCCGCGAGATATTTCCGGCGCTGACCGGCGCGTGGGAAGAGAAAACGGTTTTTGAAGCGGGGCAGGGGAGCGCCGCAGGCAGCGCGGCGGTCAGCCGGGCGGAGCTTGCGCGCGCAATGAACAGTTTGCTCTCCCGCAGTCCGGACAGGGAAGATGCGCAGCTGCGTGCCGCCGCGTGGTACTGGGACAATCAGGACGAGACGGCGTGGTATTACGCCGATCTGATCGAGGCGGCGGTCGATCATACCTGCCGCGTCCCGGGCGCGGCGGAGCAGTGGACGGGCATCGGCTAGATATTGTTCCGCAATCGCAAACGGCGTGCAAAATGCTCAAAAATGGGGCGCGAAGTTTGTAAAAAATGGCGGGCAGAAAATTTGACAGGAGCATTGAATTTTTTTTGCCCGCCCTTTATAATGAAACTACAATCTAAGATTGGTAGCTGTAAGGAAGTGTTTCGCACACGGGCTGCAACTATCACTCGGCGCGGCGCTTGAGTGTTTCAAACCGGAAGGTTTGAAACATTTTTCGTTATCCGGCGGGTGGTGCAATTGGTTGGATCAAGATAGGAGGAATTCACGATGTACATTCTCACAAACGGACGGCTCATTACCCGCGATCCCGACGCGAAGGGCTACTACGAAAAGGGCGCCGTGGTCTACGAGGGCAGCAAAATCGTCGAGGTCGGCGAGGAAGCGGCTCTGACGGCGAAGTACCCGCAGGCGGAAAGAATCGACGCCAAGGGCGGCGTCATCATGCCCGCGTTCATCAACGCGCACACGCATATTTATTCCGCGCTGGCGCGCGGCCTTTCCATCATCGGAAACAATCCCACCAACTTTTTTGAAGTGCTCGACGGCACATGGTGGGCCATTGACCGCCACCTGACGCTCGAAGGCACCCGCGCCAGCGCCGACGCGCTCTACATCGACTGCATCAAACAGGGCGTCACGACCATCTTCGACCATCACGCATCCTACTGCCAGATCCCCGGCTCGCTGTTCCAGATCGGCGAGAGCGCCAAGAAATTCGGCATCCGCTCATGCCTCTGCTATGAGGTCTCCGACCGCGACGGCGAGGAAAAGTGTCTCGAGGCCATTCAGGAAAATGCCGACTGGATCACCTACTGTCAGGAACACAAGGACCCGATGCTGGCAGCCATGTTCGGCGGACACGCCCTGTTCACCATCTCCGACAAGACCTTTGACCGCATGGTCGCCGCCAACAACGGCCGCACCGGCTATCATATTCACGTCTCTGAGGGCATGAACGACGTCTACGACAGCCTCCAGAACTATGGCCGCCGTCCCGTCCAGCGCCTTCAGGATCACGGCATTCTCGGTGAAAAGACCATCCTCGGCCACTGCATCCATGTGAACACCGCCGAAATGGAGATCATCAAGGAGACCGGCACGATGGTCGTCAACAACCCGGAATCCAACATGGGCAACGCCATCGGCATCTGCCCGGTGCTCCAGCTCTACAAGCGCGGTATTCTGCTCGGCATGGGTACCGACGCCTACACCAACGACATGCTTGAATCACTCAAGGTCGCGCTCTGCTCCCAGCGCAGCCAGAACTGCCTGCCGAACGTCGGCTGGTGCGAGGTCACGGACATGCTTTTCAAGAACAACGCAAAGATCGGCGCGAAGTACTTCCCCGATCAGCTCGGCGTCCTCAAGGCCGGGGCGGCGGCGGACATCATCGTCATGGACTACAAGCCGTTCACGCCGTTCTCGGATGAGAACATCGACGGCCATATGATCTTCGGCATGACCGGCCGTCAGTGCCAGACCACCATTGCTGCTGGCAAGCTCCTGATGAAGGACCGCGAGCTGGTAGGCATCGATGAAGAAGCCGAGAATGCACACATCCTCGAGGCATCCAAGAAGCTCTGGGGCAGCCTGAATCACCGCGAATATTAAGGAGGAAGCGTCATGTCTGAAAAAATGTATCCGATTCCCTTCCGTTCCCTTATGAACTGGATCGTCGAGGAATATGCCGTGACCGGCGATATCTTCGGCGTACATAAAGCCTATCACGCATCCGGAAAGACGCTCCCCATCTTCGGCGAGCGCATCGAAACCCCCTTTGGCCCGGCCGCAGGCCCCAACAGCCAGCTGGCGCAGAACATCATCGCCGCCTACTTTGCCGGCGCGCGCTTCTTCGAGGTCAAGACTGTTCAGAAGATGGACGGCCACGATCTGGCGGTCTGCGTGCCGCGTCCGTGCATTCTGGCCGACGACGAGGGCTACAATCAGGAATGGTCCACGGAGCTGGAAGTTCCGCAGGCCATGAACGAGTATATCAAGGCATGGTGCGCTCTCAAGGTGCTTTCGAAGGTCTATGGACTCGGCGACCCGGACGGCTTCGTGTTCAACATGTCCGTTGGCTATGACCTTGAGGGTATCAAGGGCCAGAAGGTCGATACTTACATCAACGGCATGATGGATGCATCCAACACTGAGCAGTTCCGCGAATGTCTGGACGTCCTGACCGAGCTGTTCCCGGAGGAGAAGGACTGCATCGCGTCCATTTCTCCGCGCGTCAGCCGCAGTGTCACCGTTTCCACGCTCCACGGTTGCCCGCCGCAGGAGATCGAGCGCATCGCGTCTTACCTTCTGACGGAAAAGGGCCTGCATACCTTCGTCAAGTGCAACCCGACCATTCTCGGCTACAAGACCGCCCGCAGCATTCTCGACTCGATGGGCTACGGCTACATTGTCTTTGACGAGCATCATTTCAATGAGGACCTCCAGTGGGCCGACGCCGTTCCGATGTTCGAGCGGCTTCAGGCGCTGGCGGACTCCAAGGGGCTGGAATTCGGCCTCAAGCTGTCGAACACCTTCCCGGTCGATACCACGCGCGGCGAGCTGCCCGGAAACGAGATGTACATGTCCGGCCGCAGCCTGTTCCCGCTGACCATTGAGATGTGCAATCGCATTTCCCGTCAGTTCAAGGGCAAAATGCGCATTTCCTTCGCGGGCGGCGCAGAATTCTTCAACTGCGACAAGCTGTTTGCCGCGGGCATCTGGCCAATCACCGTCGCCACCACCATCCTCAAGCCCGGCGGCTACAACCGCCTTGCGCAGATGGTCGAAAAGGTCGAGCCGCTTCCCTACCGCGCGTTTGCCGGTACGGATACCGCAGCCATCGCGGATATGAGCGCCGCGTCGCACACCGATATCCACCATCTCAAGCCCATCAAGCCCATTCCCGCCCGCAAGAGCACGGAAAGCGTCCCGCTGATCGACTGCTTCACGGCTCCGTGCAAGGGCGGCTGCCCCATCCATCAGGATATCCCCGAGTACATCGAGCTTTGCTGCAAGGGCCTCTACGGCCCGGCGCTGAAGCTCATCACCGAGAAGAACGCTCTGCCGTTCATCACCGGCACCATCTGCGCACACCGCTGCCAGAACCGCTGCTCCCGCAACTTCTATGAAGAGTCCGTCCAGATCCGCGACACCAAGCTGGTCGCAGCGGAAAAGGGCTACGGCGCACTGATGGCCTCCATCCGCCGTCCGGCGAAGGTCGAGGGCAAGAAGGCCGCCATCATCGGCGGCGGCCCGACCGGTATTGCGGCGGCCTACTTCCTTGGAAGAGCTGGTGTGGAAACGACGATCTTCGAGCGCGAGGAAAAGCTCGGCGGCGTGCCGCGCTATGTCATTCCCGCGTTCCGTATCTCCGACGAGGCCATCGACAAGGACGTGGCGCTGATGGAAAAGTACGGCGTCGAGGTCAGGTGCGGCGCTCCGGCACCCTCCGTCGAGGAGCTGAAAAAGCAGGGCTATACCCATATCCTTCTTGCCACCGGCGCATGGCAGGCCGGTAAGCTTGACATTCCTGGCAACGTCAAGGGCGTTATTGGCTGGATGAAGGAAATGAAGCAGCAGGTCAAGCCGTGCCTCGAGGGCCATGTGGTCGTCGTTGGCGCGGGCAACACCGCCATGGACGCAGCGCGCGTCGCCAAGCGCATGGGCGCGGAGTCCTCAACCATCGTCTACCGCCGCACCAAAAAGGAAATGCCCGCCGACGAGCACGAGCTGAAACTCGCCATCGACGAAGGCGTTCAGATGGTCGAGCTGGCCGCTCCCGTCGAGCAGAAGGACGGCAAGCTGCGTCTTGAGAAGATGAAGCTCGGCGAGCCGGACGCTTCCGGACGCCGCGCACCGGTCGGGACCGGCGAATTCTTTGAGATCCCGTGCGATCTGGTGCTCTCTGCCGTCGGTGAAAAGGTCGATGCACAGTTCATGGCCGCAAACGGCATTGAAATGGAGCGCAAAGGCCCCGCCTTCAAGACCAACGTCGAAAACGTCTGGTGCGCAGGCGACGCGCACCGCGGCCCCGCGACCGTCGTTGAGGGCATTGCCGATGCCGCCGCGTTCGCGGAAGCCGTTATCGGCGAGGCGCATACCTACGAGATCCCGGCGGCGGCCTATCCGTCGAAGGCTCAGGCCGTCTCGAAGAAGGGCATTCTGAAAATGGCGAAGGACGCCTGCTGCGAGGGTGCGCGCTGCCTGAGCTGCAATACCGTCTGCGAGAACTGCGTCGATTCCTGCCCGAACCGCGCCAATGTCGCGGTCGTGCTGGCCGACGGCCGGACGCAGATCGTCCACGTCGATAAGATGTGCAACGAGTGCGGCAACTGCACGCACTTCTGCCCCTACGCCTCGGAGCCGTGCCACGACAAGTTCACGCTTTTCCAGACGGCGGAGGACATGGCCGACAGCGCCAATCAGGGCGTTCTGTTCCTCGGCGGCGACGCCGTCCGCGTCCGCCTCGGAGGCGAGGTCAAGGACGTCGATCTGGCAAAGCTGAACGACCTGCCGAAGGAGATCGAGGTGCTGATCCTGCGTATCCGCAGCCATTACAGCTATCTCTTCAAGTAAAAGTACAGAAAGCCCGACCGGGAAATTCCGGCCGGGCTTTTCCTTATTTCTGCACAGCACTTGCGTATTTTTCGTCCCAGCGCAGAAAAGCGTGTCACTACATTCTGCGTTTTTTGTTCAGTTTCCTTCGTCCGAACGCCCTTCGGGCGGACCGCAGAATGACTGCATTCAGAATCGAAAAATTGTAAATATTGGTGCAGGCGTCTGCGGAGCAAAGCTGCAATGCCGATTGCAAATCAGCTTCACGCGGGCAGCACCGCATAAAGCAGCAGATCGACCGCGACCGCAGCCAGTACGCACACAATGACAGGCAGTTTTCGCCATGCCAGCAGCCCCGCCGCTGCGCCGCCTGCAAAGCCGATATAGGGCCGCGCCGGGTCGAGGGTCACGACGCCCGGAAACACCAGCGCCGCCATGGCCGTATAGGGTATCAGCTGCAAAAACTTCTCGACCTTCGGCCCGAAATGCAGCTTTTCGAGCAAAACGGCTGGCAGCATCCGGGGAATGTAGGTCACGAGCGTCATTCCGGCGATCAGAAGCAGGATATCAGTCCGCATCGGCATCTTCCTCTTTCGGCAGCTCTACGAAGAAAACGCCCGCGGCGGCTCCGGCCAGCGTGGAAGCGATCAGCGCCCAGCCGGAGTCGAGGAACCGCGACAGCAGCGTGTTGACCGCCGCCGTCAGCAGCACCAGAAGCCCCAGCCGCCCGTTTCCACGTACGCTTGGCGCAAGCGGTGAAATGAACATGGCGTACATGGCGACGCCCAGCGCCGCCGTCAGCAGCGCAGGCAGAAAATCGGACGCAACCGCGCCGATCACCGTCCCCAGATTCCACGACAGATAGGAGATCAGCGCCATGCCGAGAAAGACAAGCCCCGGCCGCTCCAGCTTTTTCTGCGTCGTATAGATGGCAAAAACCTCATCCGTCACGCCGAAGGCCGCAAGCTCCTTGAACGCGCGCTTTTCCGAGCGCATCCCGTTCATCACGCAGGCCGACATGATGAAGTGCCGCAGATTCAGGATAAACGTCGCAAGCACGATGGCCGCGATGCCCGCGCCCTGCGCGTACATGCCCGCCGCCATCATTTCGCTGGCTCCGGCATAGACAAAGACTGACATCATGCACGTTTCGAGTACGGAAAAGCCCGCCTGCCGCGCGATGAGCGCATACGCGATCCCGACGGGGATATAGCCGAGAATGACGGGAATGCCGAGCCTCGCGCCCGTCCAGAAGACGGAAGCGCCTGATTTTTTCATGCTTCGCCGCATCCCGGAAGCATTTTCTGGCAGAAAGCCACGTCAAGCCAGCGGCCAAGCTTGAAGCCGGACTTGTAGAGCCGTCCGACCTCGCGGTAGCCGTGCCTCTCGTGGAAGGCAATACTCCGCGCGTTTTCCTCCGTGATGATGGCGACAATGCTGTGCAGTCTCATTTTCTCGCCTTCACGCTCGATGGCTGTCAGCAGCTGTGAACCAACGCCGCGCCCCATGCAGCTGTGTGCCAGATAGATCGACAGATCAGCGGTATAGCGATAGGCGGAGCGCTCGTTATAGGCGTCAAGATACGCATAGCCGACGACCGCCCCGTCCTCCTCCGCGACCAAGTACGGATAGTGTTCCTGAATGCGGCTGACGCGGGCGGAAAAGGCTTCCGGTGTCAGCGGCTCTTCCTCAAAGGTGATCGTCGTGTTTTCGATATAGTAATTGTAGATCGTCAGGCACGCCGGAATGTCGCGCACCTCGATCGGTCGGATCGTGAGCATAATCGCACTTCCCTGTTGATGGATACTGGCATTATAGCAACAGATTTTCCGCATTTCAACCGTCTCGGAAATAGAAAAAGAGACAGGCGCGCCGCCTGTCTCTGTACATTTCTGCTTATTTTGCGCATTTTTCCGCCTTGTATCGGTCAGCCGCCGCCAACAGCTCCTCCGCACCCTGCAAAAGGACAGGGGTGATCTCCGCGCCGCCCGTGATGCGGGCCAGCTCCTTTCGCCGTTCCTCACGGCTCAGCTGGAGGACGCTCGTATAGGTACGGTCGTTTTCAACGCGCTTTTCCACGATAAAATGTGTGTCGGCCATCGCCGCGATCTGCGGCAGATGCGTGACACAGAGTACCTGCTTGCCGCGCGCAACGTCGGAAAGCTTCTCCGCTACCTTCTGCGCGGCTCTTCCGCTGACGCCCGCATCCACCTCGTCGAAGATCAGCGTCTGCACCGCATCCTGCTCGGCAAGGACATTCTTCATCGCCAGCATGATGCGCGCAAGCTCACCGCCGGAGGCGACCTTGCTCAACGGCTTGAGCGCCTCGCCGACGTTTGCCGACATCAAAAAGCGCACGCCGTCCATGCCCGTCGGCGAAAGCGGGATCTCCTCAAACTGACAGGCGAAGCGGATCTTCGGCATATCGAGCTGGGCAAGCTCCGTCTGTATCCTGATCTGCAGCTTCTCCGCCGTCTCTTTTCTGGCGGCGCGCAGCGCAAGCGCAGCGTCCTCCGCTTCCTTTTTCGCTTTGTGCAGCTGCTTTTCCAGTCGCTCGATGCGGTCGGAGGCAAATTCGATCTCGTCGAGCTGCGTTTTCGCATTCTCCAAAAATTGCAGAATTTCTTCGCAGGAGACCCCGTATTTGCGCTTCAGCCGGTGGATCGTATCGAGCCGCGACTCGATTTCCTCCAGCTCCTCGGCGGAGTAGCTCAGACCGTCGAGCGTATCGCGCAGCTCCTCGGCGGCGTCCTGTGCCGCATACATGAGGTCGGATATTTTTCTGTGCAGCGCGCCGATGGACTCGTCCACACGCTCCACGCGCGAAAGCGCCTGCTCCGCACCGGCCAGAAGCTCCGCAGCGCCGGAGCTGGATTCGTCGCCATAGAGCGCCGCCATGGCACTTTGCAGCGCACCGGTGATCTTCTCCGCATTCTGCAAAACCTTCCGGCGGGCCTCCAGCTCTTCGTCCTCGCCTGGATGCAGCGCAGCGCGCTCGATCTCGTCGATCTGAAATTTCAGTGTCTCGACCAGCCGGAGCTTTTCGCTCTCGCCCATCGAAAGGCGGTCGATCTCCTGCCGGAGCGCCTGCACACGGGCGTATTTCTCGCTATACTGTCCAAGCAGACTCCCGTCGCGCGAGAAAAGGTCGAGATATTGCAGATGCGTCGCCTCGTCGAAAAGCTGCTGCGAGTCGTGCTGTCCATGGATCTGGATGAGCTGCTCCCCGAGCCTTTTCAGGATAGAGACCGTAACGGGACGGCCGTTGACGCGGCAGACGTTTTTTCCGTCCGTATAGACCTCGCGCTGCACAAGCAGCTCGTCCGGGTCATACGAGATCTGATTCTCTTCAAACCACGCAAGGCGCGGCGTTCCGGTAAAGACCGCGCTGACAAAGGCGCGGCCTGCGCCGGTACGGATCACATCGCGGTAGGTGCGTTCGCCGAGAATGGCGGAAATGGCATCGATCACGATGGATTTGCCCGCGCCGGTCTCGCCGGTGAGCACATTGAAGCCCCGGTCAAAGGAAATATTGGCCTGCTCAATCACCGCGATATTCTCAATGTGCAGAACGCTCAGCATAACATCCGCCTCCTGCGGCTCAATGTGTGATCTGTTCCCGAAGCTCGGCGCACAGCGTGGACGCCGAGGCCGAGTCGCGCATGGCGATAAACGCCGTATCGTCGCCGGCCAGCGTGCCGACGATCTCCGGAATATTCATCTTATCGAGCGCGGAGCAGGCCGCAGAGGCAAGTCCCGGCATGGTTTTGATGACCAGAATGTTCTGTGCATGCTCCACGCTGGTCAAGCACTGCTTGAAAATGATGTTCAGCTTTGCGGAGAAGGTATGCTCCACCGGCTTTGCCGATACGCTGTAGCGGTATGCGCCGGTCGAGCCCAGCTCCTTGATGATCCGAAGCTGCTTGATGTCCCGGGAAATGGTCGCCTGCGTGGTCTGGAAGCCTGCCTCGCGCAGCTCGGAAAGGAGCTGCTCCGGTGTCTCGATGTCATGGTCATGGATCAATTGCAGAATCTTTTCCTGGCGTTTCGATTTCATTTCAATACCTCTGTCTGTCAATAAATTTGTGATTCAGGATCTCGAAAAAGCTGGTATCTTTCAAACGAACGAGCTGGGTGATCTGCGAGGATGAGGTTATGGTCGTGATATCGCCGGGGCTTAAACGGAAGGCTCGCCCGCCGTCAACGGACAAAAAGGCGTTGTGCCTTCCGATTTTTCCTGTTCGAATGCCGATCACGCGCTGCGGGCCGACGACGATGCTCTTGGCAAGCATCGCATGGGCGCAGATGGGCGTGATGAGCAGGTTTTTTGCGGACGGCTCCATGATCGGGCCGCCGGCAGACATGGAATAGGCCGTGGAGCCGGTCGCCGTGCAGACGATGACGCCGTCGCCGGAAAAGGCCGTGGCGTCCACGCCGTCGCAGGAAATACCGATCTGGATCACCCGCGCGATGGCGCCCTTGGTGATGACCGCGTCGTTGAGCGCGGTCTCATGGAACAGCTGCTGTGTGCCGTTCGTGACCTTGACGTCGAGCATACTGCGCGGCTCGAGGGTATAGTCCCCTGCCGGGATCCTTTTCAGCAGCTCCAGCTCGCTGGATTCCAGCTCCGCAATAAAGCCCATTGTCCCGATGTTGACGCCGAGCACGGGGATGTGATTGGCCGTCGCAAACTTGGACGCATGGAGGATCGTTCCGTCGCCGCCGAAGCAGATCAGCATCTGCGCGTCGCGGATCTCCTTTTTCAGGTCGTAAAAATGGATGCCGGACGGAAGCGGATAGCTCTTGTCTACCTCAAACGGCAGACACATCCGAACCGTTACGCCCTCGGCCTCCAGAATGCTCTGTGCCTGCTCCGCGACGCGGAACTGCTTGTCGCGGTAGGGATTGGGCGTCATAACAACTTTCATGCCTTATCCTTTCAGCGCCGCATGCGCCTGCTCGACCAGCTCGTGCAGCGGCGGATAGTGATTTTCTCCCGGCTCCATGGAAAGGTGCGCCAGAAATTCAATGTTGCCCTCCGGACCCTTGACCGGTGAAAAGGTCAGATTCCGAATGGTCATGGGGAGCTGCTCCGCCAGCGCGACGAAGTCCGCAAGGACCTCCTCGTGAACGGCGGGGTCGCGGACGACGCCCTTCTTTCCGACCTTTTCCTTGCCCGCCTCAAACTGCGGCTTGATGAGGCAGAGAACCTGACCGGTCGGCTTGAGCAGTTTCCGGATGGCCGGAAGGACGATCTTCAGAGAGATGAAGGATACGTCCACCACAGACAGATCCAGCGGCTCGCCGAGCTGCTCCGGCGTCACATAGCGGATGTTGGTGCGCTCCATCACGACCACGCGCGGGTCGCTGCGGATCTTCCATGCCAGCTGTCCATAGCCGACATCGATGGCGAATACCTTCGCAGCTCCCTGCTGCAAAAGGCAGTCGGTAAAACCGCCGGTCGATGCGCCGGAATCGCTGCAAACATAGCCCTCCGGCTTCACGCCGAAATCGCGCAGCGCCTTTTCGAGCTTGAGTCCGCCGCGGCTGACATACGGGCAGGTGCTGCCGCGTACCTCGATCTCCGCCTCCAGCGGGATATCCGCACCGGCCTTGTCCACCTTCTGCCCGTCTACATAGACCTCGCCGCTCATGATGATGGCCTGCGCCTTGCTTCTTGTCTCGGCAAGTCCTCTTGCCACAAGGAGCACGTCGAGCCGTTCCTTATTTTTCACGACGCATGACCTCCGTGATCCGATGATAAATACTGTTTCCGTCCAGCCCAAGGAGCTGATAAAGCTCCGGGATCGTACCGTGCGGCGGGACGTTCGCGCCGAGATTGATGCATTCACAGACCGGATGCAACCCCTCCAGCGCAAGCTGGGATAAGATCTCCTGCCCGGCGCTGCCCTCTTCGATCGTTTCCTCCACGATCAGGAGCCGTCCCGTCTTTCGGACGGAGGCGGAGATCGCCGTCAGATCGAGCGGCGCAAGCTTCGGAAGCTTGATGATCTCAAGAGATATCCCGTTTTCGCCGCACAGCTTCTCCGCCTCGAGCGCGGAATTGATGAGCGTGCCGTAGGTCACGAGCGTGCAGTCCGTTCCCTCGCAGAACACCGGCTCCATGGTGCAGCCGGTATAAGCGCCCTCGCCTCCGGTCGGGTAGCGGACGGCCACCGGACCGCTGCACTCCAGAACCGCCGTGCGGAGCATCCGCCGCAGCTCGGCGAAGCTCGCCGGGCAGAACACCTGCATTCCCGGCACCTGCCGCAGGAAGCCCACGTCATAGATGCCATGGTGCGTCTCGCCGTCCGCGCCGACAAGGCCGGTGTGATCGACGGCAAACACCACATGCAGCTGCATGAGTGCCACGTCGTGCAGAAGCATATCATAGGCGCGCTGTAAAAACGAAGAGTAAATTGCCACGACCGGCGTCATGGCCTGCGCGGCAAGACCGCTCGCCATGCAGACGGCGTGTCCCTCGGCAATGCCGACGTCAAAATACCGCTTTGGGAATGCCTTCGCAAAGCCCTCAAGCCCGACGCCCTGCTGCATCGCGGCAGTGATGGCGCAGATCGATGCGTCCTCACGCGCCATCTCCGTCAGCGTCTCGCCGAAAACGGACGCAAAGGTCTTTTTCTTCTGACAGACCGGCTTGCCGGTCACGGGGTCAAACTTCCCAACGCCGTGGAATTCCTGCGGGGTTTTCTCCGCAGGGGCAAAACCCTTGCCCTTTTTGGTGCTCAGATGCAGAAGCACCGGCTCGTTGAGCGCGGCGGAGGCACGCAGCAGCTCCGTGACGGTCTCCACATCGTGCCCGTCCACCGGGCCGAGATAGGTAAAGCCCATGTCCTCGAAGAGCGTTTTTCCGATCAGACGCCTGCGGATGCGGTTTTTCAGCTTGTGCGTAAAGGAATACAGCCGCATGCCGCCAGGAATGTGGGACGTAAATTTGCGGTACCAGAGCTTGAAATCGAGGTATGAGGGCCGGAGCCGCATTTTTGCAAGATAGCGGGAGATCGCGCCGACGTTCGGCGTGATGGACATGCCGTTGTCGTTGAGAATGACGATCAGCGGCTCCCGGCTGGCGCCGGCGTTGTTGAGTCCCTCATAGGCAAGGCCGCCGGTCAGTGCGCCGTCACCCAGCAGCGCGATTACGCGGTAATCCTCCCCGCGAAGCGTCCGTGCGCGCGCCATACCGAGCGCGACGGAGACGGCGTTGGAGGCGTGCCCGGCGATAAAGGCGTCATGGACGCTTTCGCTCGGCTTCGGGAAGCCGGAAAGGCCGCCGAAGCTCCGCAGCGTGGAAAACCGGTCCATGCGTCCGGTCAGAATTTTATGCACATAGGACTGGTGTCCCACGTCAAAAACCAACCTGTCGCGGCTGGTGTCAAAAGCCTTCTGGATTGCAAGCGTCGTTTCGACGATGCCAAGGTTGGAGGCAAGATGTCCGCCGGTCTGCGAAACGTGTTCGATCAGGAACTGCCGGATCTCCCGGCACAGCTGCTCGTCCTCCTCGCGGGTGAGCGCAAGTAGATCCTCACGGCTGTGGATCCTCTCCAAAATCATATCGGAACCTCAAGATGCTTTCTTTTTCTTCGTGAGCTTTTCCGGCAGTGTCCGGAAAAAGGTCAGAATACGCGCCGTTGTCTGCACGATCGGCGTGCTCATATGGATGGCGAAGGTCTTGCCGAACGCCTTGCCGCCGACCGTCAGCGCTGCGACCAGCGCCGACAGCAGCAGTTCTACGAACGGGTTGGCGGACTTGCCGGAGAGTACCTTGACCGCGATGGTCGCGGAGGCCGCGCCGGAGATAACGCCGCAGATATCGCCGATGACGTCGTTGCAGAAGGAGGAAACGCGGTTTGCATTGCGGATAAGCCGGAGCGCCTCCGCCGCCTCGGGCACCTTGCGCGAGGCCATAGAATGAAACGGCTTTTCCTCCGCAGAGGTCACAGCGACGCCGATCACATCAAAAATAATGCCGATCAGGACAATGGAGATCAAGATCAGAAACGAGACCGCGAGATTCGCGCGTCCCAGAAGCTCGGAAGAAATAAAGGACATCGTGCCGGAAATGACCATCGTCAGCGCAAAAATGAGAATGATCCATTTGTAATCCGGCTTCGGCATTTTCTTGCCC
>ENA-UEOM01000531-UEOM01000531.1-human-gut-metagenome-genome-assembly--contig:-NODE-531-length-16590-cov-7.042512_pt1 | contig 16590 bp, 17 predicted proteins | sample MGYA00242993_ERZ507994 | MGnify/ENA primary metagenome ERZ507994 (study PRJEB26167, sample SAMN06115536) | human gut metagenome | host: Homo sapiens | place: China:Neimenggu | collected 2014-11-07... | reverse complement strand
CTCGTGCGGAAGGCCTTTGCCAGTGCGCGGGCCTGCTGCTGCGTCGGCGCCATCAGCTCCAGCCGCATGATCGCCCCGGTCTCGTCGTTCAGCTCCAGCACGACCGAGTAGTCGCCCCCATTCTTCGGCACGATCTCCGTGTTGATGAACTGATCGATCTTTTCCTCCTTGTTAAAGCGTTCCACGGCTGCTTTTGCCCGCTGCATGACGGGGTAGGCGATGCCGTCCTCGGTAACGGCCTCGGCTTCTCTTCCCTTTTGGGTAATGACGAAGCGATCCTTTTCGATCTCCGCCAGATGGCCGGAGTCCACCATCTGCGGCACGGCCACGCTGAGATCAAAGTAGCTCAGTCGGTCGTCCTGAAAGCACAGTTCATATATCTTCTGCAGGCTCATCGGGTAAGCCGCCTTGGATGCGACGAACAGGATCAAAAGCTTGACGTCCAGCATATCGCGGATGAAGCCGTGTCCCTCCATAAACAGCACCTTGCCTTTCCGGATCTGCCGCAGTCCGCGCAGTGCGCGGAAATATCTTCCTGCGGCAGCCTGATTTTCCGTCATTATATCACAGCTCCACCGTCAAAAACAAGCGTTTCCGGAATTCGTTGCATCTTTTCCGGGAAATCGTTGCACATTTTGGGAGGATTTACAGCTTGCAATCTGCCAACCTCTGGCGTAAAACGAAAAGCAAGGAGGTAATACCAATGAAAAGAAAAATCATCACACTTCTGACAGCGCTGGTCGTTTTCGCCTGCGCAGCCGTCCCGGTCTCCGCAGCCGGCTTCTCTGAGAGCTTCTGCGGCACGCGCCTGTGGTGCTGGATCCCGTCCTGCGTGCAGCCGTCCTGCCCGTCCGAAACGCCCGAAGAGCCTGACGCTCCGGAAACACCCGAAAAGCCCGACATCCCCGAAACGCCCGAGCAGCCGGACGATCCCGGCAGCGTGCCCGGCGTTCTGGCCTATGAGCAGGAGGTCGTCCGGCTCGTCAATGCCGAGCGCGCCTCCTATGGCCTGCCCGCGCTTTCGATCCGTGCAGACCTCTGCCAATACGCCCGCGTCAAGTCGCAGGACATGCACGACAGCGGCTATTTCAGTCACACCAGCCCCAACTACGGCTCACCCTTCGATATGATGAAGTCCTTCGGCATCACCTATAGCCATGCCGGAGAGAACATCGCCATGGGCTATTCCACGCCTGAGGCCGTCGTAAGCGCATGGATGAACTCCGAGGGGCACCGCGCCAACATCCTCTCCGCGTCCTATACGGAGCTTGGCGTCGGCTACGTCGCCGACGGCGGCTACTGGACGCAGTGGTTCGTCGGGTAAGGAAGCCTGCTTCCTTTCATACAGACAGATACATACCCGATCTCCTTACCGCTCCAAAAGAGCGGTTTTCTTTTTCCCATTCCGCACGTATCCCGCATACAATGGCGCAGGAAAGAAGGGATGTCATGCTCAGACGCATCAGTATACTCGGCGGCGACCTCCGGCAGCGCTGGCTGGCGGAGGAGCTGCGCCAATGCGGCTTTGAGGTCGCCGTCTATCAGGTGCCGGAGCTGGAAAACACCTTTTCCAGCCTCCAGCAGACCGTAAAAAGCGCGCAGGCGCTGGCGCTTCCCATGCCCGCGCTGACAAAGGACGGCTGGATACGCGCCGACCCGCAGCCGCTCCCGCTCATTCCGGTCCTGGAATCGCTCCGGCCCGGAACATTCGTATTCGGCGGGCCGTTCACCTCCGCCGCAGAGACCCTTGCGCAGTACCCCGTCCAGCTCTCCGACTATACGCTCTCCCCGGCGCTTGCCGCCGGAAACGCCGTCCCGACGGCGGAGGGCGCGATCCAGCTTGCCATGGAACGCCTGCCCATCACGCTTTCCGGGAGCCGCTGTCTTGTGATCGGCTTCGGAAAGATCGGAAAGGCGCTCAGTCTGCGTCTGCGCAGTCTGTGCGCAGAGGTCACGGTCAGCGCCCGCCGCCCGGAGGACTGCGCGCTTGCCGAGGCGCTCGGACTGCAAAGCGACCGCACCGGCGTCTATTTTTGCGGCCTGCGGCAGTACGACTGCGTGTTCAATACCGTCCCCGCGTCCGTCCTTCTGGAGGAACATATCGCCGCGCTGCGTCCGGACTGCCTGATCGTCGATCTGGCCTCCGTGCCGGGCGGTCTCGCGCCCGGCCTGACGCCGCCGGAGCGTCCCGTCTATCTGACCGCGCCGGGCCTTCCGGGCCGGGTCGCCCCGGCGTCTGCGGCAAAGCTTTTGAAGGAACATATTCTCCGCACCCTCACTCCGTGACCCGAAAAGGAGGCATTTATGGAAAACATCACGCTGGGCTTCGCCATGTGCGGGTCCTTCTGTACCTTCGCCCCCGTCCTGACCGCTCTGGAAGCGCTCAAGGCGCAGTACCCGGATATTATCCCGATCCTGTCCCCGGCCAGCGCCTCGACCGATACCCGCTTCGGGACGGCGGCGCATTTCCGCAGCCGTCTGGAATCGATCTGCGGCCATGATGTGTGGGACACGATCGAGCAGGTCGAGCCGATCGGGCCGAAGAAGCTGCTCGACGCGCTGATCGTCGCCCCCGCCACCGGCAATACGCTTGCCAAGCTCGCCTGCGGCATTGCGGATACGCCGGTCACGCTGGCCGTCAAGGCGCATCTGCGCAATGAGCGTCCCGTCATTCTCGCCGTCTCGTCCAACGACGCCCTGGCCGCGAACGCGGAAAGCATCGGCAGGCTTCTCGCCCGCCGGCACCACTATTTCGTCCCCATGCGTCAGGACGCTCCGCACAAAAAGCCCCGCTCCGTCGTCGCGGATTTCTCTCTGCTCCCGCAGACGGTCGAGGCCGCGCTCCGCGGCGAACAGCTCCAGCCGATCCTGCTCTGACAGACAAATATCCCCGGCATGACCGTATCATGCCGGGGAGTTTTCTTTGTGTTATTGGATATGGACGTGATTGTTGATGTGATCGATGCAGTAGCAGTAATAGCCCTTGCATTTTGAGCAGTACCGGAACTCCAGATTCGGATATTCCGTATCCGTCCGGCCGCAGACGGTGCATTTGTGCCGATAGGGCCGTTCGCCGGTCTTGCTCTGATAGCCGTTCGCCCAGTTCGGATTGGGACGTGCGTGCGGCTGACGGGGCGCCTTCCGTCTCGGGCTGGTCGTGAACACGTTCCGGATGTCGCTGCCGAAGAAAAGGAAGTAGTTGAGCAGCGCCAGCAGCGGGAACAGCCATGCCAGCGAATACGGGTTGGACAGATAGGTGCTCACCACGCTCAGCGCCGTGAAGCCGAGATAGACCCACGCCATATATTTCATCTTAATGGGAATAATGAAATAGAGCATGACCTTCGCCTCCGGCGCAATGGTCGCCACCGCAAGGAAGAGGCTGATGTTCAGATATTCCGTCGTGGCCTGTCCGCCGAGGAGCAGCGCCGCAAGGTCCATCAGCACAACGCCGGTCAGATAATAGAGGTTGAATTTGAACCGACCCCAATACTGCTCCAGAATTCTTCCAAACTGATAGAAGCAGAACAGCGACACAAGGCTGAGAAAGAACGACCATCCGCGCGTATCCAGCAGATAGGTGAACACATAGGTAACGAGCCGCCAGACCTGCCCCTTCAGGATCGCGGCGCGGCTGAAGCAGAGGTAGCTGTAGACAAGGTTGCTGGGGTCGATGAGCGAGAACACATAGACCGCCAGATTGCCTATGGCAATGACCAGCATCAGATTCGGGATGCCCTTATCTCTGTTTTTCAGAAAAAAGCGCTCAAAGCGCTTGCGAAGCTCATTCATTTCATTCCCTCCGATCTCCGTTTTATCCTACCAGACCCGCGCCGCAAAGTCTACAGACAAATTGTGAATTCTCTTCAACGCGGCCCGCTTCTTAAGTATGGACAGATTTTCCGGAAAAATAAACGTATTCCGTCTTGACAAAGCCGTTTTTCTCTGTAATAATACAATCAGCGGCAAAATGCCGCAGCAATTGAACACGCCTTATCAAGAGCGACTGAGGGAACGGCCCAATGAAGTCCGGCAACCTGCATCTGCAAGGTGCCAAATCCGGCGAAGTGATCGAAAGATGAGGAAATCGAAATCCGATGCGCTTTGCCTGCTGCAAAGCGCATTTTTTCATTTCCCGGCAAAAGGGAGCGTGCTGCGCTCCGGAAGGAGAGTATTATGAACGAGCACAAGAGAATTTTCACCTCGGAATCCGTGACCGAGGGACATCCCGACAAGATCTGCGACCAGATCTCCGACGGCGTTCTGGACGCCATTCTGGCGCAGGACCCGCAGGCGCGCGTCGCCTGTGAATGCGCGACCACGACCGGCCTCGTTCTGGTCATGGGCGAGATCACCACGAGCTGCTATGTGGACATCGCGGGCATTGCGCGCAATACCATCACCCGCATCGGCTATGACAACGCCGAATGCGGCTTCGACGGCCGCAGCTGCTCCGTCCTGACCGCCATCGACAAGCAGTCCGCCGATATTGCCATGGGCGTGGACACCTCCTACGACGACGCGGCCCAGACCGGTGCCGGCGATCAGGGCATGATGTTCGGCTTTGCCTGCAACGAAACGAAGGAGCTGATGCCCGCCCCCATTTCCTACGCGCACAACCTGACCCGCGCGCTGACTGCCGAACGTAAGAGCGGCAAGCTGCCGTGGCTCCGTCCGGACGGTAAGAGCCAGGTCTCCGTCCAGTACGCAGAGGATGGCTCCGTTGAGCGCATCGACACCGTCGTCGTCTCCACGCAGCATTCCGCCGACGTTTCCATCTCCGAGCTGCGTGAGGCCGTGATCGAAGAGGTCATCAAGCCGAATCTGCCCTCCCGCCTGCTCGATGCGAACACGCGCTTCTTTGTCAACCCGACCGGCCGCTTTGTCATCGGCGGCCCCGTCGGCGACTCCGGCCTGACCGGCCGCAAGATCATCGTCGATACCTACGGCGGCTACGCGGCCCACGGCGGCGGCGCCTTCTCCGGCAAGGACCCGACCAAGGTTGACCGCAGCGCGGCCTATATGGCGCGCTACATCGCCAAGAACATCGTCGCAGCCGGCCTCGCCTCCAAGTGCCAGCTGGAGCTGGCCTACGCCATCGGCGTGGCGGAGCCTGTCTCCGTGCTGGTCGATACCTTCGGCACCGGCAAGCTCAGCGACTGGCATCTCGGCGAGCTGGTGCGCAAGTGCTTCGACCTCCGTCCGGCCTCCATCATCCAGACGCTCGACCTGCGCCGCCCGATCTATCAGCAGGTCGCGGCCTATGGCCACTTCGGCCGTCCCGAGCTGGATCTTCCGTGGGAAAAGCTCGACCGCGTCGAGCAGCTTCAGAAAAACGCCTGAGCGTATAACCAAAACCGCCGCAGAGGAAAGACCTCTGCGGCGGTTTTCTGCATCCTATCCGACAAAGCGCGGCATCCCCTCCGCGGCCAGCGCGTTCTGCTGCCGGTGCAGCATCCGCCGCAGCTGCGGAAGGTCGTTGGAAATGAACTCGAAGGTCAGATATTCCGGCCCGACCCGCTCGATCAGCGCGCGCACGCCCGGACAGGTGAACGGCTTATGTTGGTCGATCCGGAACACATACTCAAACAGCTGGTACGACCGCCCCGCATAGTCCGAAGCCAGCACCGGCGGATTTTTCGCCACGCGCCGCATATACGCCCCCGTAATCGACTGATTGAGATGGATTCCCCGGATGAAGCGGCACAGTGCCCCGTGCCGGTCGAGCATGTCCTGGATGTACCGAAGTGCCTCCGCCTGTGTGCGCAGCGCGGTATTCGTGTGCATGAGGTGTCCCGTGTCGAGCATGATGCCCTTGTTTTTGTACTCGACGCCGTCCATCAGCCGCGCGGTCAGCTCCGGCTCAGTCATGGTCAGCCCGCTCTCCCACAGGTTTTCCAGCAGCAGCGCCGGGCCGTCCGTCACGCCGCCCATCAGCTCGTTGAGAAACTCGCATACGCCGTCGATCACCTCGCGGCTGGCGTATCCGCCGCGCCCGGTCAGCGTCTGTTCAATTCCGGCGTCCGCCGCGTGAAACACGACATATTCCGCGCCGTATTTTTTTGCGTTCTCAAGGTCTCTCCGGTAGTGCTCCAGAAGCGCCTGCCGCGTCTCTCCGCCGTACATCCGGCGCACGTTTTCCATCGTATCCAGCTCGCGCAGGCAGGCGTCCATGTCGCCTCTCCAGAAATCGAGCCAGTACGTCAGGCAGTTCATATGCACGCCGGTCACGCGCTCCTTCGGCACGATCCCGCGCGCATCCTCCTCAAAGCACATCAGCTCCACGCCGTCAAAGCCCCGCAGCAGCGCTTCCAGCGCCGCGCGGCTTTCAAACCGGTCAAGGTCGCACGCGCTTGTCGTCAGATTGAATTGTACCTTCATGAAAGCTCCTCCGGCAGGCGCTCAAAGCGCCGCGCATCCAGCAGAACCGGCTTTCCCTCCTCCACAGAGAGCCTGCATGCATACCCGCCGCAGTTCGCCGCGAAGGCGTCGAAATAGGCGATCTCCGGCCTTGCGAGGCGCGACATAAGCGCCATGATCGTCCCGCCGTGTACCACGAAAACGGCCCGCCGCGTTTCCTCCGGCAGCGCGCGGACGCACTCCAGAAAGCCGGCATAGACCCGGTTCGAAAATTCTAGCACCGATTCTCCGTTCGGGCATGAGGCCAGACAGCCCCCATCGACCCACGCACGATACGCCGGGTCGTCCTTCATATCCTCAAAGCTCCGGTCCTCAAAATCTCCGAAATCCATCTCCCGCAGTGCCGGGACGACCGTCTGCTCCGCATCCGGGAAGAGGATGCGCGCCGTCTGCTGCGTCCGCACGAGCGGCGTCACAAAAACGCTCCGGACGCTGCGCCGCGCACCGGCCGCTTTCGCGCCCTCCATGCCCTCCGGCGTCAGCGGCTGATCGGTGCTGCCGATATAGCGCCGCAGCGCGTTTCCGGCCGTCTGGCCGTGCCGGATCAGATAGATCTGCATGGCAGTTCCCCCTTTATCACCGTCGGAATGCCGCAGACCATCCGCACCACGCATTCCGCGCGCTGCGCGAGCCGGACGCAGAGCCGTCCGACGGCCTCGCGCCCGAGGCGCGTCTCATAGTCGATGGGAATGACGCCGCTTCCGACCTCGCAGCAAAGCACGGCCCGCTTTTCGCAGAGCGGCTCCAGCAGCTCCGGCGCGCCCTTCACATCCGCAAAAACCATTTTCTCCACATGGAAAACGACCGGCCGTTCATCCAGAACGCCATCCGCCATTTCCTCCGGCGCAAACCCGAGCGTTTGGGCGAAGCTCCGCTTTCCGGAGCCTTCTCCGCCGACGATCAGAACCATACCTCCGCCATCCTTTCCGCAAAAACGTAACCCAGAAGCATCAGCAGCTGACTGAGTGTGATGATGTAGCCCGCAAGGTCACCCGACATGCCGCCGAACTCCCGCGCTGCCATCCGCCGCAGGCCGAAGAAGCAGCCCGCCGCGATCAGCGCCGCCGCAATGCCTCCCGGCAGCGACAGCGCGCACAGTCCCGCCGTGCAGGCCGCCAGCCATATGCCGAGAAGCCACGCGGCCTTTTTCTCCGCCGCATCCCGGAACGCCGCCAGCAGCCCCGTCTGTCCGGAGCCGGGCAGGGCGACGGATGCAAGCGCGCCGAGTGCGCGGGAAAACACCTGCAAAACGCCGAGGAACAGCGCCGCACGGCCGCATAGCTCTATCTCCGTGCAAAGCGCGAAATACGCCGTGAACCATCCCGCCGCATACAGGATCGCAAACGCGCCGGTGTGTGAATCCTTGAGGATCTCGCGCTTGCGCTCCGGCGCGGCGTGGCTTGAAAGCGCGTCCGCTGTGTCGCAGAAGCCGTCGAGGTGGATCCCGCCCGAAAGGAGCACCGGCAGCAGCGTCAGTCCCGCCGCATACAGCACCCTTCCGAAGCCCAGTTCCCGGCTGAGGAGCATCCACACATACAGTGCGCCCGCGATCACCGCGCCGACCAGCGGCAGGCAGCAGAGCATATACCGCATATTTTCCTTTTTCCACTCGACGCGCGGCATGGGTATGACGGAAAACATCAAAAACGCCATTGCCGCCGAGCGCAGAACATCCTTCATTCCGGGAGCGCTCCTTTCAAAATGATCGGGATGCCGCAGACCAGCTCGCAGACCGTGTCCGCCATGTCCGCCAGCGCCGCGTTGATGCGCCCGAGTACCTCGACATACGCCCGCGTCTCCGCGCTGTAGCGCTCCGCGTCGCTTCCGACGTCGTTCGTCACGACAATGAGCGTTTCGCTCTGTCCGCGCAGATTTTCCACCCCGGCCAGCACCCGCGCATACGGGTCGCAGACATTTCCCGTCTCGTCAAACATTTCATTCGCCGTCAAGTTGCAGACGCATTCCAGCAGCGTCGTCCCGCGTGCCGGAAGCGTCAGCTTTTCCATTTCCGTGTAGCATTCGAAGGTCTCAAAGCCCTTTCCGGCCCGCATTTTCCGGTGCCGCTCGACCTTCTCCATGCCGCCCTCGCCATAGGGCTTCATCGCCGCGATATAATAGCGCGGCAGCGGCATTTCCATGCAGAGCCGCTCCGCAAAGGAGCTTTTTCCGCAGCCGGAGCCGCCCGTCAGCAGGATCATCATCGCCGGTCGCCCTTCTGGACGGTGTACTGTCCCACGCCCGCGTCGGCAAAGCCCGCCGAATCGCGGTAGACCGCCAGCGCCATGTCGAGCAGCGGCATCATGCACACCGCGCCCGTTCCCTCGCCAAGCTTCAGCCCCGCATCAAGGACGGCGTGAACGCCCAGCTCCTGTAGGATCTGCCTTGCCGCAGGCTCCGCCGAGCAGTGGCTTGCCAGCATCGCGCACCGCGCGTTCGGGCAGAGTCTCGCCGCAAGGAGCGCCGCGACGGAGCTGATGAGTCCGTCGATCAGCACCGGCACGCGGTACAGCGCACCGCCGAGGAAAATTCCCGTCATGCCCGCGATGTCAAAGCCGCCCAGCTTGCACAGAACGTCCATCGGGTCGGCCGCGTCCGGGCGATTCACCTCGATCGCGCGGTGGATGGCGTCGAGCTTGCGGATCAGCCCCTCGTTAGAAAGGCCCGCGCCGCGTCCCGTCACCTCCTCGATGGGAAGCCCGAGCAGAACGGCGGTCACGGCGCTGGAGGTCGTGGTGTTGCCGATGCCCATTTCTCCGGTCGCAAGCAGCCGGTATCCGGCGTCGCGGCATTCGTGCGCCAGCTCCATGCCGGTCTGAATGGCCTGCTCTGCCTGTGCGCGCGTCATGGCAGGCCCCTTCGTCATATTCTGCGTGCCGTCCGCCGCGTGGCAGTCCCGCACGCCCTCGACGCGCCGGTTCATGCCGATGTCGATGGCAAACACGTCCGCTCCGGCCCGGGCCGCCATCCGGCAGACTGAGGAACGGTGCTTTGCAATCTCGCCCGCCATCGTCGCGGTCACGGAGGCGTCCGTCTGCGTCACGCCCTCCGCCACCACGCCGTTGTCGGCACAGAGCACCAGAACGGCACGCTTTCCAAGCTCCACCTCTTCGCTTCCGGTCAACGCCGCGATGCGCACGACCGCCTCCTCCAGCCGTCCCAATCCGCGCAGCGGCTTTGCAATGCCGTCCCAGTGCGCCCAGGCCGCCTTCTCCGCCTGCGCGTCGGGCGGCAGTATTTTTTTGTTCAGTGCCTCAAAGTCCATGCTTACTCCCATTGTCCCAGCATTTTCCGCATCCATGCGGAAACGTCCATATTGTATACGCCGTCGAGCTTTTCCGGGCAGAGCACCTCTCCGACCGGCCCCATGGCGGCTGTTTTTCCGTGATCGAGCAGCAGCGCCCGCGTTCCGAACGCCTTCGCCAGCGACAGATCGTGTACCACCGACACGACCGCCCTTCCGGGCGTCCGGAGCCATTCACCGACCAGCTCAAAGACCTGCTTCTGATAGACCAGATCCAGGTGGTTCGTCGGCTCGTCGAGCAGCAGGAGCCGCGGCCTCTGCGCCAGCACCTGCGCAAGGAACGTCCTTTGCAGCTCGCCGCCTGAGAGTGTCAGCACGGACTGTCCGCGCTGCGCCGTCAGGCCGGTGCGCTCCAGAGCCTCCTCCACCGCCTCCGTGTCCTCCGCACCGTGTCCGGAGAGCACGCCGGGCGCGTAGGCATAGCGGCCCAGCCGCACGACCTCCTCTACCGTAAAGGCGTAGCCCGCAAAATTTTTCTGCATCAGCACGCCCATTTTCCTTGCCCGCTGCGCGGGCTTCATTTTTTTCACATCCTCGCCTTCCAGCAGCACACTTCCCGTGTAGGGAACGGCCTGCGTCACCGCGCCGAGCGCCGTGGATTTCCCCGCACCGTTCGGGCCGACGATCATCAGCCATTCGCCCTCCCGGACGTGGAAGCTGAGTCCGTCCACGATGGTAAACGCTCCGTGCCGCACGGTAAGCCCCCGAACCTCCAGCATCTCAGCGCTCCTTCCCCGTCTGATAGAAAATGAAGATGAATACGACCGCGCCGATCAGGCTCGTGACCACGCCGATGGGCAGCTCCCGCGGCCGCAGCACCGTCCGCGCCGCGAGGTCCGCCAGCAGCAGGAATGTCGCGCCGGAAAGCATCGATGCCGGAAGCAGCCGCTTATGATTCGGGCCGGAGAGCATCCGCACCATGTGCGGCGTCACAAGTCCGACAAAGCCGATCGTTCCGCCGACCGAAACGCAGACACCGATCAGCACCGAAACGGCAATGAGCACCGTGAGCTTCGCCCGGCGCACATTCACGCCGATGTTCCGCGCGTTGTCCTCGCCGATGGCAAAGGCGTTCAGCTCCCGCGCGTGCAGGCACAAGATCGTCCCGCAGACGGCCAGCGCCGCCGCCAGCAGCGCCGCGTTTCCGTAGGTAGAGCCTTGAAACGAGCCCATCGTCCAGAAGGTGATGCTCTTGAGCTTGTCCGAGGCGAACGTCACAAGGATGCTCATGGCACTCGAAACGAACATGGAGTAGATCACGCCGATCAGGATGATCGTATTGGTCGAGAGCGAGTAGTCGAGCCTGTACGCCAGCGCCAGAATGAGCGCCAGCGAGCCAAATGCAAACAGCACCGCCATGACCGTCGTCCCCGCAAACGGCAGCGACGGGAAATTCAGTCCGAACGCAATGGCGATCACCGCTCCCAGCGCTGCGCCGGACGAGACGCCGAGCGTCGAGCCGTCGGCCAGCGGATTGCGCAGCAGTCCCTGCATACAGGCGCCCGCCAGCGAAAGTCCGGCTCCGCTGAGTGCGACGCACAGGACGCGCGGCACGCGCACACGCAAAATGATGGGTACGGAAACGCCCTCCGGCGCCGTGCCCCGTCTCAGCGCCGTGCCGAGCACGGCCAGCGTCTCACGCAGCGGAATATTGACGCTTCCAAGACAGACGCAGAGGCACATCGCCGCCAGCAGCGCCGCCGTCAGAAGCAGATATTGTAAAAGGGAAAGTCGTTCGGGCCGTGCCTTCATTTTTTGCTCCATCACTGCCGAAAGGGGGAACCTGCGTTCCCCCTTCGTTCTTTCTTATTCGCCGTAAACAAAATCGTAAAGAGCCTTTGCGCCGTCGGCCAGTCTCGGGCCGGGACGGGACAGCTCGTCATTCTGAAGATTCAGGATCTTGCCGTTCTTGACCGCCGCCACATTCTCCCAGCCCGCGCGGGATTCGATCTCCTCGACCGGCGTGGGGCCTTCGCCGTAGTACATGGTGATGGTGACGATATAGTCCGGATCGCGTTCAAGCACCTGCTCCTCGGAGATCTCCGCCCAGCCTTCCACGTCCGCAAACGCATTCTTCAGTCCGAGCATCTGCGCGATCTCGTCCATGAACGTGCCGCTTCCGGCCGTCCACAGGCCGTATGCCAGCGGAGAGACCTCAAAGTAGACCGTCTTTTCCTCGCCGTCGGCGGGGACCTTGCCGGAGACCTCGGCAAAGGCCGCCTGCATGCTTTCGCAGAGCTGCTCCGCTCTGCCGCTCTTGCCAGCCAGCTTGCCGATCATGCGGATGGCCTCGTAAACGCCGTCGATGTCCTGCGCGTCGCTGACGACGACCTGAATGCCCGCGTCCGCGAGGAACTGGATCTGCTCCTCGGTCTGGCCCATCTTCGGCATCAGCAGCACCTGCGGCCCAAGCTCCAAAATCTGCTCGTAATTCGTTGCGTCGCCGGACTGCACAGAAGTCACGTCCGCGACCTCCGCCGGATAGTCGCAGTATTCGCCGCGTCCGACCAGCCGGTCGCCCGCTCCGATCGCGTAAAGGATCTCACAGTCAGCCGCCGCCAGCGCCACGATGCGGTCGGCGGGCTGCTCGAGCGTGATCTCGCGCCCGGACATGTCGGTCACGGTCACGGGCCCTTCATCATCGTCGGGAATTTCCGGCCCGTCCACAACGGGCTCTTGCTCTTCGGTCATCGGCAGCGTGACCTCGTCCTGCGTATCGGCGGAATTCTCCTGCTTCGAGCAGCCCGCCAACAGTGCCAGCAGCATGCACGCAGCGAGGATCAGCGCCGTGATTCTCATTTTTTTCATTTTGCAACACCTCTTTGCCTGATTTTCCCGGCTGCGTCAGCCGGTTGTCCTCATTATACTGATTTTTTGCCGGAAGTCAATTTCCGTCCGCAGTTTCTCCTGTTTCTCCACAAGCTGCGGAGCCGTTGCGCCCGGAAATGTGCATCCTGCTCTGTCCGGCGCTCACAGATACGTCAGCAGCATCTCGAAAATCGCCCGCGCCGCATCCTCGCGGATCTGCGCGCGGCTTCCGGCCAGATGCAGCTCCTGATTGTAGGAAAAGCCGTTCATATCCAGCCCGATATAGACAAGCCCGATGGGACGGCCCGTACCGTCTCCGTCCGGGCCTGCAAGGCCGGTCACGGAAACGCCCACGTCCGCACATACAGCCTCCCTCGCACCTCTTGCCATCTCCATCGCCGTCTGGCGCGAGACCGCCGTGTACGCGCGCAGCGTCTCCTCCGAGACGCCGAGCAGGCGCTGCTTGACGCCGTTCGTATAGGAGATCACGCCGCCCATGTAGACGGCGGAGCTTCCCGGAATATCCGTCAGGAGCTTTCCGACCAGCCCTCCCGTGCAGGATTCCGCCGTCGCAAGCGTCATCCCTCTCTGTGCCAGTATGCGCAGAACGTCCGCAGCCAATTCCTCAGTTTTCATACCAGCGCACCTGGATCTTCTCCGTATTCTCGATCGCGCGGGCGATCAGGCCCTCAACGTCGAGCTTGGCCTCCTCCGCCTCGACCGGGCCAAGGGACGGCTTCGTCTTGGGATGCTTCGGCGTAAAGACCGTGCAGCAATCCTCATACGGCAGGATCGACGTATCCAGCGTGCCGATTTTCCGCGCGATGGTCACGATCTCCTCCTTGTCCATACCGATCAGCGGATGGAAGATGGGCATGTGGACGACCGCGCCGGTCACGGCCATCGCGTCCATGGTCTGGCTGGCCACCTGACCGAGATTTTCGCCGGTGACAAGGCACTTCGCGCCGTGGTCGCGGGCGATGGCCTCGGAAATGCGCATCATGAAGCGGCGCATGATAATGGTGAAATACTCCTCGCGGCAGTGGTCGCGGATGGCCTCCTGAATTTCCGTGAAGCCGACCACATCGACCGTCATCCGGCCGCAGTAGCGCGTCATGAGCTTCGCCAGCTCCAGCACCTTTTCCTTCGCGCGCTCGGAGGTATATGGATAGGAGAAGAAGTGGATGCACTCCAGCTCCACGCCGCGCTTTGCGATCATGTAGCCCGCGACCGGCGAGTCGATGCCGCCGGAGAGCAGCACCGTCGCCCGTCCGCCCGTGCCGGTGGGCAGGCCGCCCGCGCCCGGGACTGCCGGGCCGTGGATGTAGGCTGCGAAGTCGCGCACCTCGACGTTCACAACATAAGCCGGCGTGTGAACGTCCACCGCGACCTGCGGGAACGCCTCGGCGAGCCTGCCGCCGATCTCCTGCGAGATCTGGATGGAGTTGAGCGGGAAGGACTTGTCCGAGCGCTTGGACTCGACCTTGAAGCTCTTCTGCACGCTCAGCTCGTCGCCGAGATAGTCCACGACCGCCTGATAGATGGCGTCGAGATCCTTCTCACACGCGCGGCAGCGGCACATCGAGCTGACGCCGAACACATGTCCGCACGCCTCCCACGCGCCGTCGAGGTCGCAGTCATCCGCCTGCGGCTCCACGTAGACCGTGGACTGCATGATGTAGACCTTGAACGCGCCGAAATGCGACACGGTGCGGCGCACATTTTTCTTGAGCGTCTCCTCAAAGGTACGGCGGTTCGCGCCCTTGAGCACGATCTCGCCAAGCTTCAGCAAAAACATTTCTTTCATGGCAATTTCCTATCTGTAAATAAAATAAATCACAATAATGTGTATCCGGACGGCCGCAGCCGTTCCGCTCACTGGTTTCCGAACCGGAACGTGCGGTACTGCACGGCCTCGGCGATGTGCTGCGGCCGGATATCCGCCGACCCGTCAAGGTCCGCGATGGTGCGCGCCACGCGCAGCACCCGGTCATAGCTCCGCGCCGTCATGCCGAGGCGTTCAAAGGCCGTTTTCATCAGGCTCGTGCAGGCCTCGTCGAGCGCACAGCTCGCGCGCAGGTCTGCCGGCTCCATCTGCGCATTGCAGCGTGCGGAATCCGCCCCGAAGCGCTCGCGCTGGATGGCGCGCGCCGCCTCGACGCGCTTTTTGATCTCGCAGGACGGCTCCGCCGTCGTCCGGCGGCTCAGCTCCTCAAAATGCACGGCCGGGACCTCGACGATCAGGTCGATGCGGTCGAGCATCGGGCCGGAGATCCGTCCGAGGTACTGATCGACCGACGCCTGCGAGCAGGTACACCGCCCGCTCGGGTCGCCGTACCAACCGCATTTGCACGGATTCATCGCGCAGACCAGCATGAACCGGCACGGATACGTCACCGACCCCTGCACGCGCGAGATCGTCACGGCTCCGTCCTCAATGGGCTGCCGCAGCACCTCAAGCGTATCGCGGTGAAACTCCGGGAATTCGTCGAGAAACAGGACGCCCCGGTGCGCCAACGAGATCTCGCCCGGCTTCGGATTCGAGCCGCCGCCCGCCAGCGAGACGGCAGAAACGGTGTGGTGCGGGCTGCGGAAGGGCCGCGTCTGCACCAGCGGCTCACCGCTCCGGAGCATCCCCATCACGGAATAAATTTTCGTGACCTCCAGCGCCTCCTCGCGCGTCATGTCCGGCAGGATGGACGGCAGGCGCTTTGCCAGCATACTCTTGCCGGAGCCGGGCGGGCCGATGAGCAGGATGTTGTGTCCGCCCGCCGCCGCGATCTCCAGCGCGCGCTTGACGTTTTCCTGCCCCTTCACATCCCGGAAATCCGGCAGCTCCGGCCGGAGGCTCTCCGCCTCCCACGGCGCGGCCGGCTCCATGCGCTCCGTCCCCTGCAAATGCGCGATCAGCTGCCGCACAGAGCGGACGCCGCAGACCGTCAGGCCGCCTGCCAGCGTCGCTTCGGCGGCGTTCTCCTCCGGCACATACAGCTCCTTCACGCCGCAGTCCTTCGCAGCCAGCGCCATCGGCAGCACGCCGCTCACCGGCCGCAGTTCTCCCTGTAGGCTCAGCTCTCCCAGAAACGCGCAGGGCGTTTTCGGCAGCTTCACCAGCTCCGATGCCGCCAGAATTCCCAGCAGGATCGGCAGGTCGTAGAGCGTGCCGCTCTTTTTCGTTCCGGCCGGAGCCAGATTCAGCGTGATCCGGCTGACCGGGAATTTGAAGCCGCAGTTTTTGATCGCGGCGCGCACGCGCTCACGCGATTCCTTGACCGCTGCGTCCGGAAGCCCGACCACATCAAAAGCCGGCAGTCCGTTCGTGATGAAGCACTCCACCGAGACCTCATAGCCCTCGATCCCGAGCAGTCCCATGGAGCGCACATGACTGAGCATAGCGGCGCCTCCTCTTCCGTTTTCCGATACCGCGCGCCTCGGCAGAGACGGCCTCGCCGCGCAGCGGTACCGCTTCGTTTTTCTTCTTCCAGTTCTATCATACCGCATTTCCGGCAAAAAACCAACAGGAAATTCTCAAGGCGGCTGCATTCCGAGTTTCCCTCAAATTTACAGTCGATATTTCCGGTTTTTCTGTGCTGCGTACAGGATTTCTCATTTACTTTGACAAAAAAGTGTGTTATGATTATGCGGTACAATTATGTAATTACTATTAGGAGGTAATTGAAATTGGCTCGTAAGTTCAAAACGATGGACGGCAACAATGCCGCGGCGCACGTATCCTATGCGTTTACCGAAGTCGCCGGCATCTACCCCATTACGCCGTCGTCTCCCATGGCCGACCTTGTTGACCAGTGGTCTGCGGCCGGACTGAAGAACATCTTCGGCTCCACCGTCAAGGTCGTGGAAATGCAGTCTGAGGCCGGTGCGGCCGGTACTGTCCACGGCTCTCTGGGCGCCGGCGCTCTGACCACCACCTACACGGCCTCTCAGGGCCTGCTGCTGATGATCCCGAACATGTACAAGATCGCGGCTGAGCAGCTCCCCTGCGTGTTCCACGTCTCCGCCCGTACTGTTTCGACCCACGCGCTGAACATCTTCGGCGATCA
>ENA-UEOM01000530-UEOM01000530.1-human-gut-metagenome-genome-assembly--contig:-NODE-530-length-16592-cov-22.754102_pt1 | contig 16592 bp, 16 predicted proteins | sample MGYA00242993_ERZ507994 | MGnify/ENA primary metagenome ERZ507994 (study PRJEB26167, sample SAMN06115536) | human gut metagenome | host: Homo sapiens | place: China:Neimenggu | collected 2014-11-07... | reverse complement strand
CTTGCGCCATCATCGCAAGTATAAAGAATAATCACTAACAAATAAACGAATACAACTATGGAAGTAACAATCACAACAGAGAACATCGAACAGTACAGAACTGGCGAACTGCCATTGGTAGTAGACCTTTGGGCTACATGGTGCGGTCCGTGCCGCATGATCGCTCCTATCGTTTCTAAGCTCGCAGAGGAGTACGACGGCAAGATCGTTGTAGGCAAGTGCGACGTAGAGGAGAACGACGACGTAGCAGCAGAGTACCGTGTACGCAACATCCCAACACTGCTCTTCTTCAAGGGCGGCGAGCTCGTTGGCAAGCATGTAGGTGCCATCACAGAAGGCGATCTTCGCAAGAAGTTCGACGAACTCCTGTAATCCCTGGGGGTGCACTTGTCTCAAGTGCACCAACCAAGCAGAATGCAACCAACCAAGCAGAATGCATCCAACTGCACCAACCAAGGAAAATGCCAACCAAGGAAAATTCCTTATGATCGGTTGGTGCACTTGAGACAAGTGCACCCCCTAAACCACCCCTATAGATAAACGCCGAAACAACCCGTCAGCATGACACGCCGGGTTGTTTCGGCGTCTTTGTTTTCCATAAAAGCAACAAAAAGTTTGTCACTTCCATAAAAAAACGGTAACTTTGCACAGAATATATGTATCCGTACAATGGCTGCGTACGTGCATACGATTTTTACGACAACCGATTATCAACAACTAATTTACACATACCGAACCAAACAATGATCAAAAAGATAAAGAAACTAAAGAAAATACGCCTTCACCGCGAAGGAACCGACACACTCGTTTATGGCTTCATCGTTATCGCAGCAATCGCGTTGCTGCTTTGGCGTTTCATAGACAGCAAGGTGCCGTTCTGGTGCTTCACGGCAATCATGGGCACCGTCTACTGCATCGTCATCAACTTCTTCCGCTGCCCCATACGCTTCTTCCCCGAAGAAGACACAACGGGCTTGGTAGTAGCTCCAGCCGATGGCCGCGTAGTAGTAATCGAGGAAGTCGACGAGGATGTCTACTTCCACGAGCGTCGCATCATGGTGAGCATCTTCATGAGCCTCTTCAACGTACACGCCAACTGGTTCCCCGTTGACGGCAAAGTGAAGACCGTAGCCCACCACGACGGCAACTTCCACAAGGCATGGCTGCCTAAGGCGAGCGAGGAGAACGAGCACGCCGACGTAGTCATCACCACCCCCGAAGGCACCGACATCCTCTGCCGCCAGATAGCAGGCGCAGTAGCACGTCGCATCGTCACCTACGCCAAGCAAGGCGAAGACTGCTACATCGACGAGCACCTCGGCTTCATCAAGTTCGGCTCACGCGTCGATGTCTACCTGCCCCTCGGCACCGAAATATGCGTCAAGATGGGACAGCTGACCACCGGCAACGGAACAATAATAGCAAAACTGAAATAAAGTAATGGCTAACTTCATAACACGCAACATACCCAACACCCTTACATGCGGCAACCTCGTTTCGGGTTGCATCGCAACCGTAATGGCACTCGGAGGCGACGCACGCTGTGCGCTGATATGGATTATTATCGGTGCCGTGTTCGACTTCTTCGACGGTATGAGTGCCCGCCTCTTCGGAGTATCATCACCCATCGGCAAAGAGCTCGACTCGCTTGCCGATGACGTGACATTCGGCGTAGCCCCCTCGGCAATCGTCTTCGCACAGTTGAGCGTAATGGAATACCCCACAGTGCTCGCCAGCGTAGAGCCGTACATCCCCTACTGCGCATTCCTCATCGCAGCATTCTCAGCCCTTCGCCTCGCAAAGTTCAACCTCGACACACGCCAGACCACCTCGTTCATCGGAATGCCAACACCAGCCAACGCCCTCTTCTGGGGCTCGCTGCTCGTGTCGCAGCCCACACTCATCGAGTCGTCAGCATGGATGATTCCCGCGATACTGCTGCTCGTAGTGCTCACAAGTCTTCTGCTCGTCAGCGAGCTGCCCATGTTCGCCCTTAAGTTCAAGCAGTGGGGCTGGCGTGGCAACGAGCTTCGCTACTCGTTCATCGCCCTCTCCGGCGTAGTCATCGCCCTCTTCGGCGTAATTGGTGGCATGTGGATAGTCATCACCCTCTACTTCCTCACCTCCGTAGTAGCCGACATCGTGAGTCGCACACATACCACGGTCGACATCGAGAAGTAGACAACAAGAGAGTGGAAACGGATTGTAGCACCAAACAAACCATTCCTATGACATTTATCGGACTATTTCTGAAAAGCATATTTATCATGGTGCTGATGGTAGCCATATTCCTCATCGGCATCGTCAGCTTCATCTATCTGCGCGTAAAGCGCATGACGAAGCAGTTCCGCAACGGCAGCGCCAACGCCAACCGCACCAACGGCACCAACCGTCGCCAGCAGCAAAGCTCTGCTGCTGGCAGCACCAAGCGTCGCAGCACTGAGTACGACGACGGCGTAGTCGTGGAAGAAGAACTCTACGACGAACGCTCACCACGCCAAGCCAACCGCAAGATATTTGCGAAAGACGAGGGCGAGTATGTCGACTTCGAGGAAGAAAAATAAAACGTAGGAGATATGGGCATCTTGCCCATACCACGCAGCCTTAGAAAGCATTTAATGGTAAACGGTTTATATAAAGTACTTTTGCGTTTTTATCTTCCATCTACCATTTTTCCGCCTTTTCCCGCCGCAACTCATTGATACTCAAATACAGCGAAGGCTGGAAGATACATTTGTTATCTTCCAGCCTTTGCGTTTATCTACCAGCCAGAGAGGATATATGCCAGCAGAGTTTAAGCCAGAATCTGCATAAGATCCAATTGCACATTCTCTATCTCGTTATAACCTTCTGTGTGTACAGCCTTGTCAAGGATCTCGGTCTTGAATGCCACACCCTTTCCTTTACAGAGCATAGAGCCTATTTGCAGTACAAGTTTATATAGTTGATGCCCCTGAATATGCAGATAAGCATTGGCTTCGTCAATATACTCATTTGTCATTTCCTCAGGCTGCTGAAGTCCACTGATTTTCTCGTCAAACAATTCAGCAACCCTTCCTATATATCCCTTTCCATTGTCTTCCAATTCATCACGCTTAGGTTGCAGTGGCAGGCAAGAATTGAATTTTGTAATGTTCCATTGCTGATTTAACTCTGAACAACGGCTGTAATGTACCAAATAAATCAATGGACGATATACTACCACAGAAAGATTATGAAGGAAAACCTTAAAGTCAAAGTCCGAATCTGACACCAATTCAGTAAAACGCTCTTGCAAATGCTCTGCCTCACAGAAATGATTCTCCCATGAGTAAGCATAGGTTTGAGCGACATTGTTGTTTGCAGTAAGCCCTTGCTCACCTTTCAGTTGTCGTAAATCACTATCTATACATATAAAGAATCGTTTATTAAGATACGGTTTGTAGCGCAGACATTGTTCACATCCCCTTGAATCCGTACCATTGCTATTCTTCGAATACGTAAGAAATCGGTATTTTGCAGGATGTATCTTTCTCAGTTGGTTGCTCCAAAAAGGCACATCATCAGAATCTTCCAAGTGCACAACGGCCTTTATGCTTCTGTCACGCAATGGAAGATTACTAAAATATTGAGCTTGTTGATAGATTCTATCCATATCCTTTTACTTTGCTGGAGTCGTAACATCCTCCATGTAGATAATCTTATCGCCCCAACCGTCTCCGAAGATGCTCGGCGAATGAGTGGTGATGAAATATTGAGCATTTGGATTCAGTTTCACCAGAATATTTACAAGTTCAAACTGCCAACTGATATCGAGAGAATTCTCAGGTTCGTCAAGCAGCACACACGACTCTTCTCCGTCCAATAAGAACACACGTAGTAGAATCAGCAGAATCTGCTTTTCGCCAGAAGACAAAGCATTGATAGGAATAAGTTCTCCGTCAGAAACAACATTGAACTTATTGCCCTCTATCTCTATATGTTTGCCTGTTGTATCAAACAGTCCGTTCACGATGGCGCAGAAGTTATCTATGCCAGCCTTCATCTCCATTTGTCTTTCTACAGAAGCGTCAATCATAGACATGCGGTGATACATCATAGACGGACCGGTCTTCATGTCGAACATGTAGAACTCCAAATCCTGCGTCAGAGCATTTACGACCTTTCGCTTGTCGCGCATCGCTATATTGTCAATGGAGGGTACATACACTACTCGGTTCTTGTCATCAGCATTCTCAAGCGCCATCTTGTTGATTTCGTTGAGCAATGTCGTCTTGCCACTACCGTTTATACCAACAATGATGTTTACATCATCGTTAGCCTTTATGTGTACATTGTACTTACCCCAGAGGCATTTTTCTATTTCTTTAATTTTGGAGTATGCCATAACATCTTTTGTTTGCTGTGCTCGCCTTATTCAAGTAAGCACTCGTTATTAGTGATACGTATGCAAAGTTAATAAATTTTCCTCCTAAAAGCAAGGTTTCTGCCGAGCGATATCCCTCTATTTTGTTTCCGCAGCGGAGATTGATTGCGGCGAGGTGCTCGAGGATAGAGACAAAACATGTTAATAGAACACCCTCCGTGTAGGTCAGGGATATCTGCACGAAGGGTATTATTAATGATTATCCGCAATCATACCACCAAAGATATATCACAGATAAACAAAAGAAAAGGGCAACCCGATTGGACTACCCGTTGCATTTATAAAATAGTACGACGCTCACGCGCCCAAAAGTGTGAACTCCAAGAGTTCGAGTGCAAAGGTACGCAGTTTTTCGTTAATCCTCGCTATGTTCTTCGGACTAATTTTCTGAAGCCTCCTTAGTGTTGTAGCACTTGTTTTTCGCTCATGCCGCAGATTCGAACCAGGGCGCAGGCCAATCTGTAGGGCGAGAGTGCATCCAGCAATTCGCCGATGGTGTGGTATTGATGATTTAGTTCCATTGGGATTCTTATTCCGATTGCTCCTCTGTGTTTCTTTTAGTGCCAAGTAGTTTTTGCTTCTTTTTTTCTACGGCCTTGATGCTTTCAACCGTTGGTAAATCTTCAGGCATTGTTCCACCAAGTTCTTTGATTGTCTGGCGCACTTTTGCACCGACTTCATAATGGGTAAGATTCGCCTTTTGTTTGTTGGTTATATTATCCCTCCTTAGCTTTTCTTCTGTTTGAGTTGCACGGAAAAGATTCGCTGCCAGTTCTGTACTTCCCATGTGGTCTAATATCTTCTGACTTTTCTTCAACCCTTTGTGGGAATGAATGTCTTTCGCAGTCATTCCGCCATACAGTCCCCGACAACCGTAATTTTGAAACTTGGCATAATCTTTGGCATCTATAACACCCGCATCTTTCGCGGCACTGGCCAACAAGGAATTGTGTTTTAGCAATTCTGTACGCAGGAACAATCGCTTTTCCTCCTCACTGGACAACTCTTGGTATTCTGCCATTTGCTGCACCTCGGCGATACGAGTCTGAATGGCAAAGTAAGTTTGCCCCTGTGCTACGATTGCTTTGCTTGGGTCAGCATTTTGTACTATGAGATAGCAAGCATATCTGGATAGTTTGACGGAATCAACTGAGCGTTCCGCTCCCGAACCAATCCCGACCATTTCGTGGAAATCCACGAAATGGTCCTCTATCCTTTGCCCGCTATTGATACAGGCGATCTTTGCTTTCTCTATGACGGGAAGGAAATTCCTATATTCATTGTATTCCAGTATTTTCCACATAGCTCGTGATGTCCAGTACTCGTTACCAAAATCATCCAAACTCTTTATGCTTTCAAATAGAGTGATCGTTCTCTTTGTAAGTCTTTTGCTCATAATGCTGCTTATATTTTGTTAAAATTGAATCTTATGCTGCTTTCCTATATGTGTTGTTTGCTCTCTAACTATACCGAAATTTTGGTGGTATAATTGCGGATAATCATTTTCATCTCCCATCTACCATTTTTCCGCCTTTTTCCGCCACAACTCATTGATACACAATCATAACAATGGCTGACAGATACGCTAAAAATCTGTCAGCCACTGCTTTTATCTGTCAGCCGGAGAGGGGGTAGTTTGAACGCTACGGCTGGCAGGTGGAAACGCTCTATCTCGGCAACCCGATGCGCCACGACGAGAAGTATCTGCTTATCAATCAAGGCTTCGCTGGCAAGCAACGCCTCATGCCTTTCTTCAACCGTAGCAACAACCCCGACCTTATCCTTGCCATTCAGTCGGCAGGTGTATCAAGAGGGCGCAACGGCTTCCGCAAGGACAAGTCTGGCGAAAAGCTCGCCGAATCAGAAGAAGACCTCCTCGAACACCGCACCGACGGCTCTGACGCTTTCGATACCCTCTACATCGGTTGCGAGAAGTTCCCCGTCCACAACATCGTGAATGTACCAGTTAGCGATGTGATGCGACCGCAAATTTTATACTATTACGGCAAGAATCGGATAGTTCTGCCGTTTTTATTTTGCTACTTTTGCATATTAGCAAACACCTATTTTTGACGAGTACGCAAATATTTTGCAAATAATACACAAATTCCTCTCTCTTTCTGCACCTTTTCTCGTCAAATCTTATTAACTTTACCCTCGAATTACATAACAATGACCGAATATGAGTAAACAAGTTAATCGCATAAAGGTGTTGTTAGCAGAGAAACAACGCAACAATAAATGGCTGGCAGACACCTTGGGCAAAGACCAAGCTACTGTTTCTAAATGGGTGACGAATAGCAGTCAACCATCATTTGAAACAGCCATACAAATTGCAGAAGTATTAGGAGTTTCGCTTGACGAATTAGTAAAAAAAGATAAACAAGTAGAATTATGAAACAGGAACAAATACAACTGCTCTCTGAGCAAATAAAAAAGCTTGAGAATATTTGCGATGTTCTTAGAAACGACTTCTCGTTTGAAGATGAAATGAACTTCCTTGCGATAGTTAAGCATAATCTCGAAGAGACAATTAAAAGCGACAAACAAGACTAATATGCTTTCGAAGGAGATTATAAAGCAATATAATCAAACAGGCAACAAAGTTGACTTCTTGTTGAACTATTCAATAAGAAGCGATGAGTCGTGGAAAGTATTATCATCAATATGCAAACAAATTCATCTAAATGTTGGAACAAGTTTTAGTGGTATCGGAGCTCCAGAGTATGCCCTAAAAAGATTAGGAATTAACAGCAATATTCTATTTGCAGGAGACATTGATGAGTTTTGCAAGACATCATATTTCAACAACTACAAAATTTCCGAAAAGCAATGGCATAGCGATGTCAAAAAATTTAATGCGGACATTTTTAAGGATAAAGTAGACCTATTCATAGGTGGTAGTCCTTGCCAGAGTTTCTCTATCGGCGGAAAGCGAAAAGGCTTTGCGGAGTCACGAGGTACATTGTTTTATGAGTATGCACGTTTAGTAAATGAATGTCAGCCAAAGGTGTTCATATATGAAAATGTTACAGGCCTCATGAATCATGACCACGGCAACACATGGGAAGTCGTAAGAAACACTTTTGATGAATTGGGGTATGTCTGGACGTACTGGGTACTTAATTCAAAAGATTTCGGAATTCCCCAAAACCGCAAACGAGTTTTTGTCGTTGGTTTTAGAAAGGATTTAGAGGTTTTCTTTACGAAGTTGGAGAAACCAAAAGAATCCGCTCTTACATACGAAGTTGAAGATGTTTTAGAGGATAATGTTCCTAATAAATATTATCTTCCTCAGAAAGGTTTTGAACGTGTAATAGACCCAAAACAACTAAGACACGTTAAAGTCAATGGTAAGATTGCGCGTACTCAAATAGCAAACCAACAATACAATTGGTATGGTGATATGAGATTTGAATCCGACGTTCCCCAAAGAATTGAATCGGATGAACGCATCTACAAAAATTTTTATCAAGGAATTAGAGGTGTCGCAAGGTGTCTAACTCCAAGAGAATGCCTTCGCCTAATGGGATTCGATGATAATTTTTGCATAAGCGTTAACGACCAACAAATGTATAAACAATGCGGAAATTCCATAGTGGTTAATGTCCTTATGGAAGTCATGAAGTCAATAATAAAAACTGGCATTTATAATGTGGAACAAAAATAAAACACTAAAAGTTGCAACTGTTTTCAGTGGGATTGGTGCACCTGAATTCGCTCTACGTAGATTAGGTGTTAAGCATGACGTTATATTTGCTTGTGATAATGGAGATACAAAATTAGATCTTCTAACACCAAATGAGAGATTGGCTCTCGATGGAATCGACTCTTCAAAGGATAGAGATAAGAAAGCGTCAGAAATGCAAAGCGCACATGTTGAAGCACTATGGCAGCAAATCAAATCCCTTAAGAGTAAGGAAGAAAAGAAACAACTTGTTGACAGTCTATATGCATCTAAATGCAGACAAACTAATTTTGTATATAAGTCTTATTGTGCTAATTATGGAATTGAAGATCCGGACTTTCACCAAAATGTCCAACTTCTTGATGGCTCAGATTATCACGGACAAGTAGATTTGTTTATTGGTGGAAGTCCATGTCAAAGTTTTACCCTTTTAGGCGAACAGAAAGGTTTGGAGGAAACGCGTGGTACATTGTTTTATGACTTTGCGAGACTTGTGGGTGAAATACAACCAAAAGCATTTATATATGAAAATGTTAAAGGATTGGTAACGCATGATAAAGGTAAGACATGGGAAGTCGTCCAGAGGGTATTTGCCAGTTTGAATTATAAAATTCACTTTCAGGTATTAAATGCTGAAGACTTTGGAATTCCACAAACACGCAGAAGAATTTTTGTCATTGGTTTTCGTGAAGGTGGTGAAAACTTTAAGTTTCCACAACCGCAAAAGTTGAAATTTACGATGCAAGATTTCTTACTTGAAAACACCAAGGACGGCAACGTTGTTTCGCAAAATGGAGACATTCTTGTTACTCATGAGAAAGGTGTTGTGAATAAAAAGTATTACCTTTCAGCTCGTGTCCTTCCTGGTATTCTCTCTGAGGGTACAGGTGGCTTCAAGATGAAGCCAGAAATTGACTTGAAAATCGCTCGTCCTCTAATGAGAACAATGCATAAGTTACACCGAGCTGGAGAAGATAATTATGTTACAACAAATGGTAAAGTTCGACGCCTCGCGCCAAGAGAATGCTTGCGTTTGATGGGATTTACCGATGATTTCAAAATCGCAGTTTCTGACACTCAAATGTTGATGCAAGCAGGTAACTCTATGGTTGTCGATGTAATGATGAAACTAATTGATGGAATATTAAATGAACTATAAATATGGAAGAATATAGTTTAAAAATTGTCGCACAAAGTGCCTTTTTTAAGCCATTTGTATCACATTCAAAAGATACAGGCATATATGTTCCCCGAGATTTGGTAGACTTTTTGGGAAACGGAGTTGGCAAAAACAACGAAGGAAAAACCTTGTTTTCTTTCATCGTCTATAAAGATGAAGTTATTAAGTCAATGCTTAATATCTTGGCTTCATTTCCGCTTTATGCAAGTCCTGCTGGAAAAGAAGTAATCCACAGCAATATGTATGAGCATTTCATTCAACTCCATTCTAAGGCTGAATCATTTTTTGGCAATGATGAAAGTAAAGTATGCTCAGGTGTTTATCTTTCAAGCACTTCTGGCAATAGGGATTTCCTTTTTGGTTGGGACAAAAATCCGAACAAATTTTCTATTAGGAACTATCTTGTTGCGGATAGATCAACTCTTATTTTCAAAAAGCGTAATGATGGACAGATAGAAATTCATATAAAAACCATCTCTATTCCGAGCAATAACGATGATTCTATGCTGAAAGAGAACACGTCAAACGCTTTATCAGAGAAAGATTTAAGCACAATTCCTTATTTTGCAGCCATCCGCACGAAACCGTTTTTACTCCTTGCCGGTATCTCTGGTACTGGTAAGAGCCGCATTGTGCGTAAGTTGGCACAGGCAACTACTACGGCAGAGTTGGAGAATTGTGACGAGCAGACGCTTAACAGCAACCGTTGGGATTTGCATAAGCCTGCCAACTTTGAGATTATCCAAGTGAAACCGAACTGGCATAACTCTATGGATGTGGTAGGGTATCAGACTAACATCCCGACACCTCGCTATGTGTTCACTCCTTTCGTGGAGTTCATTGCCAAGGCATGGCAACACCCCACCGTTCCTTTCTTCCTCTGCTTGGACGAAATGAATCTTGCACCTGTGGAGGAATACTTTGCAGAGTTCCTGAGTGCGATTGAGAGTCGCAGCAAGAAGGGTGATACTTACGAAACCGACCCCATTATCAAACCCTTCAATGATTTTAACTATGAGGACGAGCAAGGCAAGAAGTGTTCTTTGGCTGAAGATATGGTGAACCTTCTTCTGCCTGGTTATAATGCTGGCAATATGCCACAGCATATTATCGAACTCAGCAAGCGTTTCAAAGAGAAAGGCTTGACACTGCCTGAAAATCTTGTGGTCATTGGCACTGTGAACATGGACGAAACCACGTTCTCGTTCTCTCGCAAGGTGCTGGACCGCGCCATGAGCTTTGAAATGAACGAGGTAGACTATGACAGTTTTCTTGAAGACACTGCCGACATCATCACCGAGCCGTTGACTGCCAAAGCATCAACACTGCTTGTTGATCGCCCAATCAAGGCACAGGATGTAAAGGACAAAGTGGATGCCGACTTCATCGTAAGCTATCTGAAAGCCGTGAACGAGAAACTGGATAACACGCCGTTCAAACTCGGCTATCGTGCAGCCAACGAAGCCATGCTCTATGTGGCAGCTTCAAAGAGCTTCGGTCAGGACAGCATTGCCACCGCTCTTGACGAGTTTACCACGATGAAGATACTAAGCCGCATCGAGGGCGACACCACCAAACTGCGTGTGGACGACAACAGCGACAAGACCATCCTCGACGAACTGGAAACAGTTATCAATGACTTCTTGAAACCAGCCAACAAACTTGCCGTTCACCAAGAGGAACAGCCAGCTGAAGAGAATGCCAACGGAGAAGACAACGCACCAGTTGAAGATGTGGTAGTGGCAGCTCCTGTGGAATTGAAGTCGCTTGACAAAATTAAGCGCATGAAAGAGCAATTAAAGCGCAACAGTTTCGTTTCTTATTGGGATTAACACAGAAAGATTATGAGCAAGGACGTTTCATCAATAGCATCGGCAGTACAAGCCATCAAGACTGCCATACTGCAAGGACAATACGAGGCGAGCATAGGCGTGAACCGTGTGCAACTCGCCACCTACTACGGTGTAGGCCGCTACCTCAGCCAACACACACGCAAAGGCGTGTGGGGAACTGGTGCACTCAAAGCCATCAGTGAACAGTTGCAGCGTGAAATGCCTGGGCTGAGAGGATTTTCAGACAGAAACCTCAGAAATATGCGCTTGTTTTACGAGCGTTGGGAAATGTTGGACGGAAAATCGGCAGTCGCAACTGCCAAATTAGAAGAGAAAGAATCCAACGATGTTTTGGCAGTCGCAACTGCCAAAACAGATACTGGCTGCAATTCGTCGGTTGCAACGGAAGAATTACAAGTGATTGACGAAGACGTGAATATCGATTCGGTAATCACGATTACCCAAATAAAGGACTTCCCTGTGGAAGACTTCTTCAGAGTGCCCTTCACCCACCATGTGGAGATATTCGCAGCCAAGACCTTGCCTGAACGCTACTACTACATTCACCGCACAGCGGAGGAGCATTTGTCGGTAGATGCGCTGAAACGTGCAATAGCGGATGATGCCTATCACCATCAAGACACGTTACCCAACAACTTCAACAAAACCATTAGCAATGCTGCTATGGCTCGCAAGGCTGTGATGATGTTCAAGGACGAGTATATGCTCAACTTTATCAACACGGAGCAGATTGGCGAGCGAGATTCTGAAGATGTGGATGAGCGTGTGGTGGAGCAGCAGATTGTGCAGAACATCAAGAACTTCATTATGACCTTCGGCAAGGACTTCGCTTTCATCGGCAACCAGTATCATTTGGAGGTCTATAATGAAGATTTCTTTCCCGATTTGCTGTTCATAAACAGGGAGTTGAACGCCATGGTTTGCGTGGAATTGAAGACAGGAAAATTCAAGCCCAGCTACTTAGGACAACTTGCCGCATACCTACGTATCCTCGACGACAAGGTGAAGAAACCGCACGAAAATCCCTCAATCGGTATCGTGCTATGCAAAGAAGCAGACAAACGTTTTGTGGAGTATATCGTGCAGGACTACGACAAACCGATGGGCGTTGCCACCTACAAAACAGCAAACGATATGCCAGAGCCTCTGCGCCGTGCATTGCCTAACGAAGAGCAGTTTGGCAAACTGCTTGAAGGCTATAATCTAACAGAAGAAGAAAAAGACTAATGACAGCAAATTTCAACTTCACGGTTACCACTGACGACCTCATCATCAAGTTCTCTTGTGCCAACCACAAGAAACGCATTGATGCGATGGTCAAGAACTTACAGATAACAGGCGGAGAGAACGAGCACAAGAAGATGTGCCGTTTCTCGTCGCCCGACAGCAGTGTGCGCTTTTCGTTCAGCGGAGAGGAAGTTGAGGGCAACAACATCAGCCACGAAGCCGTGTTCTTTGAGAATACCGACTATCCGCTTATCGTGCGTGGACGAGGTGGCAAGAAGTTGCAGCGCATTGAACTGTATATCGCAGACCACAAGCGCAGCGATACCGACAAGAAAGACACCATACAAAGTGATGATGGTGAACTGTTCGGCTCGCTGAACTTCCGCAACCAAGTGGGCGAAACAGATTTCAAGATTGAGTACACCACCACCGACGGCAAGCTGCACACGGTGCAGTTTGCTACCGAGGTGCTGAGCTACAAACTCGACTACCGCAGCGACTTGAAGACCATCATTGCCGATGTTGAACAGGAGTATGCCATGCTCAGCTACTCGCTTTTGAAGGACACCTATCTCAACTTCCGCACAAAGTCTGGACGTAGCACAGAACTGATATGGTGGCAGATATTCAAGTCGTGTTACGACGACATCATGACCGCCACACGCATCATCATCGACCGCCCCAAGCGCAGACTGCGCACAGTGGCGAAGCATGAGCGTGCCGAGCGTTTGCAGTTTCTGCCACGCACGCTTGAAACGGAATATGAGGTACACAAGAACAATCCTGCCTACCTCTACCGCACTGAGGAACTGGTGTTGAGCCATGACACTATCGAAAACCGTTTCTTGAAGTATGCTATCCGTGAGATGCACCAGAAGTTCACCACCATTGCCAAGCACATCATGACGGCTATGCGCCTGACGGACAACAGTCGATTGAGTGGCGACATTGACAAGATGGACGATGAACTGCGCCGCATGGTAAACCATCCGTTCTTTCGTGGCATAGGAGCGTTCAAAGGTTTCTCACAAGACAGCCTTGTGATGAAACAGCAGCACGGCTACAAAGAGATATTCCAGAACTGGCTCGTTCTGCAACAAGGCTACGACTTGGAAGAGGGTATGCGCAAACTGGAGGTGAAAGACATCAGCGACCTGTACGAGATATGGTGCTTTATCAAAGTGAAGAACATTGTGCAAGACGTGCTGCATGAACTGCGTCTCGATGCCACCGCCAAGGTGAACGGTCGTGATGTAACTCGTGATTTCATTCCGCAGTTGCTCTATGGGGGCAGCGTTTCTTTCTTACAGGCTGATGGCGTTGAACTTGCAAGCGTAAGCTACAATGCACAGGTGGAGAAAGAAACTACAAAAGCAGAATCGGCAATTATAGGAACTGACACACTGACCACCGTGCAGCGTCCCGATATAGTGCTACGACTGACCAAGGAGAATGACAATATGCTCTTTACCTATCTGTTTGATGCCAAGTACCGCATCAATGATACGCAGATAGGTGGGCACGACGTGCCACCGCCTGATGCGATTGACCAAATGCACCGATACCGCGATGCAATTTACTACAAGGAAGACGACAACGACAATCTCAAAAAGGAGATAGTCGCTGGCTATGTGCTATTTCCTGGCAATATCCCAGGCGAGGCAATGGACGATGGCAGCTACTACTACCAAAAATCCAACAAACGCATTGGTATCGGCGCATTCCCTCTGAAACCCGACCAACAGCTACGCAACGAGAACGGCGAGTTAGTAATCAACCCCAACAGTAGTGAACAAGCACTGCGCAAGCAAATCCGTGAGTGGTTGGAGGACAACGATGCCAAGACGACACTGCTACACAACGCCATTCCACAAAAGGGATTGGAGTACACCGACGAGCCTGTAGTGGAGGGTGCTTACCTGCTGACAATGGTTGATAACGACGTGAACTACGACCATGCAGCCATTGTTGACGGACAGGCAAAGAAATTCGTGTCTGGCTTCGCATTGTTAGAGGTCGGCGTGAATTTCCAACGCACCAAGTACCTTGCTATCGTTGAAAACCACATAGTGAAAGGTTACTACCGCATAGAGAAAGCCAAGATTGTTGACATGACAGAGCGACTGGAGACTATTGGCTCACGTCATAAAGACAAGCCTTTCCGCGTGGAGTTCGCCTTGGGTGCATACAAGGTAATCAAGCCGTTTACCTACGGCATCGACATGCTCGCCCGCCGTGGTGTGGTGCTGACACGCCAAAAGTTCTTGGAATATCAAAGAAAAACTTAAACTTGACATATAATGAGTAACAAAAAAATATACAAGGGTTTGATTGACAAATCTATTGGTAGTATGCTTTCTGCCATAGAAATCTACAATAAACCTGACTTTAAGTATCGTGAAGAAACCTTTGCGATATTGGCTATAAATTCATGGGAAATATTGTTCAAAGCAAGACTTCTCAAACTAAATGCTTATAAGCTTAATACAATATACTGCTATAAACCTTATATCAGCAAGAAGGGTGTAAAATCATCAAAGAAAAAGGTATTGGATAGGAATAGGACAGGAAATCCCAAAACAATTTCTATCCATGATGCTATGCTACGTCTTAACTCAGCAAAAGAACTGCCTATTCAAATTATTAATAATATTGATGCGTTGATAGAACTGCGTGACAATGCAATACACTTTGTTAATAGTAACTCCATAAGCAACCAAGTTCAAGAGTTAGGCTTTGCGTGCATCAAGAATTACATCAACATCTTCAAGATATGGCATCCGCATAACAATCTTAGTCAATATAATCTTTATCTCATGCCGCTTGCATATGTTGATAGTAAAAGATTGGTTCATGCAGCCATAACAAAGGAGGAACAGAATTTCCTTACCCTTGTTAAAGATAAGATTGATAGTTCGGAACATTCCGCAGATTTTGATATAGCGATTCAGATAGAAGTGAATTTTAAGAAAACAAAATCTTTTGACGGACTCGCTATTCAATATGACAAGGACGGAGTTCCTATAACTCTGACAGAGGAAGAGGTTAGAACGAAATTCCCCTTAACACATGCAGATATATGCAAAAAAGCGCTTGATAGATATACAGACTTTAAGCAGACACAGAAGTTTCATAGTATCATGCGTACGATAAAGAGCGACCCTAAACTTTGTCATAATAGAAAGTTAGATACGGCAAATCCTAATAGTATCTCAAAGAACTATTTTAGTACAAACGTTTGGCAAGAATTAGATAAACACTATACGAGAAAATAGTTTCCGAAAATCATCCTTACAAGCAAGCTTTGGATCCGCCATTGTGCAGTTCCAAGGCTTGCTTTTTATCGGTTGGCGCTTTGCTTTGGCGAACACATTCGCACAGTGGTTGGCCTCACGCGCGTGGCACACCTTTTGCTCAAGTACGATATTTGCAGATTTGACCGCTCAAGAGTGCGCGGAAAATCAGAAAACAAATTGTGGGTGCATTTTTCGCGAGTTTTGGAGGGGTTGAAAGGACAAAAACTGTAATACACTGATAACTAATCGGTTGCGGCGTTATCTACTAAAAACAAGTGCTATTGTGGCACTTGTACTGAGTACTCGTGCTACTAAACTCCAGTACTCGTGCTGCTAAACTCCAGTACTCTCAGCACGAGTACTGGGTAGAAGTGGCACTTAGGGTGGATGAAAATGGCACTTGCACCCGACGAAAGTGGCATTTGGGGTGGGCAAAAGTGGCACTTGCACACCGAAAAACTACATTTTTGTGGTTTTCAAGGCGAACAGCGAGGGCGAAAATACGCTGTCTACTATGCTTTTTTCTCCAGAATGGGTGTTCAGGTCGAGGGTGCTTGAACAATATTTGCATTGCAAGTTACAGGGTTGGCGCAAAGTTTTTTACTACTAATTTGATGAGCGTTGACCTCCCACAGAACACGCCGAAGACACGGAAGCCAATTGCTGATAGAACCTCCCACAGATGGTTGGGGTGCGCTGTTCTCCCACAGAATTCACAGAATACACAGAATTGGGCAGCGTGGGTATAGCAGGGATGCCATACCCTCCTAATCTGTGAACATCCGTGCTCATCTGTGGGAGGCTCTTCTCTGCCAGAAGGTTCTGTGCGTTCCGTGCGTTCTGTGGGAGAACACCGCAGCTTGGTTGGAGGTGTGTCAAAACTCCCTTATTCTAAAAAAATCACAAAGCCCTGACTTTCACAAGCCAGGGCTTTGCTATGTCT
>ENA-UEOM01000524-UEOM01000524.1-human-gut-metagenome-genome-assembly--contig:-NODE-524-length-16697-cov-5.413297_pt1 | contig 16697 bp, 13 predicted proteins | sample MGYA00242993_ERZ507994 | MGnify/ENA primary metagenome ERZ507994 (study PRJEB26167, sample SAMN06115536) | human gut metagenome | host: Homo sapiens | place: China:Neimenggu | collected 2014-11-07... | reverse complement strand
TGTATTCTGATGGATATCATCGGATCTGTCAAAGTATTCGATCTTGTATTTGCCATGACAGGAGGCGGACCGAACGGTCTGACCAACCTTCCGACAACATTGATGTACAATGAGGCGTTTAAGTACAACCATTACGGAGTAGGAAGCGCGATCGGAATCATTATCATGGTGATCTGTATTGTGGGTACGGTTGGAAGCAATCTGATCACAAGCAGAAAGAAAGCGGAGTAGGGGGAAGAACACATGAAAAAGAAAGTAAAAACTCGTAAGAAAATTACGCTGCAGAGTGTGATCATGTATATTCTGCTGATTTTGACAGCGCTGATGTTTGCAACCCCGATGTTGTTTACCCTTTTGTCTTCCATTAAGACAAAAGTAGAAATTTTTGCGAAACCATTCTCCTGGCCGGAAGTCCCGCAATGGTCCAACTATGTGGAAGCCTGGACAAGTGCCAACATGAGTCACTACTTTTTAAACAGTTTGATTCAGGCAGGAGCGACAGTGATCGTACTTGCGATCGTGTCTACAATGGCAGCCTACGTACTGTCCAGATTTGATTTTAAATGCAACAAATTTTTACTGTTATTCTTTATGTTGGGAATGATGGTTCCGGTACATACTGTACTTGTTCCGGTTTCTTACATTATCGGAGCGCTGAATCTGAAAAATAATATCCCGGCTCTGGTTATGATCTATGTGGCATTCAGCCTTCCGTTCAGTATTCTGGTCGTGACCAACTTTATGAAGGGTGTGAACCGTTCTCTGGAAGAAGCAGCTCTGATCGATGGAGCAACCTATTTCCAGATTTATAAAAATGTGATGCTGCCGATGACAGTACCGGCGATTTCCACGATTTCTATTTTTAACTTCCTGGGTGCATGGAACAACATTCTGTTCCCGCTTCTGTTCATCAATGACAAGAACTTAAAGCCGATCGCACTGGGACTTCTGAACTTCAACGGAGAGCGTGGAAGTGATTATGGCCCGTTGATGGCGGCAATCGTGATCACAGTTGCTGTTCCGCTTGTGATCTACCTGTTATTCCAGGAGAAAGTAGAAGGTGGTCTGGCAGCAGGTGCCGTAAAAGAATAATCGTTACAGCATGAGGAGGAGACAAAAATGAGCAAGATCAGATACAGACAGGTGCATCTGGATTTTCATACAAGTGAGTACATACCGGATATCGCAGCAGATTTTGACAAAGAAGAATTTGCAAAAACATTGGAAGAAGCACATGTAGATTCCATTACATGTTTTGCAAGATGTCATCATGGATGGCTGTACTATCCGTCAAAAAAATTTCCGGAGCTCATCCACCCGGGATTGAAGAACAAAAACTTTTTACTGGAGCAGATCGAGGCGTGTCATAAGAGAGGGATCAAAGTGCCGGTTTATACAACTGCACAGTGGGATGGAAGAATCATGCGCGAGCATCCGGAGTGGCTTGCAGTAGATGAAAATGGAGAATTTATTGATACCCAGGGAGTTCCGGCGCCGCATTTTTATCACACGATCTGTCTGAACAGCGGTTACAGACAATTTTTCAAGGATCAGCTTCAGGATATGATCGAGGTGATCGGCGTGGAAAATCTGGATGGAATTTTTATGGATATTCTGTTCCAGGTAGACTGCAAGTGTGAGCATTGTGTGAGGAAGATGCAGGAGCTTGGAATGGATACCGAATCCAAAGTGGAACGGATGCGGTACGCAGAGCATATGCTGGATGAATTTAAGACGGAGATCAGCGAATTTATCCACAGCATGGCGCCGGAGGCAACGATCTTTTACAATGGATCTCATGTGGGACCAAGAAGCAAGAACAGTTTTAAAGAATACAGCCATCTGGAGCTGGAATCTCTGCCAAGCGGCGGCTGGGGATATGATCACTTCCCGGCAACCAGCAGATATGCCCGTAATCTCGGAAAAGAGATGATTGGAATGACCGGAAAATTCCATACATACTGGGGAGATTTCCATTCTCTGAAAAATCAGGCAGCGTTGGAATATGAATGTTTCCATATGCTGGCAGTGGGAGCAGGATGCTCCATCGGAGATCAGCTTCATCCAAGAGGTGTGCTCTCCAAAGGCGCTTACGACCTGATCGGGAATGTTTACAAAAGCGTAGAGGAAAAAGAGCCGTATTGCCGGGATGTCAAAGCACGGACGGAGATCGCAGTGATCACACCGGAGGAATTCTATCCGGAGGATGCAAAGGATTCTGTTCTGTCACCATCTTTGATCGGAACAGTGCGTATCCTGCAGGAGTTGGGCTATCAGTTTGATATTATTGACAGTCAGATGCCGCTGGATGATTATCAGGTAGTGATTCTTCCGGACTGCATTTATTATAATGAAGATCTGAAACAGAAGATGGAAGCATATCTGGCACAGGGTGGTCATGTGATCGGTTCTTTTGATTCCTGTCTGCCAAAAGACGGAAGTGAGAGCATTTACGGTGTGGCATTTGAGAAGGAATCGGAATATTACAGAGAATTTGTGATGCCGAATGACGTGATCGGAAAAGATCTGCCAAAAGAAGAGTTTGTCATGTACTTGAGAGGATATGATGTAAAACCGGTACATGCAGAAGTGCTTATGGATAAGATAGAGCCGTATTTTGACAGAAAAGGAAACACCTTCTGTTCACACCAGCATGCACCGTCTTCCGGGAAAGTGGGAAGCCCGGAGGTGACGATCTGGAACAATGCGCTGTATTTCTCCCACCCGGTTTTTGCACTGTACCGTAAAAATGCGGCAAGATGGTGCAAGCTGATGGTGAAAGATGCGCTGGAATATTTCATCGGAGAAAAGCTGGTCAGATATGAAGGCCCGTCTACACTGAATATTCAGTTGAATGCGCAGGAAGAGAAAAACAGAGATGTTCTGCATATCCTGCATTATATTACGGAGAAGAGATCGGAAGATATCTATACCGTAGAAGACAAGATTCCTTTGTATGATCTGGAAATTCAGGTAAATACAGATGGAAAACAGGTAAAAGAAGTCAGAAGTGTTCCGGATGAAACGCCGCTTTCTTTTGTTCAGGAAGGCAAATACGTTAAATTTTCGGTAAAAAAAGTAGACGGACATCAGATGATTTGTATTCAATATTAAAAGAATGGGATGTTCTGGAAATTTGTATAGGGATACAGGTTTTCAGGCATCCCTTTTCTACAGGAGGTTCAAGGTGGAAGCAAAAAACTGGAAGACAGAAAAAGAGACCATCATCCGTTGTGTGCTGTTAAATCTGGCAGGCGTTTTTATTTATGCGGTTGGAATCAACAGCTTTGCGGCGCCGCACAAGATTGCACCCGGAGGGGCAAGCGGCATTGCGATCCTGATCAATTATCTGACAGGATGTCCGATCGGTCTGTTTGTCTTTGTATTTAATATTCCGCTGCTTCTGATCATTGTGGTCAAAAAATATTTTCCGCGTTCTTTCGTGTTTCGCACCCTGGCGTCTACGGCCCTGCTCTCCATTGTAACAGATCTGGTGATCGTCAGGATTCCGGTATACAAAGGAAATCCTCTTCTGGCGGCTATGTTTTGCGGAGCCATGATGGGGATCGGTCTGGCGCTGGTGCATATGGGACAGTCCAACACCGGGGGCATTTCTCTTCTGGGACTGATCATGCAGAAATGCAATCCGCAGTTTCAGGTAGGCGCCTGGATCTCGGGATTGAATATTGCGGTTGTACTTGCCTCTGCAATGGTATATCGTAATATTGAAAGCTTATTATATGCGGTTGTGACGGTGTATATTTCGGGAATGTTCATGGATCATATGCTGGAGAATGCAGATGCAAAAAATCTGATGATCGTGATTGCCGAATCTACCGATAAGGTACGTCAGGTATTTCTGGACAGGAAGATCGGCGTGACCGTATTAAAAGGAGAAGGCGGTTATTCCAGTGAGGTACAGCGTGTGGTGATGTGCGTGTCAGAAAAGAAGGAATGCGAGCTTTTGCAGAAGCGGATCCACAAAGTGGATGACAAAGCACTGGTGATTATTACAGAAGCGGAAAAAGTAGCAGGAAAAGGATTCAAACATTTGACATAGAAGGAGGATGACGAACGTGATTGTATTAGCAGAACAAAAAAAGGCATCCGTACGGGTGGCATTTATCGGAAAAAAAGAGGCAGAAAATCTGACATACGTGTCAGCAGATTATCAGGCAGTATCCAGAGTGGGCGGTCTGGATGAGAATCTGACGGTTTATATCGGACAGGGGAAGGAACCGCTTACGATCCGTAACATTCAGGAACTGTCCGCAGGAGCAGCCGGCGCGGTGAAAGGAATGGGGATCAAGGCGTATGAGATGGACATCCGTCCGTTTCTTGAAGCAGCAGGTGTGCGGGCAGTCAGTGCTGTGATCGAAGGAATTTATACCGGAGCTTATGAAATCTGTCTTCCGGGAGAGGAACCGAAAGAAATTCCGGATGTGACACTGACTGGAATCGATGAAAATCTGTACCCGGCAGCGCAGGGGGAATTAAAACAGGGGATTTCTCTGGCAGAGGCACAGAGCTGGGCAAGAAATATGGTGAATGCACCGGGAAATCTGTTTCATCCGATGGACTTTGCAAGAGAGATCATGGAGCATATGAAAGAAACATCTGTAGAATGTGAATTGATCGTATACAGTAAATTAAATGCAATGGGCATGGAAGCGCTGACCAGTGTGGGAAAGAGCAGTGAGAATCCACCGTGTATGCTGGTAATGCGCTATCGTGGGGACGAAGAGGCACCGGTAACCGGACTGGTTGGAAAGGGAGTGACCTGTGATACCGGCGGGTACTGTCTGAAACCGGCAGGATCCATGATGGGGATCAAAGGCGATATGGCAGGCGGTGCGGCAGTTGCGGCGGCAATTTATGCACTTGCAGCAAATCAGGTCAAGGTCAATGTAACCGGCGTAATCCCAATGTGTGAAAACAGGATCAGCCCGTCTGCGCTGGTTCCTGGAGACGTGATCGGTTCCTATGGCGGAAAGAAGATTGAAATCTGTAATACGGATGCGGAAGGTCGTCTGATCCTTGCCGATGCTATGGCATATATGGTGAAGGATGAGCATGCAGACCGGGTGATCGATATTGCGACACTGACTGGTGCAGTTGTGGGAATGCTTGGATTTTCCACAGCAGGATTGTTATCAGATGACGATGCGTTCTGCGGAGCATTTTTAAAGGCAGCACAGACAAGCGGAGAACGCTACTGGAGACTTCCGATTTTTGAAGAACAGAAACAGATGATCGAAAGTAAGATTGCGGATATCAAAAATATGGGACGGGATTACTGTGGAACGATCACGGCAGGTCTGTTCATTCAGGCGTTTGCCCAGGGACGTCCTTGGATCCATCTGGATATCGCGGGAACCGCATGGACAGACAACCCGTTGTATCAGGGACAGCCGCAGGGAGCAACCGCTGCGGGAACATCCAGTTTGTATTATCTGTTGGCAGGAGGAGAAGAGACATGTTTTTAGAAGAGACAAAAGAAAACATTCGGAAGCAGTTTGCTGTTTTCACGGAAAAATTTGAGAGGGCAGGAAAAGAGATTGAGGCCAGGATTCATGCGGAGCCGGCAGATGTTGCGCTGCTTTTAAAATATTTATACGCCAATATGCCGTTTAGTGATGTGGCAGATTATCCGTATGAAATGTTCCGGGAATTTGCAGCGCACGGCGTCCGGTTGAGAAAAGAACAGACATGGGCAGGAGAAACCCGGATTCCGGATGAAATTTTTCTGGACAATGTGGTATTCCACCGTGTCAATACCGAAGGAATTACTTCCTGCAGACCTTTATTTTATGGGCAGTTAAAGGGGCGAGTTGCAGGAAAACAGATGGAAGCAGCGATTCTGGAAACAAACTACTGGTGTGCCGAAGAAGCCACTTATCAGGCAACGGATGACCGTACCATCTCTGCAGAGGCCGTGTATCGAAACGGGATCGGACGCTGCGGAGAAGAGTCGGTATTTACGGTAAATGCGCTGCGCAGTATCGGAATCCCGGCAAGGCAGGTATATGCGCACCGCTGGGCACATTGCGATGACAATCATGCCTGGGTCGAAGTATGGTTTGAAGGAACGTGGCATTTTCTGGGAGCCTGTGAGCCGGAAGAGATTCTGGATCTGGGATGGTTCGTCAATGCATCTTCCCGCTCCATGATGATCAATTCCAGAATTTTCGGTTCACAACAGGCAGACGGAGATGTGATTGAACATCCGGATGTGACCTCAGGGGTGAACCAGCTTTCCAGATATGCAAAAACAGTTGATCTGGAGCTGTTTGTGACAGAAGAAGACGGGACTCCGGTGGCAGATGCGGAAGTCAGTTTTGAACTGTTGAATTATGCAGAGCTGGTTGCAATCTCCAGAAAGAAAACGGATGCAAACGGGAAGGTCGTGCTCAGGACCGGAAAAGGAAGCCTGTTTGTTTCCGTGTGGAAGGAAGATAGACATGTGACTGCCATTTTGGATACGCGTGAAATTTCTGCGCAGACACTGGTTCTTGCAGGAAAAAAAGCAGAAAAATCAGCAGAGGAGTGGGTGGCGTTCGATATGATCGCACCTTCGGATGAGCAAAGAGAAATTATAATGGCAAAGAGTAGTATTGCAATACCTAATCCAATTTTCTTCATTGTAAATCCTCCTTTACAAATGCCGATTTGTTTCTCAATTTCGTATTCAAATTATACCATAAAACTTGTGAACAATTCTACCGCAACTTTGGACTATATGAGAAAAGTCCGAACAGTTTTCTGCCCGGACTTCCTCGCTCAATCATAAATCAATTCCGCTTTCACAACTTCCTCTGCCTGTGCCTTGCAAGCGTTCATCTGCCGCACCCATTCCATTTGGTTTTCGGCTTTCAGTTGCTCGGTCACGCCGTTTTGCTTCGCCAGCTCCGGCACGATCAGCTCCATGCGGTTTCGTGCCGCTTCGTCAATCTTAGCGCAATACTGTCTTACATACACCCAGCTATATCCCGGAGGCCGCCTTATCGCAGCCTTCCGCCGCGCACGATGGAGGACTCAGGAGGCCTGCTCGAACTGGCTGTTGTAAAGCTCGGCATAAAAGCCGCCCTTCTGCATCAGCGTTTCGTGCGTGCCGCTTTCGATCACGTCGCCGTCCTTCATGACGAGGATGAGATCGGCGTTTTTGATGGTCGAAAGACGGTGCGCGATGACGAAGCTCGTCCGTCCGGCCGTAAGGCGGTCCATCGCGCGCTGGATGAGCAGCTCCGTGCGCGTATCGACGGAGGAGGTCGCCTCGTCGAGGATCAGCATGGGCGCGTTCTGGAGCATGGCGCGGGCGATGGTGAGCAGCTGCTTCTGACCGGCAGAGATGCTGGTGCTCTCGGAGAGAACGGTGTCGAAGCCCTGCGGCAGGGAGTGTACGAATTTGTCCAGCCCGCAGGCGCGGCAGACGCGCTCGAGCTGCTCGTCGGTGATGCCCTCCATGTTGTAGACCAGATTCTCGCGCACAGTGCCCTCAAAGAGCCATGTGTCCTGCAAAACCATGCCGAACATGGCGTGGACATCCTCCCGGCGCAGCTCGGAGGACGGAATGCCGTCGATGCGGATGCTGCCGCCGTTCAGCTCGAAAAAGCGCATGAGCAGATTGACCATGGTGGTCTTGCCCGCGCCGGTCGGGCCGACGATGGCGACCTTCTGGCCGGGCCGGATGTCGGCGGAGAAGTCCTTGATGATGATTTTATCCGGCGAGTCGGGATAGCTGAACCGGACGTGCTCGAATTGGACGGCGCCCTTCACATTCGTGAGCGTTTCCTGCTTTCCGCTTTCGTCGGAAAGCTCCTCACTTTCGAGGAAGTCGAAGATGCGGTGCGCGGAGGCGGAGGCCGTCTGCAAATTCGTCATGCCCTGCGCGATCTGCGTCAGGGGTGAGGTGAACAGGCGGACATAGAGAATAAAGGAGACGATCACGTCAATGCCGATCACGCCGTTGATGGCGAGGATCGAGCCGAGCACGCACACGACGACATAGGAGATGTTGCCGATGATGTTCATCAGCGGCTGCATGACGCCGGAGAGGAACTGCGATTTCCAGTTGGCGTCGTAGACCGCGCGGTTGAGCCGGTCAAACTGCGCGTTCACATCGCTGCCCGCGCGGGAGATGCGCACGACCTCGTGGCCGGAGTACATTTCCTCGATATAGCCGTTGAGCTTGCCAAGGCTTTCCTGCCGCGCGACGAAATAGCGCTGCGAGCGCGACATGATGAGCACGGTCAGCAGCAGGCCCACGACGGTGACGCACAGCGCGGCCAGCGCCATGCGCCATTCGGTCACGAACATCATGATGAGGCAGCCGACGAACTGCGTCGCGGCGCTGATGATGGTCGGCAGGCTGTTGGTCAGGCCCTGCTGGAGCGTGGAAACGTCGTTCGTGATGCGGCTGAGGATATCGCCCTGTGAATGGAGGTTGAAATATTTCTGCGGCACGCGGTTGATCTTTTCGGACAGCTCCGCGCGCATCCGGTAGGACATTTTCAGCGTGACGCTGGCCATGATATAGTGCTGGATGAAGCCGAAGAGGGCGCTGGCGCCGTAGATGCACGCCAGGACGATGCCGATTTTTGCGACGGCCCTGAGGTCAATGCCGGTGACAAGCCCGTCGGACATCAGTCCAGCGATCTTTCCGACCCAGTCCGGGCCGAGGATGGTCAGGACGGCGCTGAACGCGGCGAGGATCAGCGCCAGCAGGATGACGCCGAGGCTCTTGCGCATGTACTGCGACAGGCGGCTCAGCGCGCCCTTGAGATCGGTTTTCTGATTGGGCTGCATGTTGGGTCTCATTTCTGTGTGCCTCCTTCCTCCAGCTCGGCGGCGCTGAGCTGGGACATGGCGATCTCGCGGTAGACGCTGCAATTATTCATCAGCTCGTCGTGCGTACCCTTGCCGACAACGGCTCCGCGGTCCAGAACCAGGATCTGATCGGCGTGGCGGATGGTGCTGATGCGCTGCGCGACGATGATCTTGGTCGCGTCCGGCAGCTTCCGGGTCAGCTCCGCGCGGAGCTTTGCGTCCGTGCGGTAGTCAAGCGCGGAGAACGAATCGTCAAAAATCAGGATTTCCGGCCTGCGGGCCAGCGCGCGGGCAATGGAAAGCCGCTGCTTCTGGCCGCCGGAAACGTTGCGCCCGAGCTGGGCGATGAGATGCGCGGCCCCCTCCGGGTATTTGTCCACGAACTCCGCCGCCTGCGAAAGCGAGAGCGCGTCTTGAAGCGCGGCGCCGTTCTCCTCAGCGCGGCTTTCGCCGAAGAACACGTTGTCGCGGACGGTGCCGGAGAAGAGCACGGCCTTCTGCGTGACATAGCCGAGCCGGTCATACAACGCGTCGAAGGCGTAATCCCGGACGTTGACGCCGTCCACAAGCACCTCGCCCTGCGTCGCGTCGTAGAAGCGCGGGATCAGACTGACCAGCGTGGTCTTGCCGCTGCCGGTCGCGCCGATGACGGCCAGCGTCTGGCCGTGCTCCACGCGGAAGCTGATGTGGCTCAGCTCGTCCGCCGCCGCATGCGGATAGCGGAAGGAGACATCCCGGAATTCAACGGTCCCGCAGGAGCGGCCCTCCCGGACGGAGCCTTCGCGGATGGAGGCGCTGCGGTCGAGCACCTCGTTGATACGCTCCGCCGAGACCTGCGCCTGCGGCACGAGCATGAAGATCATGACCAGCATCGTGAAGGACATGACGACGTAGGTCGCGTAGGTGCTGAAAACGAGCACGTTCGTGAACATGCTGAGCCTCGCGGCGGCGTCCGTCAGCGGGATGGCCTCGACCAGCGCCGCGCCGACCCAGTAGACCGCCAGCGCAAGCCCGTTCATGCCGAGGCCCATCATGGGCTGGAGCAGCGCGAAGAGGCGCTGGTTTTTCAGCTGCAAATTCATCATGTCCCGGCTCGGAACGTCGAATTTCCGATTCTGGTAGTCCTCGGCGTTGAAGGCGTGGACGACGTTGATGCCCGTCAGATTTTCCCGCGCGACGCGGTTGATCTTATCGGTCAGCTTCTGGACGAGCCGGAAGCGCGGCAGGCAGGTAGACATGATGGCAAACACCATCACGCACAGCGCGACGACGCAGCCCGCCGTCACGGCGGAAAGCTCCCAGCTCTTGCCGAGGATCTTGATCACGGCCCAGACAGCCATGATCGGGGCCTTGATGAGCATTTGCAGGCCCATGGCGACGATCATCTGGATCTGCGTGATGTCATTGGTGGTGCGGGTGATGAGGCTGGGGACGGAGAAGTCCTGCATTTCCTCGCTGCCCACGTCCATCACATGGTGGAACAGCTGCTCGCGGACGGTGAAGCTGAAGCCGGACGCGGTTTTTGCCGCGAGAAAGCCGCAGCCGACGGCCAGCACGGCGCTGGCCAGCGTGCAGCCCAGCATCTGCGCGCCGACGCTCAGAATGTCGGCCGTAGCGCTGCCGGGCGTTTTGATAAGGGTGGTGAGCTGGGTCATGAAGTCTGGCAGCCGCAGGTCAAAATAGACCTGAACGCCGACCAGCACCGCGCAGAGCAGGGCCATCAGCGCCTCCTGCCTGCGCATTCTTTTCAGAAGCTTGATCATTTCGGTTCCTCCGATCTGTTGTTTTTCCGGTTTGTACCGCCGCGCCGGATGCAGTCGATGTTGCGGCTGAAAACGGCGACGCAGCGGTGGAAGTGGGCGAGATCCTCTGCGCTCAGCCCCTCGGTCAGGCGCTGCGCGAACGCGCGCTGCAAAACGCGGCCCTCCTCAATGAGCGCATCCGCCTTCGGCGTGCAGACCAGCGCGGTTTTCCGGCGGTCGCCGGGGACGCTCTGCCGCAGCAGATAGCCCTCCTGCACCAGCCGCTCGACGTGGAAGGAGACGATCGCGGGCTTCAGCCCCCGGCAGCGGCATAGCTCGCCCGCCGTGCCGTGGCCCGGATTGTTTGCCAGAAACATCAGAATGTCCACCGCCATCGGCGGCAGGCCGCTTCGCTCGCAGAGCGGCTGAATGGCGACGTAATAGGCATCCGTGAAGCGCGCGACGTTGGCGAAGATCTCCGATGCGGTCAGCGCGGCGTCCATAGCCATCATTCCTTTCATATTGGATATTTCAATATTGAAGCATTATCATAATCGATTTCCTTCGAAATGTCATGAACGATTTGTAAAATCTCTGAGCACAGATAAAAAACGCCCGGCGCACACATGGGGCGCCGGGAGCGATTTTGTACGGGGGAACTCAGAGCGTGCGGAGCGCCTGACGGAGTGCGGCGGCGGAGGCATCCGCCGCGTGCTTCTCAAAGGTATCGAAGGAATCGGCGGCTGTCCCGTCCGCAAGATCGGAGATGGAGCGGATCACCGCGAAGGGAACGCCGTCCATGGCCGCGACCTGCGCGATCGCGCCGCCCTCCATTTCGGCGGCCATCGCGCGGAACTCGCTGTAGAGCGCGGATTTGTGCTCCGCACCGGAGATGAACTGGTCGCCGGTGGCGATCAGGCCGCGATGGACGTGCCCTTCGCCAAGAATGGCCTGCGCGGCTGCGGCAAAGCAGCCTGAAAGCGCCTCATCCGCCGGGAAAACGGTCGCTGCGGTGTCGTCGCCGCCGGTGCAGAGATAGCCCTTTGCGTGGCCGAAGGCCGTAACGTCAAAATCATGCTGCAAAACGCCGGTCGCAACGACCACGTCGCCAACGGAGAGGCCCGGCGCAAGCCCGCCCGCAATGCCGGTGTTGACGATGGCGGAGGGGGAGAAACGGTCGATCAGAAGCTGTGTGCAGCGCGCAGCGTTGACCTTGCCGATCCCGGCCTTGACCAGAACGACGGCGCAGCCGTCCAGCGTGCCGGTCGTGAAGGTCAGACCATAAAGCGTCTCCTGCTTTTTTTCCGTCATGGCCGCGAGCAGCGTTTCCAGCTCGGAGTCCATGGCACCGATAATGCCGATCAGGCGGTGTTCAGGCTTCATAATACATCTTCTCCTCCGTCCAGCTTTCCAGTACGCGCAGCATATCTTCCGCGACAGCCTTTGCGCCGGGAAGATCGTGCTCAAGATAGTTGCCGCATTCCCAGCGCCGGCTTCCGGGGATCTCGCCCTCGAAGTCCGCGATGAAGCGGAAGGACTCCTTCACGAGCGCCAGTGCGTCCGCGTGGGAAACGTCGCTGCGCAGCAGAAGATAGAAGCCCGTCCGGCAGCCCATCGGGCCGACGTACAGGACGCTGCCGGAAAAGCGGCTGTTGCGCGCGTAGGTCGCAAACAGGTGCTCGAAGGTGTGCAGCGCGCCGTTCGAAAGATAGTCGCCGCCGTTCGGCTTTTTCATGCGGATGTCGTAGGTGACGACGTCGCCGTCGATCCGCGAGATATACATGCCCTTTTCCAGCTTGTCGTGGTTGACGGTAAAGCTGGCGATCTGCTTCATGCTCTGTTCCATCTGATAGCTCCTTGCTTTCGGCAGTGCGCCGTTTTTCTGAAATGATTATAGTGTATCGGGGGGGCGGTGTCAATCTTTGGCGTTCATGCGAAAAAGTGCGGGATCCGTTTTACTTTTTGCGCGGAAGGGAGTATGATGATCGTCGGCTGCGCGGGTTTTGCCGTGCGCGGCAGAGGAAATACAGGGTGGAGGGAACCGCCTCCCGCCCGGAAAACGGAAGGTCCGTCATGAAGCGGAAATTACAGTTCCACGGCCAGATGTCCGACACTTTTTTGCGGCAGTCTTTATCATTCCGGCGGCTTTCAGGACGCCTATACCTACTGCTGCCGCGGTTCGGTCTTTGCAAATGCGCAGACCGGCAACATTGTGCTGCTGAGCGCGGCGCTGTTCCGCGGTGAATGGCGTAGTTGCCAAGGCGCTCTGCGTCTATTTCCACAATCACGACAAGCGGACGCTCCACGCCGCGCTGACCTATTTTGGTGTCATTGCCGTGTTTGCCGTCGGAGCGGGCATCGGAAGCTATCTGACGGTGCGCGTCGGCGTGCGGGCAATCTGAGCCTGCTGCGCGTTGCTTTCCGTCAGCTTTGCCATGATGTTTGTCCACGCGGACTGGTGACGCGCCCGGCGAATTTCAGTTGTGCAAAACGAAAAAGTGTGCTAGAATACGATCATGATTTCATAAAGGAGGAGTTCAGATATGTCGAAAAAAATCCCTGAAAGAAGCGAGATCGCCATTCAGGACCAGTGGGCGCTGGAGGATCTGTACGCCACGGACGAGCTTTGGCAGGAGGATCTGAAAAAGCTTCAGGCGGAGATCGACGAGCTTGCAGGCTTTGCAGGTCGGATCTCGCAGTCCGCGCAGGAGCTGCTGGCGTACAGGAAGCTGGTGGATATGTTCACCATCCGTGCCGAGCGCCTTGGCAACTACGCCATGCGCCGCGGAGATCAGGACAAACGCGATTCCTATTATCAGGGCATGGTCGGCCAGTTTATGAAGGCGTATGTCGAGGCCGAGGCCAAGACCAGCTTTGAGACACCCGAGCTCCTGTCCATTTCCGATGAAAAGATGGAGGAGTTCTACCGCGAGGAGCCAGAGCTGGAGCTGTACCGCCGTTATTTCGATAAGAGCCGCAGCCGCCGTGCGCACATTCTTTCGGCCACGGAAGAAAAGCTGCTGGCCGCCGCAGGCGAAATGTCCCAGTCTCCGCAGAACATTTTCTCGATGTTTTCCAACGCCGACCTGAAGTTTAAGCCCGCTGTGGACAAGGATGGCGCAGAGCATCCCATCAGCCAGGGCACCTATATTGCCTGCCTGGAGTCTCCCGACCGCGTCCTGCGCAAGAGCGCATTTGAGAACTACTATGCCGCGTATGAGAGCTTCCGCAACACCTGTGCCGCGACGCTTGACGCCAACGTCAAGCAGCTGCAATTCTTTGCCGACGCACGCAAATACGCCTCTCCGCTGGAGGCTTCGCTCGACTGCACCGAGGTTCCGACGAGCGTTTACCATCAGCTGATCGAGTCCGTCCACCAGAATCTCGATAAGATGCACCGCTATGTCCGCCTGCGCAAGAAGCTGCTGGGCGTGGACGAGCTGCACATGTACGACCTCTATACGCCGCTGGTCGCGGAGGCCGACGCGCACATCGAGTTTGCCGATGCGAAGAAGACTGTTCTGGAAGCGCTGTCCTGCATGGGCGAGGACTACTGCAAGGTGCTGAAGGAGGGCTTCGACAACCGCTGGATCGACGTCTATGAAAACGTCGGCAAGCGCTCCGGTGCATATTCCGCAGGCTCCCCGGTGCATCCGTATGTGCTGCTGAACTACACCGGCACGCTCGACAGCCAGTTCACGCTGGCACACGAGATGGGCCATGCGATGCATTCCTATCTCTCCAACCACACGCAGACGCCGCTCGACGCCGCCTATGTGATCTTCGTCGCGGAGGTTGCCTCCACCCGCAACGAAGCGCTCCTGATGGAGTATCTGCTCGGCAAGACCACCGACAAGAAGCAGCGTGCGTATCTCATCAACCACTTCCTCGATCAGTTCAAGGGCACGCTCTACCGGCAGACGATGTTCGCCGAATATGAGCTGCGCATTGCCGAGCTGAACCAGCAGGGCACGACGCTGACGGCGGATGTCCTTTGCAGCGAGTACAAGAAGCTCAATGAGCTGTATTACGGCCCGGATGTGGTCAGCGACGACCAGATCGCGCTTGAGTGGGCGCGCATCCCGCACTTCTACTACAACTATTATGTGTTCCAGTATGCGACCGGCTATTCCGCGGCCATTGCCCTGTCGAGAAAGATCCTTGCCGAAGGCAAGCCTGCCGTCGAGCGCTATCTGGGCTTCCTGTCCGGCGGATGCAGCAAGACGCCGATCGATCTGCTCAAGGGCGCGGGCGTGGACATGACCTCTCCGGAGCCGGTCAACACGGCGCTGGAGCTGTTCGGCAAGCTGCTTGACGAGATGGAAGAGCTGATGCAGTGATGGAGGCGCTTTTTCTGCCGGTGCTGCACAGCTTTGAGAACAACAACGTCTTTACCGGAAGCTACGGAACGCTCCGCTTCAAGGTCACGCCGCAGATCACCATGAAAACGCCGAAGGAGGTGGACATGGAGCAAAGCTCCATGCGCTGCGAATTCTGGCACGGGCTGTTCTGCTATGAAAAAAGCGAGATGGAGGGCGAGCAGGTCTTTCCTTTGAGCGAGGAGGGCAAGGAGCAGATGCGGCTTTGGCTTCTGGAGCAGGCAAAATAAGCATGAAAAAGGCTCGGGTCAAATGACCCGAGCCTTTTGTACGTCCATACAGGCGGAACGATCAATCCGCCGCGAGGGGCATAATGACCTTTTTATAGGTGTGGGAGAGCATAATGATGCTCAACGCAAGGCTCACGAACTCCGCGATGGGGAAGGCGTACCAGACAGCGTGCAGGCCGAAGGCGTGCGCGAGGATATACGCCGCAGGAAGCAGGACGGCCAGCTGGCGCGTGATCGACATGATCATGCTGAAAATACTGTTGCCCAGCGCCTGAAAAACGGAGGAGCAGACGATGGAGAAGCCCGCAAAGACGAAGCAGGTGCTGATGATCCGGAGCGCCGGAACGCCGATCGTCAGCATTTGCTCCGAGGCGTCGAAGAGCAGGAGCAGCTTGTCCGGAATCAGCTGTACGACGGCCACGCCGGCGGCCATGATGGCCACGGCATAGATAGCGCTGAGGCGGATGGTCTGCGTGATGCGGTCGGGGCGCTTGGCGCCGTAGTTATAGGAGACGATCGGCACCATACCGTTGTTCAGGCCGAACACCGGCATGAACACGAAGCTTTGCAGCTTGAAGTAGACGCCGAAAACTGCCGCTGCCGTTTTGCCGACCTCTTCAAAGGCGAAGAGGATCTTGTTGACGCCGTAGGTCATGAACGAGCCAATGGAGCCCATGATGGCCGAGGGAATACCGATGAAAAGAATGCCGCCGCAGAGCTTCCCGTCCGGGCGGAAGCCGCGGAAGCGGAAGGCCAGCTCCCGGTTGCGGCGGACGTTGAGGACGATGGCGACAATGCCGCCGACGATCTGGCCGAACACCGTGGCGATGGCCGCGCCGGTCACGCCCATGGCCGGGATCCCGAGCCACGAGACACCGAAGATCAGGATGGGGTCAAAAATAATGTTGATGAGCGCGCCCGCGCACTGCGAGATCATGGAAAGCACGGTGCGTCCGGTTGCCTGCAAAAGCCGCTCGAAAATGAGCTGCGCAAAGAGGCCCACGGAGAAAATACAGCAGATGGAGAGATAGTCCTTGCCGAGCGCGATGATCTCCGCGTCGGCAGTCTGGCCGCGGAAGAAGAGATCCATGGCGAAAATACCGACCAGAATAAAGATGGCGCAGCAGATGACCTCAATGAAAATGCCCTGAAGCGCGATGCGCTGCGCGCGCAGTTGGTCGCCCTCGCCGAGGCTCTTGGAGAGCAGCGCGTTCACGCCGACGCCGATGCCGACGCCGAACGCGATCATAAGATTCTGGATCGGGAAGGAGATGGAGACGGCTGTGAGCGCGGCCTCGCTGACGCGCGCAACAAAGATGCTGTCCACGATGTTGTAAAGCGCCTGTACGAGCATGGAGGCCATCATTGGCAGCGACATGCTGATAAGCAGCTTCCGAATTGGCATTGTGCCCATTTTGTTCTGAGAAAGCTCTGATTCCATGTTTTTTGATACCTTTCTGCAATGCTCATACAGTTATACTATATATAAATTGCCCTGTCAACACGAAAGACGCCTTTCT
>ENA-UEOM01000516-UEOM01000516.1-human-gut-metagenome-genome-assembly--contig:-NODE-516-length-16815-cov-11.974310_pt1 | contig 16815 bp, 25 predicted proteins | sample MGYA00242993_ERZ507994 | MGnify/ENA primary metagenome ERZ507994 (study PRJEB26167, sample SAMN06115536) | human gut metagenome | host: Homo sapiens | place: China:Neimenggu | collected 2014-11-07... | reverse complement strand
GGCGTATAAAACTCTGCCCGGCGTAAAAACAGATGACCTGTCTGAATCTCAGGTAACCCATGTGTGTGGCAGTGCTGAATCTACAGGTCATAACGGTAATGTATATATTACTCGTGGCGAGGAATACGATGTTTTGCAGCAGGGCTATATGGCTGATGGCACGAGCTTTGATGAGGTGCTGTATCTTGATATGCTGCGTAATGACATTACTCTTAATGTCATGGACCTGCTGTATCAGCGCCGCAAATTGCCGCAGACTGAAGCTGGCGTTACCAGCATTATTAATGTTATCAATGATGCTTGCCGTAAATATGTAAATTTGGGTTTTATCGCTCCGGGCAAGTGGAACGGTGCCGAGTGCCTGAATCTGCAGACAGGTGATTACCTGCCTGATGGCTATCTGGTGCAGAGCGAGCCTATTGACGAGCAGTCTCAGGCTGACCGCGATAAGCGTAAAGCTCCACCAATTTATGTCTGCTGTAAACTGGCTGGTTCTATTGAATTTATTACTATCCAGGTTAATGTTAACCGCTAAGGAGGCTATCTGAATGGAATTAACTACTTACAGTTTTGCTGATTTGGCTGGATCTATCAACCATCCTACGTTTGGCTCGTATCTCTTTGATGGTACTGGTGTAGGCTCTGTGACAGTATCCAAGGCCACCGACCGCACTGCTCATGATATTGCTGCAGATGGCTCTGTAATGGTATCTAAGATTGCGGGCAATAATGGCACCGTAACCATTGAATGTCAACAGACCTCTGCTATCCATAAATGGCTGAGCGCTTGGTTTAACGCGCTGTGGCAGCTGCCTACAAGCGAATGGGCAAGCACCAGCATGACGCTGCGTAACACAGCCACCGGTACCCGCCACATCATCTCTGGCGTATCACCGCAGAAAGAGCCGGATACTCCGTATCAGAGCCAAGGCCAGCGCGTGTCTTGGACGCTGATGTGTGCTGAGATTACTAATCTGCCGATTTGATGGAGGTCTGAATCATGCTTAAACAAAAAACACAAGTTGTGGAGGTGGCTGGCAAATCCTACCAGCTCACTAAGATGGACGCTCGCACAGGCAGCTATGTTGCTTTTAAGGTTGCGGGCGTGCTGGCACCGTCTGGCGGCAAAACAGCCGAGATGGCTGCCGCTCTCATGGGTATGCCACGTAAGGATTTTGATGAGCTGCAATCTTTGCTGCTGCGCACTGTTAATCGTTTGATTGATAACGGTAATGGTCAGCAGCTCCCCGAACCTGTCCTGACGGCTAAGGGAGATTTTGTTGATGAGGCTCTGAAGTATGATGCTGCCAGCGTTATTCAGCTGACTGTTCATGCGTTGATTTTCAACGTCGGAGGTTTTTTCGCCGCAGCCGGGTTGAAGCTCCCGGCAGAATTGACGGGACAACCTACGAGCCGATGAGCTATCCGACGCTTGATGCTTTCGCCTTTGCTCCTGTTGCGGCAGGGCTTTGGCGGCAGCACGAGCTGTGTGATGGCACGTATGATTTTGATGATTTGCTGGACGCTCACGAACTGTTGGCGGTCAAGGCAGAAAACGCACGGCGGATGCAGGAAGCCATGAGAAAGGAGTAGGCTGATGAGCAATATCTTAGAAGAATATCTTGTGCGCATTGGCGCGGAAGTCGACAAGGACGCTTTTGCCGGAGCTGCGCAAGCTATCAGCAAGTTATCCGGTATGCTCGGGAAGCTGGGTACTATCCTTAAATATGGCGGTATTTTTGTAGGCCTTGCTAAAGTTACGGAAGCTGTCATTGATAACATCAAGGCTGTGGCCAGCGCCGATTTGGAATACCAAAAGCTGGCGCAATCAATGTGGGTGACAAAAGACACAGCTAAAACCTTGAGTGTGGTCCTGAAGACCATGGGCGCTTCGCAGGAAGATGTGGCATGGGTGCCGGAGCTGCGTGAGCAGTTTTTCCGTCTGCGTCAGGAGATGGCAGAGCTGTCTACTCCTGCAGATGCTGACGGACAGTTAGCCTGGATCCGTGAGATTGGTTATGACGTGCAGTCTTTGCAGCTCAAATTAAAAATGTTTAAGGAATGGGTGGTCTATTACCTTATCAAAGAGCTGCAGCCCTACATCAAAGAGTTTCAGGATTTTATCCGTTGGCTGAATGATAAATTTGGCAAGAGCTTGCCTACACTGGCGCGTAAGGTGGCCAGTGTGTTGGCGAGTGTGGTGCGTGTAGCAATGTCGCTGGTCAAGGCTCTCAAATGGGTGTTTGAAGGCATTTATAATTTTATTGACGCGCTGCCAAGTAAAACAAAGGCTTTAGTGGCTATATTTGCTGTTGTCGGTGCTGCCATCATGGCAGGGCCGTTTGGCTTGATGATGATGGCCATCGGCACTGCACTCATCATGCTGGAGGACTTCTTTGGCTACCTCGAAGGGCGCGAATCATCAGAAACATTGAAACCGCTCTGGAAATGGCTCACGGATGAGAATAATCCGCTGCGTCGTCTTATTGAGAAGCTTAAGGAAGGCATTGCTTTTATTCTTGAGAAGCTTACGGAGCTGTTTGAAAAAGTTTTTACGGAAGAACGGCAGGAAAAGCTCAAAAAGACTGTAGCTAATATTGCTAAGGGCGTTGCTGAAATTGCCGAAGGTCTGGCGACGATTGTTGAGAGTATTTTTGGCAAAAAGTATCCTGTTGTGAAGAAATTCTGGGACTTCTTCCTGACAGCTGTTGGTAAAGTTGTAGATAAGGTGCTCACGCTGACCAATAGTATGGGACATCTTATGCGTGCTTTGGGTAAGGCTATGCAGGGCGACTTCAAGGGAGCGCGTGAGGAATTTATCAATGCGGCTGCTGATGAAAATGCAACAGGCGAGCGGTCTAAATATATCCAGCAAAAGCTTATGTCGATGGGCTTTAGTGCTTCTGCTGCCGCTGGTGTTGTAGGCAACCTTGTCCAGGAATCTGGCTTGCGCACGGATGCTATCGGTGATAATGGAACATCTGGCGGTTTGGCTCAATGGCACAATGAACGCTTAGATGCTCTTAAGCGTTTTGCTGCTGCGCGTGGTAAAAAGTGGACTGACCTTGACACGCAGATTGAATTTTTGGCAGAAGAAATGCGCACGTCCTACGCCGATACTTATGCTAAAATGCAAAGCGCTGAATTGCCGGAGATAGCAGGGCAAATTATGACGGACGAATATGAAATCCCTGATCCTGCATCTGCTAATTATTCTCAGCGTCGAGCTAACGCTCGTGCTGCCTATGAAGCTATGAAGTTTGCCAATAAACAAACTTCTGCTGATGCATCTCACGGAGGTGCTGGCGGTTCATATGACAGCCTTGTTGCTCCTACGAGCTATGCTGCAGGTTTTGCTGCAGGTGGTACTGCCGGTCTTATGCCAATGGCGAACAGTACGGCAAATTATAACGGTGGAGTTATAAATGTTGGCGGCATCGTGGTTAATTGTGGGAACGTAAATGATCCTCAGGGCGTGGCTAAGGCTGTAGAAGGAACGATGGAAGATTTTGACCAGCGTCTGGCAGCGCATAACGGAGGGACGGTGTTTGTATGATTGATTTACCTAAAATCTCTTTGCAAAAGGAACTTCCGGGGGTGCTCAAAAGCACAGGAGTGAGTACAGGTACAGTGAATACGCTGAGCGGATTGTATGCTGCAGGCTCACTTGTGTCAAAGGTGTTTGCTGTCGGTAAAAGCATTGCTTCAGGAAATCCGAAGAATTTGTTTGACCAGAGCAATGCTTATGTTCCGTCTAAATGGGGGAGCGGTCTGGGCATTCAGCAGACTCTGATGGTTAAGACAAATATCGGCGGCTTCTTTTTCGATGCTGTGTTTAGCGTTGATACTGAGCACAGTTTGACTGTTACGCAGCATCCGGTGCAGACTGGTGCAAATATCAGTGACCATGCTTTTGTAAATCCTGTCCGCATCAGTATGCAGGTAGGTGTGTCTGATGCTATGGGTTACAGGTATGGTTTTGTATATGAGGGTGCAGGCGTATATAAATCTGTGCAGGCTTACCGCATGCTCTGCAAGCTGCAGGAGCTGCGTATACCCATGGATGTTGTTACGCGCCTGAACACGTATCCGAATATGCTTATTGAGAGCATTGATGTGAGCGACGATGTGTCGACGCTCTGCGCTCTCAAAGCTACGATTAATCTTGTGCAGGTGTTGGTTGTAAATGTTGGCACGGAGAAAGTATCAGCACGCCAGTGGACTACAGGCGCACAGAATAAGGCGCAGGAAGTGCAGCCTAAAGGCGATAACAGTACAGCTTTACGTAAGTTTGAAAAGGGAACTGGTCTGGAGGTGAAGTGGGGATGAGCTATTATGAAATACCATTAACTACCACGCCTTTTGATCAGAAGACTTTTAAGCTGACGCTGGATGGCGAACGCAATATAAACATCTTACTGAAACTGCGTTACTACGATTTATACGAGCTGTGGGTGGCTGATGTCTGCGACAATAGCACAGGCGAAGAGTTGATTACAGGCATGCCATTGGTGCCTGGTATTGATTTGCTGGGGCAGTACGCGTACTTAAACATTGGCAGTGCCCAAATCGTAGCTGTTGGTCCTACCACGCAGGAGCAGCCTGATAATGAGACACTAGGCTCAGCCTGGGTGCTCCTGTGGGGTGATGGCTCATGAGTAGTTATCTGTGGATGAGAAAGTGGAAAATCCTTGTTGTGGATGATCAGGACAAGGAGGCCCTGAATGTTTCTGACCTGCATGTGAAGTTTACGGTCAAAAAATCTCGTGAAATAAATAATTACTCCACCGTGGAAATTTACAATCTTACTGCTGCAACAGAGCAGAAAATCCTTAAGGAAGGTGACCGCATCATTATTGAGGCCGGTTATGAAGGCTACTTGACTACATCTGCAGATGGCTCCGTTCAGGAAGCGAAGAATCCTGAAGGGCATACACAGGAGAAACAATACGGAGTTATCTTTGACGGAAAAATTATTTATCCGTCCCGCCGCAAGGAAAATAATACGGACTACGTGCTGTCGCTCTTATGCGTAGACGGAGCTAATGTCCTTGGGAAAAATTTTATTGCCAAAACCTTAAACAAGGGTGTTAATCAACGTCAGATTTTGGATGCGGTCTGTGAAAAGTCAAAAACCAAAATACCTACGAATAGTATCACGCAGGGCCTGTCCGGGCAAAAGCTGCCGCGGGGTAAGGTTATTTTTGGCGAACCCAAAGATTATATATCCGATATTGCCCGCGGCAACGGGGCCAGTTATTGGGTGAATGATGGCAAGCTGAACATGATAAAGCTTGCCGACGCTGCCAAGGATGAAGCCATCGTGCAAACGCCTACGACCGGTCTTGTCGGGATGCCGACGCAGACGCAGTATGGCGCAAATTTTAAGCTGCTGCTGAATCCTGCTGTACAGATGTGGTCCTTGGTGCAGCTTAAAAATAGCGAGATTGCGGAAGCGCAGGTTACTCCAGGTCAGGCGCAGATGCCGCTTGATGAAGAGTGGATCTATCAAGTTATTGAGCTGACGCACACAGGTGATACGACAGGTAATGATTGGTATACATCATGTACGGCTGTATCGCGCTATGGTAAGGGCGTTCTGCCTGCTCTCATGGCCAACAATGCGCAGAATCCGAACGGAGTGTGATTTTATGATTGATTTAAATTTGCGTACGCCGAACGTCGAACGTCAGGGCGAACTTGACGCTCGTGCCGCTGCAATCAAGACGCGCGTGTGCATGCCTGGCATTATCCAAAGCTTTGACGCGGCCGCTCAGACTGTTACTGTGCAGCCAGCATTGCGAGAAAAAATGCTTGCAGACGGTGATGAATCATGGATAGATATTCCTTTGCTGGTCGACGTGCCTATTGTCGTGCCACGCGCCGGAGGTTATGCGCTGACGCTGCCGATACAGGCAGGTGATGAGTGTTTGGTGGTCTTTGGCGATATGTGCATGGATGGCTGGTGGCAGAGCGGCGGCGTGCAGAACCAAGTAGAGTGTCGCAGGCATGACCTGTCTGATGGCTTTGCTATTATCGGCGTGTGGTCGCAGCCTAGAGTAATCCCCGGCTACAGCACAGGCTCTGCTCAGTTGCGTAATGATGCAGGCAGTGCTTACGTAGAGCTTGCCGGAGATACGATTAACATCGTAGGCGGTACGGTAAACATTAAAGCAGGGCGGGTGAACATCAATGAGTAGTGCAACACGTTTAGGCGATTTGGATACTGGTCATGATGCCTGTGCTCCGACAGTTCTTGCGACTGGAAGTCCGAATGTGTTTATTAACGGCCGCGCTGCAGGACGCGTGGGCGATAGCTATGCACCTCATGGCTGCATTAACCACCCGACGCATAGCGGCGTCATCGCCAGCGGCAGCAGCTCCGTATACATCAACGGCAAGGCTGCAGGGCGCATTGGTGATCCCGTGAGCTGTGGCGGCACTGTGGCCGAAGGCAGCAGTAATGTGTTTATTGGAGGCTGATATGCAGGTTAGACGTTTAGACGATAATTGGGATTATTGCTTTGGTCGTGGCTCTCAAAATTACATCAGCGGCGTTGAAGCTGTCGGGCAGGCGATAAAGCAACGCCTGCTCTTGCTTTATGCTGAATGGTGGGAAGATTTAAAAGATGGGCTGCCGTTGTGGGAGCAGATTTTAGGCACATCTGGCAATGATGAAAACAGGCAGGCCGTTGACATTATTATCCGTGACCGTATAAGTGGCACGGAAGGCGTGCAGTCTGTCACGTCTTTTGAATCAAGCTACGAACGCAGACATTATAAATTTACGGCAACTGTAGAGACTATCTATGGCTCGTTGACTATTAGTAGTGAGGAGGTGCAGATGTGACGTATTTTAAACCTTATGTTGATAGTACGGGACTGCATATCCCTACCTACAACGATATTTTAGAGGATATGATTGCTGCAATGAAGCAAATCTATGGCGATGATATCTATCTGGACAACAGCTCGCCTGATTATCAGCTGTTGTCCATTTTTGCTCTCAAGCAAAGCGATACGCTGCAGGCTATGGCGTATGCCTACAACGCACGCTCTCCTGAGACTGCTATCGGCACGTCACTTGACAGCGTGGTAAAGCTGAACGGTATTAAGCGTAAGGCTGCCAGTCAGAGCACGTGTCAGGTAAAAATCACCGGCACGCCATTTACACAAATCGTTAACGGTGCTGTGCGTGACCGCGCTGGCCTGACGTGGGATTTGCCATCTAGCGTGGTTATTGACTCTAGCGGAACGACTTACACTGTTGCGACCTGCCGCACGGCCGGAGCTGTGAGCGCTCTGGCTGGCGATATTAGCCAGATTGAAACGCCGACTTACGGCTGGGTGTCTGTAACGAATGAAGTTGCTGCTGTGCTGGGTAATGCGCAGGAGACCGATGCGCAGCTGCGTGAACGCCAGACTATCAGCACTGCGAATCCGTCGCAGACTATGCTGGACGGAACGAAGGGCGCGATTGCTGCTCTAAAAAATGTTTCCCGCTACGCTGTGTACGAGAACGATACCAACGTTAGCTCTGTAACGGATGATAATCCGTATGGACTGCCAGCTCACTCCGTGACCTGTGTGGTCGAGGGAGGGACGGATGAGGATGTGGCGGAAGCAATTTTTTTACACAAGGGCATAGGGTGTTATACCAATGGTGATGTAGTTGTAGAATATACGGATCAGAACGATTATATAAATCGTGTGCGATTTTTCCGCCCTGTCTACAAAGATATTTTTGTTAAGGTCGTAATCAAAAAATATACAGGCTATATATCCACTATGACTGTCAAAGTCCGTGAAGCTGTTTATAATTATCTGGCCGCGTTGACGATTGGCAGTGACGTGTCTGCGTCGGTGCTGAGCAACATCATTACTGATTGTAATCCCTCACTCACCAAGCCTATCTTTGGCATTAAAGAACTGAAGCTGGGGCTTAGCAAATCGTCTATGGCAGCGCAGGACATTGATATCGGCTTTAAGGAAATTCCGAATCCTGCGTATGCGAACATTGAGGTGACACTGGAATGATGCAGGATCTTGATTATTATAAGCGCCTGGTTACGAGCGAATATCGCCACAGCCCACGCTTTACGGCGATGGTACAGAAGCTGCTTAGCTATGGTCTGGGAATTGACGACAGCATAAATAATATGATTGTGGCGTTTGAGGTGGACAATGCTAGTACAGCGCAGCTGGATATTTTAGGGCAGATTGTTGGCGTAAGCCGCCAACTGAAATTCGAGCCGTCTGCTGCTGCCATTGGTGAGGTTATTTGTCCATCGCCTGCCGAAATAGCAAGCGGTGAGGTCTATCCGATAATATACACGCCTGCGCCTGACAAACTGGAAAGCACTCCCATGCTCACAGGTTATCCACCGGCAGAAATGGGCGAGGGTAATCTGCTGGATGACGAAGTTTTCCGGTTTATGATTAAGGCCCGCATTATCCAGAATACCTGGAAAGGCACCATCGGTGAGCTGTACGATTTGTGGGACGCTGTCATGGGCGCTAATAAAAAACTGTCCATTGAGGACTTGCAGGATATGAGCTACAACATTGTGCTGCAGGGTGACTACACGCAACTTGAGGAAGAACTCATCATCCATGCTTATGTTATCCCAAAGCCGGAAGGCGTGCGTATCAATGTGCTGACGTTTGTATCGACAGACGGCTTGCCTTTGTTTAGTTATGATTATAATACTATGCGTTACAGTGGCTATGAGAGCCATTGGGCGGAAGCAGAAAAGGGGAATTGATAAATGGCTAGTAGTAATTTTAAGGTTTTCGCGGAATCTGCGGCAGCGCTGAATGTTGTGAGCGACGCTGAATATGCCACTGACACGCAGCGCATTAACGGCGTTGTGCCCGGTCTTGCTTCGGCTGCGTTGCACAACAAATTATACAAGCAGGCCACGATTATGGCGGCTGCGCTGGCACAGGTGCTCGTGGAGCAGGGGCAGGACGCTTTGGATAGCGATTACGCTGCGCTTGTGGCGTCGCTTAAAAAATCGCTGGTGCTGTCATTGAATGGTGAGAAGCCAGATAGAAACGGCAATATCCAGAAAAATTTTGTCTATAGCGTTGAGGGCAAAAAGCCTGACAGCAAGGGAAATGTTGCTCTGGATATTGATTATCTGAACGCGATGAGTTTTGTTGGCTCCGTGGTCATCACGAAGGAGAACATCAATCCCGGTACGAAGATTGGTGGTACGTGGCAGCTTCTGCAGAGCGGTCGATATATCCGCACTGCTGGTGATGGTTATGCCGGCGGTGCTTTGGGCGGCAGTGATGGCTTTGTGCTCACGCAGAAGCAACTGCCTGCACATAGCCATGAAGCTACAATTTATGGTGCTGGTAATCATAAGCATGACATTTACGTCAGCAATTGGCAAACTCACGGCGGCAGTGGTGGTGCAGGATATCAAGCTCACGAACGCCGATGGGGTTCGACTGAAGAGGCTGGCAACCATACGCATCCAATAACCATCAAATCTACCGGCAACGGAGAAAAAGTAACGTTTGAACCGTCTTATCTGTGTTTATATTTTTGGCTGCGTACTGCGTGAGGTGAAGTAAATGAGTAATGCAAGAATACAGTTTAGCCTGGCAAGTGAGGAAGTGTGGAACGCATATAATCCTTTGCTCAAAGAAGGCGAAATCGTCACTGTCTTAAAGGCTAATAAAAAAGTTAAATTGGTACAGGGCAAGCTCGGCGGCGCAACGTACAGTGAGAGCACTGTGATTTGGGACGAGGATGAGGCGCAGGCTATTATGAGCCGTACAGAGGCTGCTGCTGTCACTGCGACGGCACAGGCAACTGCTGCAAGTGATAGTGCGTCAAATGCTGCTGCATCTCAATCTGCCGCTGCAATGTCTGCAACGAATGCTAAGGCAAGCGAGAGTGCTGCTAAAAACAGTGCCACGTCTGCTGCGTCCTCTGCGTCAACGGCAAGCACGCAGGCGGGCAAAGCTGCTGAAAACGCAAGGTTAGCAGAGGGTTACAAAACAGCAGCAGAAACTGCTAAGAGCAATGCGTCCCTTTATGCTGCCAACGCTAAGGCTGATTCTGAAAAGGCAACGGCTAGCAAAGAAGCGGCACAATCTGCTGCTACTACTGCTAGTAACTTTGCGTCTGATGCAAGAAACAGTGCAAGTGAAGCAAAGACCTACAGGGATAATGCAAAAACCTACATGGACAATGCTAAGAATTATAGTGAGAATGTTAATATTTTCATCCCTAGTGTGTCCTCTGCAGGTGTCCTCTCGTGGACTAACAAAGCAGGACTTGCGAACCCTCCCTCTGTGAATATTAAGGGTGAGAAAGGCGACCAAGGTTTGCAGGGCATACAGGGCATACAGGGCGTACAGGGTGTCAAAGGTGATACAGGTGCAAAGGGTGACCGGGGTGCAACAGGTGCTGCTGCTACCATTAGAATCGGTACAGTGACAACAGGTGCTTCGGGTAGTGAGGCTGTTGTTACTAATGTTGGTACTGCTAATGATGCTGTGTTTAACTTTACGTTGCCGAGGGGCGAAAAGGGTGCTGATGGTGGTATTGATATTGATACCGCGCTGTCTGACACTAGCACTAACCCTGTGCAGAATAAGGTTATTAAAAGAGAGTTTGACGAATTACTCTTGCCAGATGGTACATTATCTATCCCGAGTAGCGACGAGGCTTATATTTCCAAAGTTGCATCTGATTCAATGTCAATAATTAATGATATTACCCAAACAGTTATTGAGCAGTCAGCGGATGGCGTAACTTGGGAAACGTTGTTTGACAGTAATACTCTTGGTGCTGCCGCTAAAGCCGTGTATGTTAATGGATTGCATTTGGGGAAAAATATAAGTATAACCAAGGGTTACATAGCACGTATCACCTTTGATACACAAGGTACGGACTACTTTTCTAATATTGCAATGCATATGGTACTTAATGATGCCAATGGTGGAGAGCAATCTTATAAATGGTACGCAGGTTTCAATAATTTAAGTGGTGCTCCTCGTGGCGAAGGTGCTTTCAGCACATTTGGTTCAACCCCGAGTGCGGCTTTCAGAAGAATGTCATATAATAAGGTTCGCTATGTTTTCAATGAGGATAAAAAAGACGTAAATCTTGCATTTTTGAGTGTTCTGTGTAAAGGTACAGTTCCGTACAGAAGTGTCCTCAAATATGATTCTAACAAACAGCGTACTGTTACAGATTTTCCTATTGAAGCTCCTAGCTTTATGGGTAACGCTACGTCCGCCACTAAGGCTACACAAGACGGCGATGGAAAGGTAATCTCCACAACCTACGCAAAAAGCTCTGCTGCTAACACATGGGAAGAGCAACAAGACTTTAAGGAAGTGAAATTGGAATATGAAAAATACCTTTCTCGTAAGATAAGCAATACAGGTAGTAAACCCGCAGTATCCCTAATGCAATATGAGGCAACAGGGGCATTTACGCTCGACCTCAGTAGACTTTCGATTGGATTACAAATTAATGAATCCACTGTCTTTACGGCGTATATTACATCCTCTGCTGACTACCCTCTGACCATCACCAACGCTGGAACTATTAAATACATAGGTTCTGCGTCTGACGTAGCTATTACAAGTGCAGGTCTGTTGCTAAACATTTTGATGATGAAAGATGCTGATGACATGGTGACTAGCATTGTGCAAGCATCTAAGTTATCGTGAGGTGAGTAATATGGGACTTAATCGCATGATGATGGGAAAAGGTGGAGTAAAGGTTGAAGATGGTAGCAAGAAGTGGAGTTATAGTGAAGCAAATAATAAAACAATCTCTTTTACTGTCCCACCGGGTATTAAAAGAATTAAAGTGGTTGCAGTAGTTGACGATGCGGGGGGCGAACCACTTGCTAGCAATTATGCCTATATTAAAAATACAATAAATGATGAATATTGGGGTCAAGGCTACTCAGAGGCTAATGAAGAAGGAGATGTTGAACACCATGAAAATATTGATTCCATTGTAGGTGTAACCCCGAATAAAACCTATACATTGCATTTTTACTGTTATTACACAAGTGGTGTAACTTTTTCATGGGGTAAAGCAATAAATGACATGAAGCCTACAGTTGAAGATTATTAAGCAAAGGAGAAACAAAATGCAAACAAAATATAAATACAAAGACCAAACCTACTCTAGCATTTACTCACTTTCAGAGGCCTTAGGGCATGAAGGTATCTTTATACCTCTCTCTATCTCTGAGGAAGCCTTAGCAGAATTAAATGTTATTGTTACGCATGAGGAAGAACCTTTGGAAGCTATTAAGCAACGTAAGATTACGGAGCTTAAATATCAGCGTGATAAAGCAGAGGTAGAGCCTATTGAATACAATGAAAACACTTTTGACTATGACGATAAAGCGAGAGATAGAATTAACGCAGCCATCATTGCTTTGTCTTTGCAAGGCGAGGATGCGTCTATTGATTGGACTACAGCAGATAACCAAGATGTTAAAATGACAGCTAATGACTTGCGTATGGTTATCGCTGCCGTGGCGGTGCGTAGTAATACCTTGCATGTGGCGTACCGTAAGGCAAGAGAACAGGTTGAATCTGCCAGCACGGCAGAAGAAGTAGAAGCTGTAGCAATGAATAATTAGGAGGTTGAGAAATGGATTTTTTAGCTTTGCGCTACGCCGTATATAACGCGGCACACACTTTGACTCATGGTTTTACTTACAAATCAGTTATCGGCGCGATTTTGGCATTCCTGCTGCACAAACACGCGGTATTGTTTATGGTTTTTACCGCATTGGTATTTTTGGACTGCTTCACTCGCTGGATGTCTTTGAGTTACAAACGTCTGCAGGGCATGGGGCAGACTCCGTCCGTGACGCAGATTATCGGCGGCATTGAGGCAGCTCGCGCAGAAGGCCTTATCTCTAGCGAAGTCATGAAGCATCGCTTTGTCGGAAAGGTAATCGTGTATATCCTCTGCGTGCTTGCCGCTGTGCTGGTAGATTTGGCCATGATCACGCTGCAGCAACCTGTGTGGGCTGTCCCGCTGGTGGCAGGTTATCTGGTCATCACAGAGCTGCTGTCTATTTGTGAGAACCTCAACGACGCCGGTATTGAGGCAGTGCAAGGTCTTGTTAATGTTATCAAAAAGAGAAGAGGTTGATTGTTATGGCTATGTTATCTGCTCATTTTTCTGAGTCCGAATTTGCTTGCAAGCATTGCGGAGAGTTGCCGACTTATGGTATTAGCTCTGCATTGTTGACTGGCTTAGAACGCTTGCGTGCACGTTTAGGTCGCCCGATAATTATTACTAGCGGCTATCGTTGCCCGGTACACAATGCTGCTGTTGGTGGCGTTAGCAATTCCCAGCATGTCGCAGGTACCGCCGCTGATATCTACGTCGACGGTGTATCTACACGCGAGCTGGCCCGCATCTGCAAGCAGATTTTTGACGGCGTGGGTACTTATGTATCGCAGGGATTTGTCCATGTTGACATGCGTGCTGGCGGCTCCGTTCCAGGCTATTATCTGTGGGAGGGCTAAGATGTGGAGAAAATATTGCGCGATTACTGCAGCTATATTTTGCTTGCTGTTGCCTGCCTTTGCATCGGCGGCATCATCGGTTACAACCTACACAATGACGACAACGGAAATGTCAGCACTCGACAGCAGGTTGAGTCTGCTGCTGCAGCAAACAAAGAGCACCAGGCAAGCACTGGCAGAATCACAAGCAGCGCTGAACGAGTCGAGAGCAGAATTGAGCAAGCTCAAGACGGAATCAATAAAGCTGCAGATAGAGCTGCAAGCTCAGAGCAGCTTATTGGAGAGTGCCAACAGATCCTTGCAGGCATCCGCGCGCGAGGAAGCTCGCACCCGCCGCAGAATTAAAGCACAGCGCAATACCGCTATCGTTGCGGCTGTTGGTCTGCTTGCCTATGCTATTAATAAATGATGATTGATTGGGAGAAAGTGATATCTTAGGAGGTCTTGTGTATGGATGTCACTCGTAAGCGAGCGCGTGCGTGGCTACGTATGTGCTCACGAATCGAACTTGACCGTGCCATGGAAGAAGCACGGCTTACGGAGCAGCAGCGGGAAGTCATCGAGTTAATGTTTACCCGAGGCTTGTCCGTGGTTGCCATCAAATTACGCTGTAATATGGACGAGAGTACAGTAAAACGTATCCTTGCCCGCTCTTACGACAAAATCTACAATGTCATCATGTAATCTGCGCCCCAGTGATCCTGGGGTGCTTTTTTTATGCCCTTTTATTGCGCTTTTGCACATCGCTTTTGCCTATACAATGTAGACAGAAATGAGGTGAGCTTATGAATTTTGCAAATATGCCAAATCAACCGAACCTGCCGCCTATGCCGCAGCTCTTTGGTCAGCCAGCACAGCAGATGGCTCCGGCTGGTGAGATTGTATGGGTGCAGAGTGTCGACCAGCTCAATGCTTTAACTCTCCCACCCAATGCGTCAAGAATCTACATGAACTCTGCTGATGCGGAGTTTTACATCGTAACTACGGACAAAATCGGCATGAAATCTGTGGCAACGTACACGTTTTTGGAGAAACCTAAACCGCAGCCTGTCGAATACGTTACCAAGGCGGAGTTTGCAGAGCTTATCGCTCTGCTGAAAGGAGTGCAGAATGAATCCAATTTACCAAAGGCAGAATCAGCAGCAGCGTCAACCTCAGGCGGGCGACCTGCAGGTCATCAAGCAAAATCTCAATGATAAAATGCTACAACAATTTATTGCCCAAGCTAAGCAGCAGGGAATCTCAGAAAATGATATCAATGCTGGCTTGAGAATGCTCGGGTACAAGTAGGCATCACGCGCGATGTGCATTATTATAAAAGGAGGGATATCTTATGGATATCGGCGAAGCAATGGCGTTGACCAATAGCAACAATAATTGGATGAATAATCCTTTTATGTATCTCATCTGGTTGGCGTTTTTCGGCGGCGACGGTTTTGGCTTTGGCCGTCGTGGTAATGCCTTGACTCAGGCAGAATTACAGGAAGGTTTCAATAATCAGAATGTAATGCGTGCCCTGGAAGGCATTAAAAACGGCGTTTGTGATGGTTTTTACGCTATGAACACAAATTCTCTGCAAGGTCAGAATCAGCTGCAACGTGATATGTGTCGAGGCTTTGATGCAGTCACTGCTGGTGTTACTAATACTGGCTATCAGCTGGGTAACCAAATCACGGAGAACCGTTTTGCGGCTCAGCAGTGCTGCTGCGAGACTAATCGCAATATTGACAGCGTTAAAGCCGAGAATTATAAAAACACCTGTGAAATCACTACTGCTATCCACAGCGAAGGTGAAGCTACTCGTGCTCTTATCACTGCGAACACAATGCAGGAACTTCGTGATAAACTGGCAGACCGTGACCGTGAATTGCAAGCTGAACGCTATCAAGTTAGCCAGCTCACTCAAAGCGCTACTATCATCGAGGCAGTGCGTCAGCTGTTAGGTCAGCGTGGTTGCGCTGGCTGCCAATATCTGACTGCTGCTTGATTGGCGGTGAGAGGTAATGGCTTATCTGAATAGTTATAATCTTGCTAGTCAGGCTCTGGAGGTTGGTAATGTTATTGCACTGGGGGCTAACGACGTGCAGTTTAGTGGGTGCTGCAATGGTTTGAGCCATGCAGCGGGCACTGGCATTATCAATGTCAAGGCTCCGGGCGTGTACGAAATCAACGCTACGGTGACTGTTACTGCTACGGCAGCTGGTGCAATCGGCATACAGCTCTATAATGGTGCTGATGCTGTACCGGGTGCTGCTGCCAGTCAAACTGCTGCTGCCGCTGGTGTGGTAACGCTACCCATCAGCAAACTGATCCGCGTGCGTCCGTCCTGCGCTGCTGTCGGTAATGCGGCAAATCTCAGCCTGCAGCTGACAGGTGGTGCCGGAACGGTCACCAGCGTCAATGTAGCAATACATCAAATCGCTTGATTTTATGCGGTATAGTCTTTAATGATTATACCGCATATTTTTTATTTAAAATTTAAATTTATGACTTGCAATAATCAAAAAGTAGAGTTAATATACATATAATGAAGATGAAAGGTGGTTATGAACCATGAAAATTATTGATGTTATGCAACAATGGAATGATGATTGCAATGATTCTTTTCAAATGCTGGCTGGTGAATATTTTTTTGAACAACTCGAATACGATTGCAGCGAAATTGAAGCTTTGAAAGCTACAAAATCGTATCTGGAAAAATTCACTGAGGCTGATTTTGCCGAGCTCATCGGTGGAAAAGATGCTTGGCTGGAAGCGCTAAGAACAATAGATAGTCTTTTAGGGGGAGAGAAGCATGACTAAACGTGAAATCGAAACTTTGAAGAAAGGCTATCAAAGAAAATGTATGATAGCAAGAGGACGCAGAAATGCTAATCCTGAAGGTGAAGCTTACGCTGAGGCTGAATCCGAACGCATCGGCTATTTGCATGCAGCTATGGAACTGATGGAAGTCGGAAAACGTCAAGGCAGCTCCCGCCACATCATCGATGAATGGGAAAAGGAAATAAGTTTTGACAGCAGATCCTAAATCCCTCACCGCTAACTAAATTTTAGTTAGCGGTTTTATTTTGACCACTTTTTGACTGCTACATATAGACAGATATGCAAAGATATAGTAAAATATAGCATAGTGTGAATGTTGTCTACCTGCGTAGACATGCGGAAAATGGGGATTTATGCCTTTTGGGGCTGTGGTCTAAAAATGGTCTTGAAAACTAGCGAAGGTGCAAGCCTTCCGTGGGTTCGAATCCCACCCTTTCCGCCATTTTATGCGGGTTCCGG
>ENA-UEOM01000512-UEOM01000512.1-human-gut-metagenome-genome-assembly--contig:-NODE-512-length-16853-cov-6.868383_pt1 | contig 16853 bp, 17 predicted proteins | sample MGYA00242993_ERZ507994 | MGnify/ENA primary metagenome ERZ507994 (study PRJEB26167, sample SAMN06115536) | human gut metagenome | host: Homo sapiens | place: China:Neimenggu | collected 2014-11-07... | reverse complement strand
CACTGGAGCAACAAATACAGCGTAGGTGGCGGTGGCAACTTCGATGATAATGGCGATTTCGGTGGTGGTGATTGGGGAAAAACTGTATAATATAAATAACGCAATAAATAGCTTGTTGCTATAAATTTTTTGATGAGCACTGGTATCGTTTTGGAGAAAGTATGGACTTACGTTATATTAATACCTTTCACACTATTGTAGAAGCCGGGGGCTTTAATAAAGCAGCGGAAAAATTATGTTATACGCAGTCAACGATTACGTTTCATGTTAGTCAGCTAGAGAAAGAGCTTGGTGTGCAGCTTTTTGAAAAAGCAGGCAGACATATGGTTTTGACTAAGGCAGGACAGGAACTGGTGCCTTACGTAGAAAATGTGCTGCAGTCTGTAAATAATATGAAAAGCTTTCGCAGTGTTATTGAAGAGTGCCAGGGAGATATACGTATTGCTGCGCCGGAATCGCTTTTGTGCTTCCATCTGCCGAAGATTTTGCGCGAATTTCGTAAGCAGGCGCCGCGTGTGCACATTTACCTTGACTCTATGACCAGTACCTCGGTGTATAGGGCCATAAGAGAAAATAAAACTGATATTGGTATTTTTTATGATTTGCCTGTAGATGATGCTACGATAAAGGTTGTACCATATAAAGATTTTGATTTCGTGATGTTTGCTTCGCCCAAAATAAAAAAGCTGTACAGCGATTTTATTACGCCTAATCAGGATTTCAGCTCGTTGGCACGTATTTGCCAGCCGGCAGTAGGCAGGGTGCGTAAAAGATTCGATGAATATATCAAAAGCAAAAATTTTACTATGGGTCCAACAATTGAAATTCGCGGGACACAGACGATAAAAAATTTAGTGAAGAATGATATGGGCATATGCTTTTTGCCCAAGTTTACCATTCAAGAGGAATTGGACAAAGATGTGTTGGCAGAAATTCCTATAGATAAAAAGTTTGAGCCGATTCATGCGGTGTATGCTTATCGTAAGGATAAATGGCTTAGCCCGCCCTTGAAATTATTTTTTCAGCTGTTGGAGCAGTATAAAATTGATAATTAAATTATTTTGAAGAAACGGAGCCTTGGTTCAATATAATTGAATCAAGGCTTTAGTAACATTAATTATTATTAGCAATGCAAATGTGATAGAATGTTAATAGAAAATAGCACGAAAGAAGTGAAAGTAATGAAGCCAATCAAGACTATGGAGTTTAATATGCCAAAACCTCCCTCTGATGTTTTGTGGCAGCGAAAGGATGTAATGTTAGTTGCTGCCGGTTCAGGTCCATGCTTGCGGGAGCTTTATTATCGTGCCGTAGAGCAGGGCAAGCTGCAGCAGCTTATGCTTTGCCGGATGACAGATGATGATTATACTATGGGAATCGCCGAAGAAAAAATTACGCGCGTTATAAAACGGGCCGCAGCGGTGAACGGTGTGCAGGTTGTCGTATTATATTTGAACTGTCTGGATATCTTGACAAGACTGGATTTTGATTATCTGGAGAGCAGTCTTTCTGAAGCAACCGGTGTTACGGTACGCTACTTCTTTCGTGGACCGTTGGGCAAGATGGACATAAGGCATTTTAAGCCTGTTTACGAGTTTATGGCTGAGTTGCCGGAAGAAAATGGTTGCATAAGTCATAACATGTATCAGCTGCCGCCTTTAGCTACTGATGTTGCCGGTGTTATAGACACATTGCCTGCAAATGAGGCGAAGGTCTTGGTAGCGCCTAGCGGTTGCCGGGCTTGTCTGCGCGATGGCGATTTACTGGAGCAAACGCAGGGAGTATATGTTCTGAAAACAAAAAGGCAGGATTTTATTTATGGGATAGAAGATAATTGTGTTAAGCAGTGCAGTGAACTGATGTCAGACGGAAAATATAAATCGTTGAATCTTATCAGCTCTGCAGTAGCAGCTTTTATTGGCTTTGATGGCAATTGGGTGGCAAATTCAATGGAAAATGGTTTAAGAACACGAAGCTTTAATATGGATGGTTTTAATGATGCTGTATATGGCGTAAGCTGTACACAGGAGCTTTTAGCGGCGGAGGAGCAGGAGCTGTATATAAAGCCTGCTCGTGAGATACTGATTTTAGGATATAGTCCTCTCCTTTGCGGCGAAAGAGAGCAGTATGCAGAATGCTTTGCCTATATTAGGAGTTTGGGTTACACGCCGCGTTTCGTTGGTGAAAAAGCTGGTGGCAGACCTGCTTTATGCTGGGTTGTATCAACTGCCGGTATAGCGGCTGCGCATGTGCTGAATGAAAAATATGCTGTGCCGCTGCTGCTGTCATGTCCGGTAGGAGAACACGCTATGAAGATGTGGCGGAAAAATGTGCAGGAGCTGTGCAACTTAGGCAATATATGCATTCATAACTACAGCATAGAGGAAACGGATAAACGCAAGCTGTTATTTATAGGTGATCCTATGCAGACGATGGGATTGGCACATGCGCTATGGCATGAAGGCTTTCATCATGTACAGTTGGCTACGCTGTGTACCAGCGTAGCCAGCCGCAAATTATACCGTAAAGCTCCCGGTGCCGATAAATGGCTGATTATTGTAGACAGCTTAACAGCCTTACAGGATTTGTGGGAGGATGCAGATATCGTATTTGCCGATACGTTGTTAGCGGATGTAATGAGCTATGTCGGAGCAGGAAAGAAAAAGCATATACCATTGCCATGGGGAGTTATTTCCGGCCGCAGTGCCTGCACTGCTGGCAGCGGTGCTTTAGGCAAGAATATAGCTGAGCAGCTTAAGCTGCTGGTAAAATAAAATTTGAGTATGAGGTTGAGTGAAGTGAAAGGAGCTTTTCTATGAAAAACTGGAAAAAATTGACTGCCGCTGCGCTGGCAGCATTAGCTTTGGTGGGAACATTAGCAGGCTGTGGTAATAATGCCGATAAAAAACCAGATACCAAGCAGGCAACGAAAATAGTTACGGATTTGAAGGGCAGAGAAGTAAGCGTACCGCAGGATGTGAAGCGTATTGCTGTTGTGCCTATTCCTTGGGCTAGTGTTATTTATGCTATCGATGGCAGCTCTGAGCGCTTGGCGGCAATTCATGCCAGCGCGATGTCAGCTTATAAAGGTAGGTTTTTGGAAACAAAGGATAAGCATTTCGCGCAATTAGATACTAAAATTATTGCGCAGAATTTTTCTGTTAATATTGAAAGTGCAGCGCAAGCCGGTATTGATACTGCTGTTTTATGGCAATATCAGGATAAGGATGCGGAAAAGCTGACTAAGGTGGGGATTCCGACATTACTGATTTACAATGACACCGTAGAAAACCTGAAGAAAAGCTTTTTAATTATCGGCAAGCTTTTAGGCAAAGAAGAACGTGCTGCAAAGATTAACGAATATTACGATACAACTAATAAAAAAATAATTGCGAAACAAGCTTGGGAAAAGACTGATAAGCCAACTGTTTTGTTCCTGCGTAACGCCAAGCTGCGCTTGCAGGGTAATGATAACTTCATGCATGAGGCTATTCGTATTGGCGGTGGAGAGAATCCGTATGGCCAAGTAAATGGCGGTAGAGAGCAGACAATTGCTATGGAAGAGATATATAAACAGAATCCGGATATTATTTTGCTGAGTAATTTTGATAAATTTGTGCCTGACGATTTGTATGATAATAAAATTCCCGGTCAGGACTGGAGCACGGTGAAAGCGGTACAGGAGAAGCGAGTATATAAGGTGCCTATGGGTATTTACCGTTGGGATGCTCCGGGTGTAGAAACCCCGCTCATGATGGAATGGCTGGCGCACGTGCTGCAGCCGGAATTGTTCAAGGAGCTGGATGTGCGTGCAGATGCAAAAAAATTCTATGAGGAATTTATGCACTACAATATTTCAGAAGCAGATATGGCGCAAATTTTTGCTGATGAAGCTAATAAAAACAGTAAGCCGTTATTCTGATGCAGATAGAAGCAAGTAAAGCAAATTATGCAGTAATCATGCTTGTCTTCGGCATGCTGCTGTTATTGATGGTGGTACTGAGCCTGGGGATGGGACGTCTTTACATTGCGCCAATGGATGTCTTTAAAATCCTTTGTTCTTATGTTGTGCCGGTAGAGCAAAGCTGGAGCGACCAGGCAGCGAGCGTTATTTACACGCTGCGTCTGCCGCGTGTGTTGGCAGCAATTTTGATCGGTGCGGCGTTATCGCTTTCCGGTGCTGCTTATCAAAGTGTTTTTAAAAATCCGCTTGTAGCGCCGGATATGCTGGGTGTATCCTCCGGTGCCTGCGTTGGTGCGTCGCTTTGCATATTGTTTGGCTTAGGCAGTACCTTTGTCCAGATGGGAGCCTTTGTGGGTGGTATGCTTGCAGTGGGTTGCGCTGTTATTATTCCGCGTATTATCGGTAAAAATTCGATAGTTATGCTTGTTTTGTCCGGCCTTATCGTTTCCGGTCTGATGAATGCTTTGCTGGGTATTATAAAATACCTTGCAGACAGCGAAACACAGCTGCCGGAAATAACCTATTGGCAGCTTGGTTCCCTAGTTAGCGTAACTTGGGAGAATATTTTTTCCAGCGGAATACCTATTGTAATTTGTCTTGTGTTTATGCTGGTCATTCGTTGGCGTATGAATATCCTGACGCTTTCCGATGAAGAGGTACATATGCTGGGACGTGACGCCGGCTGGCTGCGTTACGCTATTATTCTGTGTGCGACTGTTCTGACAGCCTGCTCGGTGTGCATTAGCGGTACCATCGGTTGGGTTGGTCTTGTTATTCCGCATTTTTCCAGAATGCTTGTCGGCCCAAATAACCAGCGTCTGCTGCCGTTAGCGATTGTTCTGGGAGCATTTTTCATGTTGGCTGTTGATACTATTTCACGTGCGTCGATGAGTGCGGAAATTCCCTTAAGTATTCTTACCGGTCTGATTGGTGCTCCGTTTTACTTCTATCTCTTGTTAAGACAAAGGTTGGCGTTATCATGAAGTTAATTGTAAATAATTTAGCATTTGCCTATAATGAGCAGTCACCTTTATGGCAGAACGTAAGCTTTACGCTTAACAAGGGTGAAGTTATGACGATTCTAGGCAGTAACGGTATTGGTAAAACAACTCTTTTACGTACCTTGATAGGATTTTTTAAACCATTAGCCGGCGGTGATGTACGTCTTATTACGGACGAAGGTGATGAATATACGCCTTATGAAAATCAGAAAGAGTTTACTGCACAGATCGGTTATGTGCCTCAGGTACAAAATACTGCTTACTCGTTTCTGGTGCGTGATTATGTTGTTATGGGAAGAGCACCGCATCTTGGCGTTTTTACCAAGCCTAAACAAAAGGATTACGAGTTGACTGATGAGGTCTTGACTGATTTAGGCATTTATCATTTGCGTGACCGTTCATTCAATACTTTGAGCGGCGGACAGCAACGACAGGCTGTAATTGCCCGTGCTATTGTGCAGCAGCCGCAGCTGGTTATTATGGATGAACCGACAAATCATCTTGATTACGGTAATCAGTTCCGCGTACTGCAAATGGTACAGAAGCTGTCACAAAGAGGAATAGCTGTTATTTTAACAACACATATGCCTGACCAGGCTTTTTATCTGGGCAGCAAGACGGCGATTTTAAAGCCCGATGGACTTGAGGTTGGCGAAGTGCGTGATGTATTAACAGAGTCAGCGTTAGAGGAGATTTATAAGCTGAAAATAAAGCTGCTGTATTTGTCGGAGCAGCAAAGAACTATTTGTGTTCCCTACTAGCTTATTGTTTCACTCTCACATATAAATTTTATAAAGTTGATGATTAAGAGGTGTATCAGAATGTCGAAGAGAAAAAAATTGCTTTTAAGCAGTATCATGTGCTCACTTATTCTTGGCGTGAGTGCTGCTCCTGTAAGCGCAGAAACCATTGAAACTTTCAATCTGGATGAGATGGTTGTTGAAAGCTCCCGTAACCACAAAACTCCTTTGCCGGGTGGTTTTAACAACGATTCCTCCAGAGTAGGTCTTTTAGGTGAAACAGAGGTTATTAAGGCACCGTTTACTGTCCAGAGTATCACTGAAGATACTGTCAGCAAGATGGCCATGCCTAATCAGGATTTGGATACTGTTCTTTCCAACGTGCCTGCAATTCGCACAGGTACTTCCCCGATTAAAACAGACTTTTCTATTCGTGGCGTGTATACGAATGCTTCGTCTTATTATTTAAATAATATTCCTGGCTTCTTTGTTATGGCTACAGGTCCGATTACGAATACCGTTGGTAGCATAGATGCCATGATTGGTCCTGCCGCTACATTGAACGGTTCAACGCAGTCTTTTCAGACTCCTAAAACTGCTGGCTCAACTCCAGGTGCTATTTATTTGAATACCAAACGTGCCGGCGAGGATGACTTTATTAAATATACTCAGACCTTTGGCGGTCATGGCGACTACGGTGAATATCTTGATATCAGCCAACGCTTCGGCAAAGACCGTAACATCGGTGTAAGAATTTATGGCCAATATGATGATGGCGGCTTGGCTATTTCTGGTGCTGGACAGAGAAAGAAAAACTTATTTGCTAATATCAGCTATGAAGGCGAGAAAACAAAGACCAACGTTTTTGGCGGTTATTATGACCAAAAGCTTATGGGTGCAGAACGTCGTTTTTCATTAGATGGCTCGGTTACAAAAATTCCTGATGCTCCTGATGCTAGTAAGAGCATTGATGATCCTAATGTGATGCATCAGGATACCAATGGCTATATGCTGACACTTAATCATCAGAAAAAACTGGGCGAGCATATTAATTGGTTTCTCAATTCTGGTATAAATCAGTCTGTTGTACGTCGTTTTATTTATAAATCGGAATTTACAATTGATGTAAATGGAAATGTTATGAATAAGAGCGCATATCCTTGGTCTGATTATATTCATATCCAAAACCAGTATTTGCAGACTGGCTTAAAGGGCGATTTTATGACAGGCGTGGCCAAGCATAATGTGGTTGTTTCAGTCGATCGCTCTCACCGAAAATATTATCAGGATGGAAAGCAGAGAAAGGATTTAGGTACCACTGGCAACATTTATACAGGACTTATTTTTAAGCCGGGAATCTATGATGCTGATGAATCTGATAAATTAAAGAAGAAGCTGAACCATGAAGAGACTGATGTGACCTTGAATATCATGGATAAGATTGAGCTTGGTAAGCTGACACTGGTAGGTGCAGTTGCTCGTCGTCATGGCAATTATATTGGTACGGCAGATCGGATAAAGGATGACAATTGGGCACCGACATACGGTATCTCTTACGCACCGACAGATACTTTATCGCTTTATGCTGCTCATGCAGTTGCAAAAAATCGCGGTAGCTTTGTTGAATCTGATGGCGGCAATGCGCTCAATGCTAATCAGTATTTAGATGCGGTAAAACTGAAAAATACTGAGTTTGGTATTAAAGCTAAACCTAATGAAAATCTTTCTTTAAGCTTGGCTTATTTTGATATGACACAGCCAAATCAGCTCAAAACTAAAGATACTACGGATCCAACTAAGTATTGGTTAAGCAATAATGGTAAGAATCATTTTAAAGGCGTTGATTTCAGTGTTGATGCGAAGCTGGCTGATAAATGGAATACCTTTGGCGGCTTTGAATGGCTGAATGCTAAACAGGAAAAATCTTCAAATGCTAAATTTGAAGGTTTGCCGACACATGGTTCTGTAAAATGGAGTGGTATTTGGGGCTTGGAATATACGCCTGATGAGGATACCAGTTTTACTGGTCGCTTAAGCTATACAGGTACAGGTAAATATATTGTTAATCAGACTGCAAAGGTGCTCGATATTCCTTCACATGTTACTTTGGACTTGTTTGCTAGTCATAAAGCTAAAATTAATGGTATACCTGTTAAATTTATTGCTGCCTGCTATAATGTGGCTAATGATAGCCATTGGATTGCTCAAGCTGGTCAAAATAATAAATTCATGCTCAACAATCCGCGTTCCTTCATGATTTCTGCAGAATTTGAATTTTAATTAAGCTCATCATACTTAACTTCATCTCATATACGAAAACAGCAGCTAAAACACTTTGGTGTGATATGTATCCAGTGTTGTGGCTGCTGTTTTTTATGCCTATATATTATCGCTATATGGTATCTAGGAAAAATTCTCAATTTTATCACTAATTTGAAACGGAAGTAGTGCTATAATATACTAATAAGAAATGTAAGTTTCTTGAGTGTATAATATTAGGAGGTGCGCATTATGGCAAGATTTACTTTACCGCGTGATATTTATTATGGTGCTGGTGCAATCAGTGAGCTGAAGGCGCTTAAGGGGCATAAAAAAGCAATGATTTTCACTGGCGGCAGTTCTATGAAGCGTGGCGGTTTTTTGCAAAAGGTTGAGGATGTGCTGCATAACATTGGCATAGAGACGCAGCTGTTTGAAGGTATAGAGCCTGATCCGTCCATTGAAACTGTATTTCGTGGTGCTGAAGCCATGCGTGCCTTTGAGCCTGATGTAATTGTGGCGATCGGCGGCGGCTCGCCGATTGATGCGGCTAAGGCTATGTGGGTTTTCTATGAGCATCCGGAAAAAACCTTTGAAAACATCAAGGATCCGTTTACTATTCCGGTGTTGCGTAACAAGGCTATTTTTGTAGCTATTCCGTCCACTAGCGGCACGGCAACGGAGGTAACAGCCTTCTCTGTAATTACAGATTATAAAACTGATATTAAATATCCTCTGGCTGATTTTGAGATTACGCCGGATATCGCAATTCTTGATACAGATATTCCGCTGACCATGCCTAAGAAGCTGACGGCGCATACAGGTATGGATGCGCTGACGCATGCTATCGAGGCTTATGTTGCTACAGCTCGCAGCAATTTCTCTGATGCTTTGGCCTTGCAGGCAATCAGCGATATTTATGACAGCCTTGTTGCCAGCTATTATGGCGATAAAGCAGCTCGTGAAAAGATGCATATTGCACAGTGTATGGCAGGCATGGCCTTTTCTAATGCGCTGCTGGGTATTGCTCATAGCTTGGCACATAAGACAGGCGCTGTGTTCCATATTCCGCATGGCTGCTGTAACGCGATTCTGCTGCCGTCGGTTATTGAGTTTAACGCTAAGGTGTGCGCTGACCGTTACGCTGTAATTGCCCGTCATTTGGGTTTAACAGGCAATACTGATGCGCAGCTGACGAACGCTCTTATAGATTCGATTAAGGCTTTGAATAAGAAGCTGGATATTGCGCAGACATATAAAGAAAATGGTGTCAGCGAAGAGGTACTGCGGGAGCATGCCGATACAATCGCGGCGAATGCTGTGCTTGACCCCTGCACTGGTTCGAACCCGCGTCAGATTGATAAGGAACAGATGAAAGAGGTTCTGCTGTGTGCTTATTATGGCACGCCTGTCACCTTCTAAAATAAAAAATTTAAGCAGCTGCCTTGGCGTAAGGCAGCTGTTTTCTTTTGCGCTTGACTTCGACTGAACTCCATGTGTTATGCTATACTTAAATAAAGTAACATGAGAGGAAGCAGAGCATGAGCAAGAAAATTAAGCTTTTACTTTTTATATTGTGCTTCGTAGCGGTAGCTTTAAGCGGCTGTGCTAAAAATGCCGACGGCGAAGTGCAGGGCAGTGATACTGCCGTTGCCATTACCAATCCGCGTCAGCTGGTGGCTACGGATAACAAGACAGGGCGCACAATTATGTGGGAAGCGAAGGTGAAGCAGCCTTATACGCTGGAGTACCGTTTAAAGGGCAACAAGGATATAAAGGCAGTGCAGGCAACAGACAGCAGCTTTACGGATAAGAACAGTATTATTCAATATACTGCGCGTCTTAGCGGCCTGGTGCCGGGCAGTGCTTATGAATATCGCATCAACACAGCGCAGAATAAAGGACGTTGGCACAAGCTGCAGACGGAAAAGGGCGCAGGCTTTACTGCTTTAATTTTCCCGGATTCGCAAAGCGCTGATTACAGTGGCTGGCAGCAGCTGGCGCGTGAAGCGTACAAGCGCCATCCGCAGAGTGCGTTTTACGTGAATATGGGAGATTTGGTGGACAACGGACAGGATGCAAGCCAATGGCGCGCCTGGTTCAACAGCGTGAGCGTGTTCAGTGATGCTGTGCCGCTGGCACCTGTAATCGGCAACCATGAGGCGTACAACATGGAGTGGAAGGAATACTTGCCTGCAAGCTATACGCATTTGTTCAATGTGCCGCAAAACGGTCTGGCAAAATATCCGAATCAGTTTTACAGCTTTGATTACGGTCCGGTGCATTTTGTAGTGTTGGATACCAACTTTCCGGAGATGGAAAATTTTCAGCCTGATTTGCTGGCAGACGAGCTGTCTTGGCTGGAAAAGGATTTGGCGGCGAGCAAGGCGCAGTGGAAGGTTGTTCTGATGCACCGCGATATCTTTCTCTACGGCTTCGGGCCGGAGTCTGGCAGAGCGCAGAGCAAGACGCAGTTTCTTGATTTCAGCTATCGGCTGATGCCGGTGTTTGAAAAATACAAGGTTGACGCAGTACTGACGGCGCATTTGCATACATATCGCCGCCGTGTGCCGCTGCAGAACTTTGCGCCTGCACCGCAGGGAAGCGGTATTACCTATATTCTGACAGGTGTGGCCGGCAGTGTGCGCTATCCTAAGCTGTGGGGCGATTTTGAGTGGGATGCGGCAACAGCGCCGAAACCGGAAACTGCCAACTATATGACAATGAAAGCCGATGAGAAAACCTTGGAGTTTAAAGCCTTCCTGCCGGATGGCAAGCAGTTTGACGAAGTTAAATTAACCAAATAAGCAAAAAGGCTGTCGCATCATCGTAGTGCGACAGCCTTTTTAATTACGGTTAATCAAGCTCAATCAGTTCATATTTGTCATTGCCCATTTTCAGCTCGTGCATAGCGGTGAGCTGGTGCAGGCCGTGACGGCTTTCCATGCGCTCAACGAGGTCATGGTTGCTTTCCTTGGCATATACCAGATCGACGGAAGCCTGGTCGATAGCCAGAATGTCGGTAGAAGCGAGAATACCGATATCAGGAATAGTCGGCTCTTCTGCGCTTAAGCCGGCGCAGTCGCAGTCAACGGACATGCGGCGTAGGACATTGATGTAAACGATGTGCTTGCCGAAGAAATCAATGGTAGCCTTGGCAGATTCAGCCATGTTTTCCATGAGCAGCTCCTTGCCGGGCCATACGTTCCAGTCTGCAGGCAGGTTATCCTTATCTACGCCGTGAACCTGTGCTTTGCCGATGCGTCCGTCAGCGCAGCCGATAGCAAGGTTTTTCATGGAGCCGCCGAAGCCTCCCATAGCGTGGCCCTTGAAGTGCGTTAAAACGAGCATGGAATCGTAGTTGACGATGTTTTTGCCCATGGAAACCTCTTTGAAATGCTTACCGTGGCGTACAGGCAGATTAACGGTGCCCTCTGCATCCATGATGTCGACAGGGCAGAAGGTCCAGCCGTTAACCTTTAAGGTGTCGAGATGTTCTTCGGTGGTATAGCGGTCGCCCTGATAAAGAGTGTTAGTTTCTACGATGGTGCTGTCAGGGATTTGCTGCTGCAGCGCTTTCACCAGCTCGCGCGGCAGAATGTTGGGGCCGTGCTTTTCGCCGGTGTGCAGTTTGATGGCAATCTTGCCGTAAATGCTTTCGTTGATTAAATCGTATAATTTGATGAGATGCTCGGCATCAATGTGCTTGGTGAAATATACTTTGGCATGAGAGCCTGCGTTATCGGTTTTGGCAACTCTTTTGCAGCCTACTACAGGGGCTTGTGCAAATTCTTGTGTCAATTTCAACTACCTCCTATAATTTGGTTACTTATATTTTAATACCTGAAGTATACTCTAAGTCAAGAGGAAAATGGAAGTTTGTGTTAATGGTAATATAAATTTTTGGCAGCTTACTTGCTTGGCGCGATAGCGTTTACACAGCTAAGTCCGTTTAAGGTGCGCGGATAGCCGATGTAGGGCAGGGCAATGGTGAGCGCATCCAGCAAATCCTGACGGGAGTTGCCGACGGAGATATTGGCAGCGGCGTGTGCCTTGGCCTGTGGTTCGCATCCGCCGAGAGTAACGATTGCTGTAAATGTGATCAGTTCACGCTCTTTGACGTCGAGCACTTTGCGTGTGTAGTAGTCGCCAAAGCAGTTGGCACTGAGGTAATCATTAATATGCTTTTGGTCATCAGGGGCACTCGCGTTCATCTTATCAATGTTCTCTGCGCCGAAGATGGCGCGCTGTACGGCGAGGCCTGCTTCGTGGCGTGTTTGATCGGTAGTTGTTCCGGCAGGAGCGCAGGGCTTGATTTTGAGCATTTCCATAACCTGGTCAAAGCGTTCCAGTGCTGTTTTTACCTTTGGCAGACCAACGTATGGCGTGCAATGGAAAATGCTTTCGTGTACCTGCTCCGGCGTTGCACCTGCTCTGAGAGCGCCTTCGACGTGGGCAGGAATATCCTCCGGTGTGTTGTTGGCAGTGAGAACAACGAGCGTCAGCAGCTCCTGTTTGGCGGTACTGAGCTTAATCTGCTTATTGATATCGTGATAGATAAACTTTTTGCTGATAGCGGAAAGCTCCGGTTCGTTTTTAATATCAGTAGGATCATTTTTGGTGAACAAGCTTTGAGCAGCAGTATTTGCTGCTGTTTCACGTGTTTGTGCCATAGCGGTGGTGCCTCCTAAAAGTAAAGTGCATGAAAGAAATGCAGTGAGTATAATTTTTGAGATGTCTTTCATTGGTGATTCTCATTTCAGTAAATTAGTGTTGAGCGACTTGTCTGTCTGTAAGGGAAGATATCACTGAAGGTGACAGCGGGTTTATTTCAGCTTATTATATTCCTCTGCATCCACAGGCTCGCACCATTCGCTTTTGGTGTTTTCGCCCGGAACCTCGATGGCGAGGTGCGCAAACCAGCTGGTGGGGGCGGCACCGTGCCAATGCTTAACTCCGGCGGGGATTTTGACTACATCACCGGCATGCAGCTCACGGGCAGGCTTGCCCCATTCCTGGTAGTAGCCACGACCGCCGGTGACAAGCAGAATCTGCCCGCCGCCTTTATCGGCGTGGTGGATGTGCCAATTGTTGCGGCAGCCTGGCTCGAAAGTTACGTTGCCGATGACAACCTGGTCGAGAGAAAGCATGTTAAGATAGCTTTGGCCTACGAAATATTTTGCATAAGCATCGTTTTTAGGGCCTGTTGGGAATATGGTGAAAAATTTTTCTTCTGTCATTGTTATCGCTCCTTTAAAAATTAGAATTGCAAGCTGTCAAGCCAGCTTTTGATTTGACCTTGGGCGTTCTTGGAGCTGCTGCCGGAGAGAACAAGATCTTGGGTGAATTTGGCATTAGGTGTCAGCTTCTGCAAATCGCTTAGGCAGCGCTGTTCGCCACCGCCGCCGTGGGTGAAGAAGGGAGCAACGGTTTTGCCGTCCAATTTATAGGTTTCTACGAAGGTGGCAACAGGCATGGGGAAGCTGCCCCACCAGTTGGGATAACCAAGGAAAACAACGTCGTATTTGTCGAAATCAGCAATTTTTGTGCTGATGGCAGGACGGGCGTTGGCTGCCTGTTCTGCTTTGGCTTTGGCGACGGTGACGCTATAGGTTTCGGAGTACGGAGTTGCGGGCACGATTTCTACGATGTCGCCGCCGACCTGTTTATGGATTTCTTCAGCAACAGCTTTGGTGTTGCCGCTCCAGGAAAAATAGGCTACTAAGATTTTTTTACCATTATTCATGTTTTGTGATGCTCCTTCACTAGTGGATTGTTTTACTTTAGGCGCAGGTGCGTCTGCTTTAGCAGCGTTGAACGAACCGCAGCCCATAGTTAATGCTGCAAGGCTCAGAAGGCTAACGTCTGCGAGTTTTAAAAAAGTCGCGTCTGTTCATATTGAATCCTCCTTGTATGATTGATGTTTATATTTAGCTAAGATAGCAAGAAAAGCCATAACGCCCACGCTCCCCACGCAGCTTCCACCGCAGCTGCCGCACACGCCTGTGCAATAGGGCAGCGTCTGTGCCGTGACGGGCGCAATGCCGGCGAAAAGCTGTGGCATAGCCTTCGTAACAGCCTGGGGCAGGAGGATGCTGGCAGCAGCACCGCCGCCGAGAACGAGCTGAGATAATTTGTTGTCATGAAGTGCTTTATCAGTTGTGCTCATCTTACTCTTTCTCCTTCGCCAGATTGCTTTGATAGCAGATAGCTTGTTTCGGACAGACGTGCGCGCACTTGCCGCAGATGATGCAAAGTCGTCTGTCAATCGTTGCTTGGCGTTCGTGCATGGTTATCGCACGCATGGGGCAGTTTTGCGCGCATTTGGTGCAGCCGATGCAGGCGTTTTTGCGCACCTGCATGGCGAAAGCACCGGGAACAAAACGTCCAAAAATGTGAAACAAGGAATTATATGTGCCAACAGGACAGATAAACAGGCAATATCCGCGTCCACCTTTGGTGAAAAGCCCTAAGAAGACATTCGCTAAAAAGAACGTGGCGATGAGCGAGGAGAGCGTGTTTAAGAAATATTCTGTGAGAAACAAGTTGATAAAAATCTCGAAAGAATAATAATTGCAATAGGTGCAGGGAATGCCAAAGCCCAGCCAGATGGAAAAAAGAAAACCGATGAGAAAACCATAACGTAGCGGCAGCACGGGCACGAGCTTTACCCAGTCTATTTTATATTTGTCAGGCAGCAGGCTGCCAAGCAGTTCACTGAAGGCACCGGTAGGGCAAAGCTTGCCGCAAAAGAGCGGACCGAACCACAGCGAGGTTACGGCGAGTAGCAGGCAAAAGATTAGTGAAATCGTGCTTGTCGCAAGCCATTCGCCTGTGACGATGTTCGCAAGCGGAATACGTGCACAGGGAACGTGAATCGAGCTGAAGCTTGTGTCGGTGATGAAAGTACTTGCTATTTGGTTGAAGAACATGAACGGCTCGTAGAAAAGTATGAAGCCGACGATATAACCGACAGTGCGTTTGAGATTGTAAGTTAGGTTTTGCATAGCGTTTCCTTCGTTTTTAGTTTATGACTTGGAGATAACTCCAAGTCAAGTAAATTATAGCTTGCGATTGTTGCTATCGGTCAAGAGTTTTTTATAAGCTGTGACCTAAATCATAGGCAGCCTGCGGATAGGTGGTTTTCAAAATATCCTTGCGGGTTTTGCAGTTAGTGGCGAGCAAAGTGCCACGGCTCTGCCAGCGCATATAGCCTGAGAGTGTGGCAGTCCATAGCCCAGGGAACGTCGCTGCCTGCTGCTGCGAGCAGAACGCTCTGCTTGCCGCTGATACGTCCTGTGCGTGCGTAAAATCTATCAATGCAGGTCTTGAGTTGCGCACTGACGTGCCAATAATAAACGGGCGTGATGAGCGCGATTAAATCAGCATTAACGAGGCGCATAATCAAATCATTTTCAATGTCCTCCTTCTGCACGCAGAGCCCGTTCATGCCGCAGGCATCGCAGACCAGGCAGCCATGAATATTATGAAACGCTGCGTCGAAGCGAAAGACGCTGTGTCCCTTGGCTTCTGTGCCTTTGATAAATTGTTCTGCTAGCACGCTGATCATGCCGTTTCTATGCGGACTGCTCGTAATGACAACGATGCGCTGTTTGCCGTTTGGTGTTGGCTGCTGTGCTGCTTCAGCGGCAGGCACATTCGCTTCAGGCGTATTTTTGTTAGACAGAAAGTTGATAGCTGCGCCGCTGGCAAGCATGGTGCCGAAGCCTGCGACAGCGAGCCTGATAAAATCATGTCTGTTCATAAGTTTTCCTCATCAAAAAATAACAATCAAAAAGGCAGATAACAAATTGCTATCTGCCTAAAATTATAATGATTCTTATTTACATGTCTAATACTTATCTTGTAAAGCTATTCTATGCTTAAAAAGCATTTTGCAAAATCAATGAATTTTTGCAGAGTATGGCTCTGCTGTCTGTCGCGTCGCCATACAAGCAGAATATCGCCGCTTAGTGCCGGCTGCAAAGGACGGAATACAAAGCGGTTTTCATTCATTAGCGGCGGCCTGATGGTTATAGCGTAATAGTTATTCTGTTCTACGAGTACGGCTGTATTGGCAAGCAGGTTACAGTTGCCAACAAAGTGTATTTTGGCAATATCGCCGCTGAGCCAATTGAAGATTTCACTGCGTACTTGCAGGCGTACAGGTAAAATAACAGGCAGGCCGCAAAGCTCACAGGCTTTAATGGCTTTTCTTGTTGCCAGAGGAGCATCCTTGCGCATGAGAATACCCCAAATTTCCTTTTTCTGTAAATGAATATAGTCATAATTTGTTGTATCGACAGGTGCCTGCAGGATAGCGATATCGATAAGCCCTTTTTCCATTTTTTCCAGCAGAGTATCTGCCGTAGCTGTAAAAAGGTCAAAGGTTACAGCCGGATATTACCTTTGAAAAGCTCCGATAAGCTGTGCCAGTGTTTGTGTAGCATAGTACTCACCTGCGCCGAAGGCAATGCTTCCGCTGAGGTTTTGCTCCTGGTCTTGGATGTCGAGCGTAGTTTTTTCTACCATGTCTAAAATTTCCTGTGCGCGCTGTACGAGAAACTGCCCGGAGGGTGTGAGCGCGAATTTATGTTGGCTGCGGTCAAATAGCTTAGTTCCTAAATCTTCTTCAAGCTGCATGAGCTGACTGCTGAGCGTGGGCTGAGTGATGTGCAGAACTTCAGCTGCTTTGGTGATATTTTTTTCGTGTGCGACAGTCAGAAAATAGTTGAGAATACGAAAGTTCATAGCGACGGCTCCTTTCTATCGATATGCTTGTAATTTTTGGCATTATTATAACGCAGCCTTGCTGATTATGCAAAAAAAGCATGTAACGGTAATTATTATAGGTATTGGACGCATATTTAGGCTGTTAGTATAATTATC
>ENA-UEOM01000511-UEOM01000511.1-human-gut-metagenome-genome-assembly--contig:-NODE-511-length-16868-cov-4.734084_pt1 | contig 16868 bp, 10 predicted proteins | sample MGYA00242993_ERZ507994 | MGnify/ENA primary metagenome ERZ507994 (study PRJEB26167, sample SAMN06115536) | human gut metagenome | host: Homo sapiens | place: China:Neimenggu | collected 2014-11-07... | reverse complement strand
CAGTGGATTGCCGGGCGCTGCGTTCTGACAAATTGAGCGGCACTGCCATGTCATAGCGGATAACAGCCCTGCTCTGCCAGGCTTCATGAATAATATCGCATTGCGGTTTCGCGTTCGCTGCGGTAATTACCCACTCTTCTTTTGCGGGTGAATAGTCATATTCATCACCATCATCAGAGCTTTCTTCAATTTGCAATACCCGGTCATAGCGCACACCGCTGTCTTTATCTACCAGTTGCAGAGAACCATCCTCATTGAGCGCAATTTGCCAGAAAGCATTTTCCAGTATCCCTTCAGCGTCACTTTTTGCCGCAATTACGTTGCCAGGCTGATTCGCTTCGATATAAAGCGTGCGATAGCCCATAGAAGGGACAATCTGGTTGATCTGTATATCAAACTCCATAAAGGGATCGTAATTACCGTAATGAACTATTTGCCGATCGATTAGGCCTGGATCGATCTCACGGGCATGGCGAATAAAATACGGTACAGGCTGACCGCGATCGTCCCGCAAATTAAACTGGCTGGCGCGCAGCCGCACAGTGGTGTTGATAACTTCTTCACGCGGCCAGGGCATCAGGTTAAACAGGACGAGTTTGTCGGCGTCGCTCTGCGGCATGTTGTCGGCAATTTTGCGCATGTAGAAACGAATCAGATTATCCGCCATGTCTTCAGCCAGTTCGAAGCGGGCGACGATTTCGCGATGAACTTTGTCACTACAGCAGCAGCCGATACTGTCGTGGGCATGATTTTTTAAGATCTCTTTCCACATTTTCTCCAGCAAGCCGTGGTGGTATTCAAAACCCAACGTCCAGGCCAGTGTTGCCAGCGGTTCCAGCAGATTAACAATCTTATTTTCAATACGCGCGTGGGCAATTTTGATATCCATACGCGTAGAACCGATGGTGCGATGCACGCGCATATATTTGCCATCAATAAATTCCCATTTCAGGGTTGCCAGATTATCTCGCTGCGCTTCGATCTTCTCAAATACCTCTTCAAAGCGGCTCATCACAAACTTACGTTGAGGGTAGATCTCACGTAGCTTATCCATCACTTCGAAGATATTTTGCTGCAATGGCATCTGGTCATGCCCATTCGGCAGCAAAATCTCTTTGGTTACAGACGCTTTTTCCAGCACGTCAAAATAACTGTCGAGGCGTTTACGTAATCCGTTTTCGTCGGCAGGTAAGTACTTACCGATGGCGTAGCCCAGCGGCAGCACCTGCGCCGTCACTTCGCTACCGTCACTGCTTTGCCACAAAAACTCGGTTTTATCAGTACCGTGGCGCTCCGAACATCCGCGCCAGAACATGGTGCGGGTAATGCCAAATCCATTGTAGATATGCGGCAGTTGCCCGGACATGCCAAAGGAATCTGGTAAATAACCTATTTTCATCGGCTCGCCAAACGCGAGGCAGTCACGCATTCCGTACATCAGATTACGGACGATGGATTCCGCAGAAACAATCGTGGTATCGGTCTGGGTATACCAGGGGCCGATAATCAACTTGCCGGCTTCTACCTGTTTCTTCACACGGTCTTTGTTTTCCGGTTTCACCGCGAAATAATCTTCGAGGATCGCCGTTTGCCCGTCGAGTACGTAATATTTGTATTCGTTGTCCTGTTCCAGTCGGCACAGGATCTCTTCCATATTATTGACCAGCAGAATACGTGACTCTTCGGTGGTGAAATACCACTCTCGATCCCAGTGCATATGCGGGGTGATGTGAACGCGAGATACTGCTTTCATCGTCGTTTCCTTTTTGTTTATGGCATTACGCCATCAGTCAGATAGTTGCCATGCTTAACCGCGTGACGCCGCCACATCAGGAGAATTGCAGTCGAGATTGCAGCCCCCACCAATGCCGCGCCAAACCAGCCAATTGCCGCCATAACACCGCCCGCGCCATTATCATGAAGTAAAAAGAGCGAGAAAATGCCGGCACCGGGTGTCGAAAGGCCGATATTCATCGCACCGACAATAGCGCCCGTTACCATAGAGCCCAGCACAAACGAACCAATAACCCGCAGCGGATCTTCAATCGCCATCGGGATCGCCCCTTCGGTAATACCTGCCAGCCCTAACAGCCAGGTGGATTTCCCGGTCTCAATTTCAAACTCTTTAAACAGGCGCGGTGCGAGCATCGTGGAAGCGGTTACGGTAAATGCCGAAACCATTTTGACGGAGGCGAAAATGGCATACGGGCCGTAAACGCCGTTCGCCATTGCGCCCAGGCAGAATGCATAAGCGGCTTTATTCACTGGCCCTCCAAGGTCAAAGGAACACATAAAACCGAGAATGGCACCCAGCAACAGCGCGTTACTTCCTGACAGACCGTTCAGCCAGGCGGTAAGCGAGTTATTGATCCAGGCGACAGGTTCCCCCACCACAAACAGCATCAGACTGCCCGCTCCCAACGTACCGAGCACCGGGTAGAGATAAAAAGTCAGGAATCCATTGAATTTACTGCTAAGACGCAAGTGATTTTTCACCCAGCGCATCAAGTAACCGGCTATCAATCCGCCAACGACCGCGCCGAGAAACCCGGAGCCGATCATGTTGGCGGCAAGTCCAGCCGCAAAGCCTGGCGCTAACGCCGGTTTATCTGCCAGAGAATAGGCGGTATAGGCCGCGAGCACCGGTACCATCAAAATTCCGAGCAGCCCGCCGCCCAGCTTGCGGTACATCCACAGCCAGGAGTTTTCTTCATTAAACAGATCTTGTAGCCCGAAGATTTGCGACAGTAATACCGCGACCGCCAGCACCGTGCCCCCCGCGACAATCAACGGTACGGCAAAAGAGATTCCGCTCAACAGTGCCTGTTTCAGCTCCGTTTTGACACTTTTCACCGGTTGCGTATCTTGCTGTACGGTACGCGTCTCATCGCTACGCTTGAGGGTAAGCGCTTGTTGGATCAACGCTTCTGCATGGCGAATCGGCTCGGCAACAGGCACTGAAAGCGCGGGAATGCCATTAAAACGCTCACTCTCCTTGATGGCGACTTCAGCCGCAAAAATACAGGCGGTTGCACTATTGAGTTGATCCGCCGTTAAACGCCCTTCAATGCCGTTAGCGCCTTGTTTTTCAACGTAAACATTTACGCCGAGTTTGCGTCCGGCTTTTTCCAGATATTCCGCAGCCATATAGGTGTGAGCAATACCCGCCGGACAGGCCGTTACGCAGACGATAGTTGGCGCGTTGGAAAAAGAGGCAGAAGGTTGCGTGCCTCCCTTGTCATCCAGCGCCGAGAGCAACTCATCAGGCGTCGTCGCCGACTGTATACGCGCCCGAATCTCATCATCCGCAAGGCGCGTGGTCAGCGCTGTCAGCAGTTGCATATGCGTAGTACCCGCTTCATTGGGGGGAATCGCCAGCAGCACCACTAAATCAACTGCTTCCGGGCCATCAACGCCTTCCCACTGAAGCGGCTCGCTGAGTGTGGCGACCGCAAACGCCGCTTCTTTTACCGCAGCAGTTTTGCCATGCGGCACAGCCAACCCTTCACCTAAGGCGGTCGGGCCAAGGCTTTCACGGCGATACACTTCTTCCAGAAATTGCTCAGTACTGGAAATTTTCCCCAGAGCAGCAAGACGTTGAGTCAACGCGTGGATGGCCTCTTCACGGCTGGTAAAGCGCGCATTCAGACACAACGCATCGCGGTGGGTCAGAGTCGTCAGATTCATCATGATCCTCACTTGATCGTTTTTATAGTCGCGCCAGTGTGCCCGATAAAACAATACCATTATGTGATCAATTTCACTTGATTGAAATTATTTGTATTGTATTTGTATTATTTACAGGATGAATTTATCGGGCATAATGGTTAAATTCGTATTAATGAGATACTAAAAATGGGACACAAGCCCTTATACCGGCAGATTGCCGATCGCATTCGTGAACAAATTGCGCGTGGCGAGCTTAAACCTGGCGATGCGTTACCCACTGAATCAGCGCTACAAACAGAGTTTGGCGTCAGCCGGGTTACGGTGCGTCAGGCTTTGCGCCAGCTAGTCGAGCAGCAGATCCTCGAAAGCATTCAGGGCAGCGGGACTTACGTCAAAGAAGAGCGGGTCAATTACGATATTTTTCAGTTAACCAGTTTTGATGAAAAACTGTCGGACCGTCACGTCGATACACACAGTGAAGTTCTGATATTCGAAGTGATTCCGGCTGACGATTTTCTTCAGCAACAGCTACAAATCACCCCGCAGGATCGTGTGTGGCATGTGAAGCGCGTGCGCTATCGCAAGCAAAAGCCAATGGCGCTGGAAGAAACCTGGATGCCGCTTGCGTTGTTCCCGGATCTCACCTGGCAGGTCATGGAAAATTCGAAATATCACTTTATCGAAGAAGTGAAGAAAATGGTTATCGATCGTAGCGAACAGGAAATCATTCCTCTGATGCCAACCGAAGAGATGAGCCGTCTGCTTAATATCAGCCAGACAAAGCCGATTCTTGAAAAAGTATCGCGTGGATATTTAGTTGATGGTCGGGTGTTTGAATATAGCCGCAACGCTTTTAATACCGATGACTATAAATTTACCCTGATAGCGCAGCGAAAATCATCGCGATAAGCACAAAAAAGGCCATCATACGATGGCCAACCATGTCGAAACCGACAGCCCTTCGCCATTCCTGTAGAGGGAAGCGGCGAGGGCTATTTCTTATTACAGATATTTATTTCAGAACAGTTTTCAGTGCTTCACCGATATCCGCCAGGCTGCGAACGGTTTTCACGCCTGCGGCTTCCAGAGCAGCGAATTTCTCATCCGCAGTCCCTTTCCCACCGGCAATGATGGCACCCGCGTGGCCCATACGTTTGCCTTTCGGCGCAGTCACACCAGCGATGTAACCCACAACTGGCTTGGTAACGTGCTCTTTGATGTACGCAGCTGCTTCTTCTTCAGCGCTACCGCCGATCTCACCGATCATCACGATCGCTTCGGTCTGCGGATCTTTTTCGAACATTTCGAGAATGTCGATAAAGTTAGAGCCCGGGATCGGGTCACCGCCGATACCGACACAGGTCGACTGACCGAAACCGTAATCCGTGGTCTGTTTAACCGCTTCATAGGTCAGTGTACCGGAACGGGAAACGATACCCACTTTACCCGGTTTGTGAATGTGACCAGGCTGGATACCGATTTTGCATTCACCCGGAGTGATAACGCCTGGGCAGTTCGGGCCGATCATACGAACGCCTGCTTCATCCAGCTTCACTTTCACGGTCAGCATATCCAGCGTCGGGATGCCTTCAGTGATGGTGATAATCAGTTTGATGCCTGCGTCGATGGCTTCCAGAATGGAGTCTTTGCAGAACGGTGCTGGTACGTAGATAACAGAAGCGGTAGCGCCAGTGGCAGCAACGGCTTCACGCACGGTGTTGAACACCGGCAGGCCGAGGTGGGTGGTGCCGCCTTTACCTGGGGTTACGCCGCCAACCATTTTAGTGCCGTATGCAATGGCCTGTTCTGAGTGGAAAGTCCCCTGGCTACCGGTAAAGCCCTGGCAGATAACCTTGGTGTTTTTATCGATTAAAATGGACATTATTTCCCCTCCACTGCGGCAACAACCTGCTGAGCTGCATCCGTCAGACCTTTTGCTGCAATAATATTCAGGCCGCTGTCAGCCAGTTTCTTCGCGCCGAGTTCGGCGTTGTTACCTTCCAGACGTACCACGACCGGTACGTTAACACCCACTTCTGCTACCGCGCCGATGATACCGTCAGCGATCAGGTCGCAACGAACGATACCGCCGAAGATGTTAACCAGAACGGCTTTCACTTTGTCGTCAGAGAGGATGATTTTGAACGCTTCGGTTACACGTTCTTTGGTTGCGCCGCCGCCAACGTCAAGGAAGTTAGCCGGTTCGCCGCCGTGCAGTTTAACGATGTCCATCGTACCCATCGCCAGACCTGCGCCGTTAACCATACAACCGATGTTACCGTCCAGCGCAACGTAGTTCAGTTCCCACTGTGCAGCCTGTGCTTCACGCGGATCTTCCTGCGACTGGTCACGCATTTCGCGCAGATCAGGCTGGCGGAACAGTGCGTTGCCGTCAGCGCCCAGTTTGCCGTCGAGGCAAATCAGATCGCCCTGTTTGGTGATGACCAGCGGGTTGATTTCGATCAACGCCAGGTCGCGCTCCAGGAAAATGGTCGCCAGGCCCATGAAGATTTTGGTGAACTGCTGAACCAGTTTACCTTCCAGACCCAGTTTGAACGCCAGCTCGCGTCCCTGATACGGCATCGGGCCAGTCAGCGGATCAAGCGCAACTTTATGGATCAGGTGCGGAGTTTCTTCCGCCACTTTTTCGATTTCCACGCCGCCTTCGGTGGAGGCCATAAAGACCACACGACGGGAACTACGGTCAACAACGGCACCGAGATACAGCTCTTTAGCGATATCGGTCGCTGCTTCAACCAGAATCTGGTTAACCGGTTGGCCATTGGCATCTGTTTGATACGTTACCAGACGCTTGCCCAGCCAGTTTTCTGCAAAAGCACGGATGTCTTCTTTGCTGTTTACAACTTTCACACCGCCCGCTTTACCGCGGCCACCAGCGTGAACCTGACATTTCACTACCCACGGACCGGCACCGATTTTTGAAGCGGCTTCTTCTGCTTCGCGCGGAGTAGTACAGGCATAACCCACCGGTGCTGGTAAGCCATAGCGGGCAAAAAGTTGTTTTGCCTGATATTCATGTAAGTTCATGTGTTCTGTCCATCCTTCAGTAATCGTTATCTTTTAAACCGTAGACCGAATATTTCGTATCGCTTCCGGGCATTGTCGGTCACCCGTAGGCCTGATAAGACGCGCAAGCGTCGCATCAGGCATCGCGTGTCGGATGCGGCGCGAGCGCCTTATCCGACCTACATTGATGGTCCCCGTAGGCCTGATAAGACGCGTCAGCGTCGCATCAGGCTTCAATTGCCGGAGAAGGCGATAATGCCTTATCCGGTCTACAGTGCAGGTGAAACTTAAACTACTACACGTCCAGCAGCAGACGCGTCGGATCTTCCAGCAACTCTTTGATCGTTACCAGGAAGCCCACGGATTCGCGACCATCGATCAGACGGTGATCGTAGGACAGCGCCAGGTACATCATCGGCAGGATCTCAACCTGACCATTCACCGCCATCGGACGATCTTTGATAGCGTGCATACCCAGAATTGCGCTCTGCGGCGGGTTGATGATCGGCGTAGACATCAGGGAACCGAACACACCACCGTTGGTGATGGTGAAGTTACCACCGGTCAGATCTTCAACGGTCAGCTTGCCGTCACGGCCTTTGACTGCCAGCTCTTTGATTTTCTTCTCGATGTCTGCCATGCCGAGGGTATCGACATCACGCAGAACCGGCGTCACCAGGCCGCGCGGCGTAGAAACCGCCATGCTGACGTCGAAATAGTTGTGGTAAACCACGTCATCGCCGTCGATAGAAGCGTTCACTTCCGGGTAACGTTTCAGGGCTTCAACCACCGCTTTCACGTAGAAGGACATAAAGCCCAGACGGATGCCGTGGCGTTTTTCAAACGCTTCACCGTACTGCTTACGCAGATCCATAATCGGCTTCATGTTGACTTCGTTGAACGTGGTCAGCATGGCGGTGGAGTTTTTCGCTTCCAGCAGACGCTCTGCCACACGCTTACGCAGGCGAGTCATCGGGACACGTTTTTCACTACGTGCAGCCAGAGCCGGTTGCGCCGCCGGAGCAGCCGCTGCCGGAGCAGACTCTTTCGCCGGGGCTTTCGCCAGATGTTTTTCCACATCTTCACGAGTCAGACGACCACCCACACCGGTGCCTTTAATGGCGCTGGCGTCGAGATTGTGTTCAGCCAGCAGGCGACGGATCGCCGGGCTTAACGCATCGTTGTTTTGCTCTTCCAGAGACGCCTGCTGGCGTTGCGCCGGAGTGGACGCTTTCTCTTCAGATTTGGCGCTGGTTTCTTTACCGGCGCTGTTGCCTTCACGCAGGCGACCAAGGATCTGACGAGACGTTACCGTTGTACCTTCATCTTCCAGAACCGCATCCAGAATGCCGTCTGCTGATGCCGGTACTTCCAGTACCACTTTGTCAGTTTCGATTTCTACCAGCACTTCATCACGTACGACTGCGTCGCCGGGTTTTTTATGCCAGGTTGCGACGGTGGCATCGGCTACGGATTCAGGCAGGTCAGGGACCAGAATATCTACGCTACTCATTGTGTATCCTTTATTTATTCGACGTTCAGCGCGTCATTAACCAGATCTTGTTGCTGTTTCTGGTGAACGGACATATACCCTACCGCCGGAGAGGCGGAGGCCGGGCGGCCTGCATAACGCAGAGAAGCCCCAAACGGAATCACTTCACGGAAATGATGCTGGCTGCAGTACCATGCGCCCTGGTTGAGCGGCTCTTCCTGGCACCAGACAAAATCCTTGACGTGAGCAAACTGCTGCAACACTTCCTGCATCGCTTTATGCGGGAACGGGTAGAGTTGCTCGATACGCACAATGGCGACATCGTGTTGATTGTTCTTACGACGCTGTTCCAGCAGGTCGTAATAAACCTTACCAGAACACATCACTACGCGCTTCACGCCCTTCGGATCAAGCTCGTCGATTTCACCGATGGCTGGCAGGAAGGTGCCGTTCGCCAGTTCTTCGAGGCTGGAAACCGCCAGCGGATGACGCAGCAGGGATTTCGGCGACATCACGACCAGCGGACGACGCATCCCGCGCAGCGCCTGACGACGCAGCATGTGGTAAACCTGTGCCGGGGTAGACGGTACGCAAACCTGCATGTTTTGCTCAGCACAAAGTTGCAGATAACGTTCCAGACGCGCGGAGGAGTGCTCCGGCCCCTGCCCTTCGTAACCGTGCGGCAGCAACATCACCAGACCACACATCCGGCCCCATTTCTGTTCGCCAGAGGAGATGAACTGGTCGATAACCACCTGCGCACCGTTGGCGAAGTCACCGAACTGCGCTTCCCAGATGGTCAGAGTGCGTGGTTCTGCGGTGGCATAACCATATTCAAACGCCAGCACTGCTTCTTCAGACAGTACGGAGTCCCAGACACGGAACGCGCCCTGCCCGTTATGGATATGTTGCAGCGGCGTGTAAGTGGAACCGTTAGACTGGTTGTGGATCACCGCGTGGCGGTGGAAGAAGGTACCGCGACCGGAGTCTTCACCCGACAGGCGAACCGGAATGCCTTCATCAACCAGCGTGGCGTAAGCGAGGTTTTCCGCACCGCCCCAGTCGAACAGTTTCTCACCGGCAGCCATCGCCTGGCGATCGCCATAAATCTTGGCAACGCGAGACTGCATTTCAACTGCTTCCGGCACCGTGCTGATGCGTTTCGCCAGCTCCTGCAGGCGCTTCATCTCAACTTTGTTCGGGTACTCTTCGTCCCATTCGTGGTTGAGGTACGGCGACCAGGTGAAAGAGTGCATGTTCATCGGACGCCACTCTGCCACTACGCAATCGCCAGCATCCAGCGCATCGCGGTACAGGTTAACCATCTCGGTGGCATCTTCCAGCGTCGCCACTTTTTCCTGCTCCAGCTTGTCAGCGTAGATTTTGCGCGGTGTCGGATGTTTTTTGATTTTCTGATACATCAGCGGCTGGGTTGCGCTCGGCTCGTCGGCTTCGTTGTGGCCGTGACGGCGGTAGCACACCAGGTCGATGAAGACATCACGTTTAAAGGTGTTACGGAAATCGAGCGCCAGACGGGTCACAAAGGCAACGGCTTCCGGATCGTCCGCGTTAACGTGGAAAATCGGGGCCTGAACCATCTTACCGATATCAGTACAGTACGGCGTAGAACGGGCATCCAGCGGATTAGAGGTGGTGAAACCAACCTGGTTGTTGATAACGATACGTACCGTACCGCCAACTTCATAACCACGCGCTTTCGACATGTTCAGGGTTTCCTGAACCACGCCCTGCCCGGTCACTGCGGCGTCACCGTGGATGGTGATTGGCAGCACTTTGTTGCTGCTCGGCTCATCAAGTCTGTCCAGACGGGCACGAACAGAACCGATAACTACCGGGCTTACAATCTCAAGGTGAGACGGGTTAAACGCCAGCGCCAGGTGCACCAGGCCGCCATCGGTCTGGAAGTCAGACGAGAAGCCCATGTGGTATTTCACGTCACCCGTGCCGAGGTGTTCTTTATGTTTACCGGCGAACTCGTCGAACAAGTCTTGCGGTTTTTTACCCAGCACGTTCACCAGCACGTTCAGACGACCACGGTGCGCCATCCCGAGAACCACTTCGCGGGTGCCGCTGTTGCCAGCGTGGCGGATCATCTCTTTAAGCATCGGGATTAACGCGTCACCGCCTTCCAGCGAGAAGCGTTTTGCGCCAGGGAATTTTGCGCCGAGGTAACGTTCAAGGCCTTCAGCGGCGGTCAGTTCGCTTAAGAAGCGTTTTTTCTCTTCGCTATTGAAAGTCGCGCGACCAGACTCGATACGCTGTTGGATCCAGCGTTTTTCTTCTGTGCTGGTAATGTGCATATACTCGGCACCAATCGGGCCGCAGTAGGTTTGCTTGAGGGCTTCCAGCAGCTCGCCGAGTTTCATGGTTTCTTTGCCGCTGGCAAATGAACCGACGTTGAAGGTCTCCTGGAAGTCTGCTTCGGTCAGATCGTGGAAAGACGGATCCAGATCGGCCACTTTATCTTGCTGCCACAGTCCCAGCGGATCGAGATTCGCATGCTGGTGACCACGGAAGCGGTATGCGTTAATGAGCTGCAGGACTTTAACCTGCTTCACATTGGTGTCAGGGTCGGAGATCGTTGAAGAGTAACGTGAAGCGTCTTTCGCCAGGCGGCGGAAATATTCACGCGTTTGAGAGTGGAATTGATCCGGTTTGACTCCCGTACCAGGTAACTGCTGGAACGTCGAACGCCAGTTAGCGTCAACCGAGTCAGGATCGGTTAAGAAGTCTTCATAGAGCTGTTCTATCCAGCTCTGGTTTGCGCCAGAGAGGTAAGAAGAGTCCAACCAGGCTTTCAAAGCGCTGTTCTGCATCGTGATCCCTTAAGCATCTTTTTTATGCTTACTTCGCCGTGGATACTACCACGCACAGTGATGTGCGTGCCGGGGTTCACTTGCGAGCTCTTGTCTACGTAGTGGCTCGCGAAGGAACCTTTAAAAACTGTCTTAGTGTCAGGGGCAGTTTTTAAAGATTTCCTGCATTTCTTTGTTACGCCTGATGCGCTGCGCTTATCAGGCCTACGGGTAATGACTTGTAGGCCGGATAAGGCGTTCACGCCGCATCCGGCACTGGTTGCCTGATGCGACGCTTGCGCGTCTTATCAGGCCTACGGTTTACGCATTACGTTGCAACAACATCGACTTGATATGGCCGATGGCGCGCGTCGGGTTCAGCCCCTTCGGACATACACTGACGCAGTTCATGATGCTGTGACAGCGGAATACGCTGAATGCATCACTCAAACCGTCGAGGCGGCTGTCAGTCTCGGTATCACGGCTATCAATCAGGAAACGATATGCCGCTAACAAGCCTGCCGGGCCGATAAACTTATCGGGATTCCACCAGAAAGACGGACAAGAGGTTGAACAACATGCGCAGAGAATACATTCATACAGCCCGTCGAGTTTTTCGCGCTGCTCTGGCATCTGTAAATGCTCGCGAGCTGGCGGATTTTGTCCATTATTCAACAGGTAAGGCTTAATTTTCTCATATTGCGCATAGAATTGTCCCATGTCTACCACCAAATCGCGGATCACCGGTAAACCTGGCAGCGGGCGAATCACAATCTTCTTGCCCGGCTGGTTGAGTGCCGAAATCGGGGTAATACAGGCCAGACCATTCTTGCCGTTCATGTTCAGACCGTCGGAACCGCACACACCTTCACGGCAGGAGCGGCGGAACGACAGGCTGGGATCTTTCTCTTTTAGCTGGATAAGCGCATCCAGCAGCATCATGTCGCGACCTTCATCCGCTTCCAGGGTGTAATCCTGCATACGCGGAGCATCATCAACATCCGGGTTATAGCGATAAATTGAAAACTCGAGTCTCATTTTCCTGTCTCCGCATTAGTAAGTACGAATCTTCGGCGGGAATGCCGGGCGCAGTTTCGGTTCCATGTTGACGCTTCGGCGCGTCATGGATTCCGACTCTGGCAGATACAGGGAGTGGCACAGCCAGTTTTCATCATCACGATCCGGGAAGTCGAAGCGGCTATGCGCGCCACGGCTTTCGGTACGGAAGTTGGCAGAAACAGCCGTTGCATACGCCGTTTCCATCAGGTTATCCAGTTCCAGGCACTCAACGCGCTGGGTGTTGAACTCGCTGGAAGTGTCATCCAGACGGGCATTTTTCAGACGCTCGCGGATCACTTTCAACTGCTCAAGCCCTTTCGCCATCGCATCACCTTCACGGAAGACCGAGAAGTTATGCTGCATACATTCTTGCAGCGCTTTACGGATCGCCACCGGATCTTCACCGTTACGATTATTGTTCCAGCGGTTCAGGCGATCCAGAGACGCTTCAACATCAGACTCGCTGGCATCGCGCAGTGCGCCCTGCTCGGCGATAGACTCTTGCAGATGCAGACCTGCCGCGCGACCAAAGACCACCAGGTCCAGCAGCGAGTTGCCGCCCAGACGGTTAGCGCCGTGTACCGATACACAAGCGATTTCACCAACGGCAAACAGTCCCGGAACAACCACATCTTCGCCTTTCTCATTCACAGTCAGCGCCTGACCGGTAACTTTGGTCGGAATACCGCCCATCATGTAGTGACAGGTTGGGATAACCGGAATCGGCTCTTTCACCGGATCGACGTGAGCGAAGGTACGGGAAAGCTCCAGGATACCCGGCAGACGGGATTCGAGAACTTCTTTACCCAGGTGATCGAGTTTCAGTTTCGCGTGTGGCCCCCACGGACCATCACAGCCGCGACCTTCACGGATTTCGATCATGATGGAACGCGCAACCACGTCACGGCCCGCCAGGTCTTTGGCGTTCGGCGCATAACGCTCCATAAAACGTTCGCCATGTTTGTTCAGCAGATAACCGCCTTCACCACGGCAACCTTCGGTGACCAGTACGCCCGCACCGGCAATGCCGGTCGGGTGGAACTGCCACATTTCCATATCCTGCACCGGTACGCCGGCACGGATAGCCATGCCGACACCGTCGCCGGTGTTAATGTGGGCGTTGGTGGTGGACTGATAAATACGCCCTGCTCCGCCAGTCGCCAGCACGGTAGCGCGGGCTTTGAAATAAACCACTTCACCGGTTTCGATGCACAGTGCGGTACAACCCACCACCGCGCCATCCTGGTTTTTCACCAGATCCAGCGCATACCACTCGGAGAAAATGGTGGTGTGGTTTTTCAGGTTCTGCTGATAAAGCGTGTGCAACAGTGCGTGACCGGTACGGTCAGCTGCTGCCGCAGTGCGTGCCGCCTGCTCGCCGCCGAAGTTTTTCGACTGACCGCCAAACGGACGTTGATAGATACGACCATCATCGAGACGCGAGAACGGCAGGCCCATGTGTTCGAGTTCCAGAATCGCTTCCGGCCCGGTTTTACACATATATTCAATCGCGTCCTGGTCACCGATATAGTCCGACCCTTTCACGGTGTCGTACATATGCCATTCCCAGTTATCTTCATGGGTATTACCCAGCGCAACGGTAATGCCGCCTTGCGCAGAAACGGTATGGGAACGGGTCGGGAAGACTTTAGAGAGCAGCGCACAGGTCTGGCCGCTCTGGGAAATTTGCAGCGCCGCGCGCATACCTGCGCCACCGGCACCAATCACAACTGCATCAAATTCTCTGACTGGCAATTTCATCACACACCCCACACCACAACGAATCCATAAATCACGTAAACCACCAGTGCAACGACAATCACCAGTTGCAGCATCAGGCGCAAAGCCAGCGGTTTAACGTAGTCGGTCAACACCTGCCACATGCCGATCCAGGCATGGATCAAGATAGAAAACAGCGCCAGCAGGGTGAACACTTTGGTGAACGCAGAGGCGAAGAAACCGATCCAGACTTCATATGTCAGCTCGCCACTGGTAGCGAAAAAACCGACCATATAAATGATGTAGAGCGTCAGGACGATAGCGGTAGCGCGAACGAGGATGAAATCATGTACGCCATTGCGTCCTAATGCGGAGGCGTTGCTTACCATACGAGGACTCCTGCGAGAAGTGAAAGCACGACAGTAATAACAAAGGAGATTTTGGCGGAGCGTTTACCTGCTTCGAATGTTTCTTCCAGATAGCCAAAATCCATCATCATGTGGCGAATACCTACGACGACGTGATACGCCAGAGCGGTAAGGATGCCCCACATGATAAATTTGACGAAGAAGCTGCCCATAATCGCGGAAGCTTGCTCGAAACCTTCAGGGGAAGAGAGGCTGGTACCCAGAAGCCACAGCAGGATGCCCACTGCAACAAAGGTGATCACACCGGAAACGCGATGGAGAATGGACGCTATCGCCGTGATGGGGAACCGGATGGTCTGTAGGTCCAGATTAACAGGTCTTTGTTTTTTCACATTTCTTATCATGAATAACGCCCACATGCTGTTCTTATTATTCCCTGGGGACTACGGGCACAGAGGTTAACTTTCTGTTACCTGGAGACGTCGGGATTTCCTTCCTCCGGTCTGCTTGCGGGTCAGACAGCGTCCTTTCTATAACTGCGCGTCATGCAAAACACTGCTTCCAGATGCGAAAACGACACGTTACAACGCTGGGTGGCTCGGGATTGCAGGGTGTTCCGGAGACCTGGCGGCAGTATAGGCTGTTCACAAAATCATTACAATTAACCTACATATAGTTTGTCGGGTTTTATCCTGAACAGTGATCCAGGTCACGATAACAACATTTATTTAATTTTTAATCATCTAATTTGACAATCATTCAACAAAGTTGTTACAAACATTACCAGGAAAAGCATATAATGCGTAAAAGTTATGAAGTCGGTATTTCACCTAAGATTAACTTATGTAACAGTGTGGAAGTATTGACCAATTCATTCGGGACAGTTATTAGTGGTAGACAAGTTTAATAATTCGGATTGCTAAGTACTTGATTCGCCATTTATTCGTCATCAATGGATCCTTTACCTGCAAGCGCCCAGAGCTCTGTACCCAGGTTTTCCCCTCTTTCACAGAGCGGCGAGCCAAATAAAAAACGGGTAAAGCCAGGTTGATGTGCGAAGGCAAATTTAAGTTCCGGCAGTCTTACGCAATAAGGCGCTAAGGAGACCTTAAATGGCTGATACAAAAGCAAAACTCACCCTCAACGGGGACACAGCTGTTGAACTGGATGTGCTGAAAGGCACGCTGGGTCTAAGATGTAAAGGACAGCGTTGGTATGCAGTAAGGCTTCAATGAGTGTCAGCAAAAAGTATGTTTTACCGCCACCAGTTCCACCAGCGATAAGGGCGAGAGGGAGTGAGGTGTAGATATTGACACCAAAAAGGCACTCCCTTATACTTGATGGAAAAAGGTAAAATACTTCATTGATAAGATAAGCGGTGAAGGCGAGAGGGAGTGAGGTGTAAAAGACTATGGCAAAATACACCAAAAGGAGAGATAAAAGAGGGTATGAGTGGAAGTCTGCTTATCGGGAGAAAGAAGCCCTTATGCTGGAGAGGGGATACCCGGAAGTAAGTCCTCATGATTTCTATCGGGAGTTGTTTCCGGCTGGCAGTCTCCAGCAAGAGCCGGAGGACGGAAAAGGCAATATTATAGCGACACAGATTAGACCGTCCGGTAGGGGAAGAACCCGGCAGTGGGTAATTGATGATAGTCTGAAAATGCTGGATAAGGTCATAGGAGATAGGTTTGGGCTGATACCGCCTATTAGTTTTTACGGGAAGTCACACACGAAAGAGAACGCTCATGAGCTGTTTGCGGTGGTGGTGGATGTGGATTATGTAGGCAAACAGCAGTTAAAGAACCTGTTGAAGCAGTTTGGGAATGGTGTGCAGCTTCGTCCGACTTATCTTGTCAGCTCCGGCAAGGGGGTACATCTTTACTATTTCTTGCAGGAGCCGGTTCAGTTGTATCGAAACCGGGAAGAAGTGCTTGCGGAGCTGAAAGAAGCCTTTATCCGGCGGCTATGGAATGATACCAGCTCTATCCGTCCGGACAGCCCGGATATAACCGGAATTTATCAAGGTTTCCGGTGTGTGGGGAGTCAGTCGAAGCTGGGTGCAGATTTCCCAGTAAAAGCCTATAAGCTGTCAGAGAACCGTTACACACTGGAGGATATAAAAGCCAGCATACCGAGCTGTAAGGTAGACCTTGCTCCGTTGTATGAGAAGCCGAGAAGAAAAAGTACCGTTACGCTGGAAGAAGCAAAGGAGCTGTACCCGGAATGGTATGAGAAGCGGATCGTGCAGGGAGAGCCGAAGCAGAAAAGTAAGAAGCAGGGCGGTACGTGGGTATGTAACGAAGCTTTATATGAGTGGTGGAAACGGAAAATAACCGAGGAAGTGAAAGCCGGAGGGCGTTACTTTTCTATTATGGCGTTGTGCTCTTATGGCTTGAAGTGTGGCATATCCGAGCAGAAGATACGGAGAGACGCCTATGCGTTCCTGGACCATTTAGAGAGCCTTACCGAGGACGAGGACAACCATTTCAGCCGGGCAGATGTGAAAGACGCTCTCCGGGCATTGAAAGGGGACAGAAAAAGGCTGTCAACGATAGCAAGCCGGGAATGGATATCCCCTTTCATCGGAATGGATGCCACAAAATCACAGTTCTCGCGCACCAGTCTGCCAACACCCTCGCCTTCACTGCCGATGACAAGACCGATCGGTCCTTTTAAATCCAGATCATACATGCAGGTTCCATCCATGTCCGCACAGAC
>ENA-UEOM01000508-UEOM01000508.1-human-gut-metagenome-genome-assembly--contig:-NODE-508-length-16897-cov-9.940071_pt1 | contig 16897 bp, 16 predicted proteins | sample MGYA00242993_ERZ507994 | MGnify/ENA primary metagenome ERZ507994 (study PRJEB26167, sample SAMN06115536) | human gut metagenome | host: Homo sapiens | place: China:Neimenggu | collected 2014-11-07... | reverse complement strand
AAGGGGGATATTCTCTTTCTGAGAAAGAGAATATCCCCCTTTGCCCTTTGCCGCGTCCCCACACGCTGTGGGGCCAGAAGCAGCGCTGCCGCGCTGCACCCCCCTGCGCCCTACGGGCGCAAAAAGAAACAGCCCTCGCGGGCTGCTTTCCTCCCGCGCCCGAGGCGCGAAAGTTGTCCAAATTGTCAATATGGGATACTTATCCCCATTTCCCCTCTTTTTTCTTTGGATAATATGCTGTATTGACTTCTGGCGTTTTAGAGGCTAAAATAAGCCCATCAAACATGAGGGATACATGAAAGGATTTAATGCTATGTTCCGTTTTGCTTATGCAAATCAGAATAACGCCGCCGCTTCTGCCATGTGCGCAGAGGCCGCTTCCTCCTGCACCTCTCAGTCCTCCCGCTTCAACTGCATCGCTCTGGGCGCCATTATTATGGCGTCCATTATTATTTCCCGCCTGATTAGCATTATCGGCATTTCCCTGCTGGTACTGGTACTTCTGGTCGTCCTGATGGGCGTTCCCGGGATGAAACGCGATTGCTGAGCGAGTAAAAAACGCGATACAGCAAAGCGGTTCCGCCGGGAATGGCGGACCCGCTTTTTTGTATAATATATCTGTTCATTATTTAATCAAAGGAGATTTGAAACGATGAAAAAGAAGTTCATGTGCATGCTCATGGCAGCCGCCATGACGCTCTCGATGGCCGCCTGCGGCTCCAAGGGCGACGATGCGAACAACGACGCCAACACCGACGCGGACGGCGTCCAGACCTTTACGGTCGGCACCTCCGGCCCGCTGACCGGCGACAACGCGATCTACGGTATGGCCGTCAAGCAAGGCGTGGAGCTCGCCGTCAACGAGATCAACGCGAGCGACAGCAAGATCAAGTTTGAGTTCCTCTCTCAGGACGATGAGGGCGACGGTGAAAAGGCCGTCAACGCCTACAACACCATGATGGACAACGGCATGCAGGTCCTCGTCGGCCCCACGACCACCGGCGCTTCCATCGCGGTTGCCGATGTCTGCTACAATGACCGCACCTTTATGCTGACCCCGTCCGCTTCCTCCACCGACGTCACCGCAGGCAAGGACAATGTCTTCCAGGTCTGCTTCACCGACCCCAACCAGGGCGTTGGCGCTGCCGACTACATGGCTGAGAACTTCGCCGATGCCAAAATCGCCGTCATCTACCGCAACGACGACGCCTACTCTCAGGGCATCCGCGATGCTTTCGTGAAGGAAGCGGGCGACAAGGGCCTCTCCATCGTCTATCAGGGCACCTTTACACTCGATACCTCCTCTGACTTCTCCGTCCAGCTCGCCGCCGCGCAGACTGCCGGCGCCGACCTCGTCTTCCTCCCCATCTACTATCAGCCCGCTTCCGTGATCTTCGCGCAGGCCAAGGCCATGGGCTATGCCCCCACCTTCTTCGGTGTGGACGGCATGGACGGCATCCTCGATATGCCCGGCTTTGACACCACTCTCGCCGAGGGCCTCGTGCTGATGACCCCGTTCTGCGCCACCGTTGAATCCAGCAAGAGCTTCGTCGACGCTTACGTTGCCGCTTACGGCACCACGCCCAACCAGTTCGCCGCCGACGCCTATGACGGTGTGTACATCGTCAAGGCCGCGCTCGAACAGGCCGGCTGCACCGCCGATATGAGCAATGAAGAGATCTGCGACGCGCTCGTTTCCGCCATCACCTCCCTCAAGTTCACCGGCCTCACCGGTACCGACATGTCCTGGAACGCCGAGGGTCAGGTCTCCAAGGCCCCGACCGCCTACGTCGTCAAGGACGGCCAGTACGTCGAGGGCTGATCCCCGTAAAGATACCAAACAGACCGTTTATCGTCTCTCTCACTGAGCGAAGGGTCGCCGGGAGGAAAAAACTCCCGGCGGCCTGCGCCCTGCTTCTATGGCGGAAACGAAGGCAGCGTTCTTCCTCTCTGCCCTTGTTTCTGCCACAGACGTTTCCCCACAACTCCAACGAGAAAAAAGAGGTGCCATCCTATGGAATTCTTATCCTATCTCATCAGCGGCATCAGCCTCGGCAGCGTGTACGCCATCATCGCCCTCGGCTATACGATGGTCTACGGCATTGCCAAGATGCTGAACTTCGCCCACGGCGACGTCATCATGATCGGCGGCTACGTTTCCTTCTGCGCGATGTTCTATCTGGGACTGCCCAACATCGTGGCGGTGCTGCTGGCCGTCATCGTCTGCACGGTGCTTGGCGTCGTCATCGAGCGGCTCGCCTATAAGCCCCTGCGCTCGGCGCCCAGCCTCGCGGTCCTGATCACCGCCATCGGCGTGAGCTATTTCCTCCAGAACTCCGCGCTTCTCATCTGGAAGGCAGCCGCGCGTGTCTATCCCCCGGTGGTTGAGGGTTCGATGCAGCTGTTCGGCGGCAAGCTGACCGTCTCCTATGTGTCGCTTCTCACGATTGCGGCCTGCGTCGTCATCATGATCGGCCTCACCACGTTCGTCAACAAGAGCAAGATGGGCAAGGCCATGCGTGCCTGCTCGGAGGATAAGGCGGCGGCCCAGCTCATGGGCATCAACGTCAACGCCACCATTTCCGCAACGTTCGCCATCGGCTCGGCGCTCGCCGCCATCGCCGGCGTGCTGCTCTGCTCGTTCAATACGTCGCTCATGCCGACGACCGGCTCCATGCCCGGCATCAAGGCCTTCACCGCGGCGGTGTTCGGCGGCATCGGCTCCATTCCCGGCGCATTCCTCGGCGGCCTGCTCCTCGGCATCATCGAGGCCATGGCCAAGGCGTACATCTCGACGAACCTTGCCAACTCCATCGTGTTCGCCGTGCTGATCGTCGTGCTGCTCGTCAAGCCTGCCGGACTTCTCGGCAAGTCCGTGACGGAGAAAGTGTGAGGTGGCCGGAATGACACAGAAAATGAACAAATTCAACTCTCTCAAGAAGACCACAAAGGTCGACTTTGCGACCTATCTCGGCGTGATCGTCGTCTTTATCATCACGACGATCCTGCAGAACAACGGTTCGCTCAAGCGCTCCGCCATCGGTCTGCTCGTCCCCATCTGCTGCTACATGTCCATGGCCGTGTCGCTGAACCTGACGGTCGGTATCCTCGGTGAGCTGAGCCTCGGCCACGCGGGCTTTATGAGTGTCGGCGCATTTTCCGGCATCGTCGCCTCGCAGAGCCTGATGGGCGCGATCCCGAACGCTCCCGTGCGTCTCGCCATCTCGATGGTCGTCGGCGCGATCTTCGCCGCCATCGTCGGCCTTCTCATCGGCACGCCGGTGCTCCGCTTACAGGGCGACTACCTCGCCATCGTCACGCTGGCCTTCGGCGAGATCATCAAAGAGCTCATCAACTGCCTCATCATCGGCTACGATGAAAACGGCCTGCACTTCATCTTCAACCCCGCCGGCAACAAGACGGTCGACGACCTCGGCCTGAGTGCCTCGGGCACCGCTATCATCAAGGGCGCGCAGGGTGCGACCGGCACCGCCACGATCGCAACGTTCACCGCGGGCTTCATCCTCGTGATGATCACGCTCATCGTCGTGCTGAACCTGACTCGTTCGCGCGCGGGCCGCGCGATCATGGCCATCCGCGACAACCGCATCGCCGCGCAGGCCATCGGCCTGAACCTGACGAAGTACAAGCTCATGGCGTTCGTCACCTCCGCCGCCCTCGCGGGCGCGGCAGGCGCGCTCTACGGCCTGAACTACTCTTCCCTTCAGGCGACGAAGTTCAACTTCAACCTCTCCATCCTCGTGCTGGTGTTCGTGGTGCTCGGCGGCCTTGGCAACATCTGGGGCTCGCTCGTCGCCGCCGCGGCGCTGACGATCCTGCCCGAGGCGCTGCGTCAGTTTGCCGACTTCCGTATGCTCATCTACGCGATCGTGCTGATCTTCGTCATGCTCGCGACCAACAATCCGCAGGCCAAGGCGTTCTTCCAGAGACTTCTGCCTCATCGCCGTGCCAGTGCTGAAAAGGAGGATTGACCATGACACAGAAAGAAAAAGCCAAGCTCGTTCCCGTCTCCCGTGAACCGGCGCTGCTCACCGAGCGCGACGCGGACAAGTCCCCCGTGCTCGAGTGCATCGACCTCGGCATCACGTTCGGCGGTCTGAAAGCGGTCGACAACTTCAATGTGACCATCGGCCGCACCGAGATCACCGGCCTCATCGGCCCGAACGGTGCCGGTAAGACGACGGTCTTCAACCTGCTCACCAAGGTCTATCAGCCCACCCACGGCACGATCCTCTTAAACGGCAAAGACATCCATGACCTCAACACCGCGCAGGTCAACCGCGCTGGCATCGCGCGTACGTTCCAGAACATCCGCCTGTTCGGCGAGCTGAGCGTGGAAGAAAACATCACCGTCGCGATGGACACGCAGATGCACTACACGATGCCCGAGGGCATTTTCCGCCTGCCCCGCTTCTGGAAGGAAGAGCGCGTCATGCATGAGCGCGCGATGGAGCTTCTGTCCATCTTCCACATGGAAGACCTTGCAAACGCCAAGGCGAACTCCCTGCCTTACGGCGCGCAGCGCAGACTGGAAATTCTCCGCGCGCTGGCGACGAACCCGAGTCTGCTGCTTCTTGACGAGCCCGCCGCCGGCATGAACCCGAGCGAGACGGCTGAGCTGATGGAAAACATCCGCTCCATCCGCGATACGTTCCAGATCGCGGTGCTGCTCATCGAGCACGACATGAACCTCGTCATGAACATCTGCGAGGGCATTGCCGTTTTGAACTTCGGCCATGTCATCGCCAAGGGCACACCCGAAGACATTCAGAACAATCCCGAGGTCATTGAAGCCTACCTCGGCAAGCAGAAGGAGGCCTAACGATGGGACAGATCTTACAGGTGAACGATCTTCACGTTTACTACGGCAGCATCCACGCCGTCAAGGGCGTTTCCTTCGAGGTCAACGAGGGTGAGGTCGTCACGCTGATCGGTGCGAACGGCGCGGGTAAGTCGACCGTTCTGAACACGGTCTCCGGCCTTCTGCATCCCAAGCACGGCAGCGTTGTTTTTGAAGGCAAGGACTTAAAGGGCGTCCCCGCGCACAAGATCGTCGAGCACGGTCTTGCGCAGGTTCCGGAAGGCCGCCACGTCTTTTTGCAGATGACGGTCGAGGATAACCTCGAAATGGGCGCTTACACCCAGCCGAACTCCACCATTGAAGCGGGCATTGCGGACGTCTACGAGCGCTTCCCGCGCCTCAAAGAGCGCCGCAAGCAGATCGCCGGTACGCTCTCCGGCGGTGAGCAGCAGATGCTCGCCATGGGCAGAGCGCTCATGTCGAAGCCGAAGCTTCTGATGCTCGACGAGCCGTCTATGGGCCTCGCTCCGATCCTCGTTGAGCAGATCTTTGGCATCATCCGCGAGCTGCACGCTGCGGGCACGACGATCCTGCTCGTCGAGCAGAACGCGCAGGCCGCGCTCTCCGTCGCCGACCGCGCGTACGTGCTTGAAACGGGCCGCATCACGCTCTCCGGCACCGGTAAGGAGCTTATGGCGAGCGACGCCGTCCGCAAGGCCTACCTCGGCGGTTAAATCTCCCTCAAATGCAAAGAGTCATCCGAAAGGATGGCTCTTTTTTTGTGCAGTTTTGCCGCCGTGCAAAATTTCCGCCCAACCTACTGCACATTTGCCAAAGATATGGTATACTGACAGAACATGACACAGGATCGGAGGGATCGGATTGTTCAAAATTCTCATTGCGGAGGACGACCGCGAGCTGCGCCAGCTCTTCGCCCACGTGCTCACCAAAAACGGTTACACTGTCCTCGGCGTCTCCAACGGCGAGGAGGCGCTTGTTGCGCTCGAGCAGAGCTATTACGATCTCATCATCTCCGACATCATGATGCCGAAGATGGACGGCTACGAGCTTGTGCGCTCGATCCGCGAGAGCGGTTCGTCCATCCCCATTATGATGATCACCGCCAAGGACGCCTTTGACGACATGCGCCTCGGCTTCCTCTCCGGCAGCGACGACTATATGGTCAAGCCCATCAACATCGGGGAAATGGTACTGCGCGTGAGCGCGCTGCTGCGCCGCGCCCAGATGGCGAGCGAGCGCCGTCAGGTCATCGGCGGCACGGTGATGGAGTGCGACTCGCTCAGCGTCACCGTCGACGGCGAGAGCATGGTGCTGCCGCAGAAGGAATTCATGCTGCTCTACAAGATGGCGTCGTTCCCCGGCCGCATCTTCACGCGCCAGCAGCTCATGGACGACATCTGGGGCTATGATTCCAGCACCGACACCCACACCGTCGATGTCCACATCGCGCGCCTGCGCGAGCGCTTCCGCGACAATCCCGACTTCAAGATCGTCACGATGCGCGGCGTGGGATATAAGGTGGTGCGCACATGAAAAAGCGGCGCAACAAATTCTTCGATATCCGCGTGCAGTTTTTCTTCATCTGCATGGCGGGCTTTATCGGCGTGGCGCTGCTCGCCGCGCTCGCGGCCTGGGGACTTGAGCACCTCGGCGTCAACGTGCCGATGTTCGTGTGGCTTCTCATCTTCACGCTGCTGCTCGGCAGCGCGACGGCGGCGGGCTTTTCCATCGCGTTCTTCGCGCCCATCTCGCGCCTGTCGCGTGCGATGAAGGAGGTCGCGGGCGGCAACTTCCGCGTACATGTGGAGACGAAGAGCGTTTTTCGCGATATCCGCGACAGCTTTGACAGCTTCAACCTTATGGTCAGCGAGCTGAACGCGACCGAGACCTTGCAGACCGACTTCATCTCGAACGTCTCGCACGAGTTCAAAACGCCCATCAGCGCGATCGAGGGCTACGCCTCGCTTTTGCAGGAGCACCAGCAATCCCCCGAGGAGCAGGCGGAGTACATCGACAAGATTCTCTTCAATACGCGCAGGCTTTCCGCCCTCGCGGGCAACATTCTGCTGCTTTCTAAGCTCGACAGCCAGTCCATTCACCCCCAGCGCTCACGCTTCCGCCTCGATGAGCAGGTAAGGCAGTGCATTCTCGCGCTTGAGCGCAAGTGGACAGGAAAGGATGTCGACTTCGATGTCGACCTCGATTCCGTCGACTTCACAGGCTACGAGGGGCTGCTCCAACACGTGTGGACGAACCTCATCGACAACGCCGTCAAGTTCGGCCCGCGCGGCGGCCTGATCCGCATGCGACTCATCGAGGAAGACGGCAGTGTGCTCTTCACCATCGACAACGAGGGCAAAAGCATCCCCGACGAGGATAAGTCCCGCATTTTTAACAAATTCTATCAGGGGGACAGCTCGCACGAATCCGAGGGCAACGGCCTCGGCCTTGCGCTTGTGCGCAAGATCGTCGCCATCCACGGCGGCGAGGTCTGGGTCGAAGACCCGGTGAACGGCGGCTGCCGCTTCGCCGTGCGCCTGCCGGTAGAGAAGTGACCACCATTTTTCAACAAAAATTGAGATTCTCTTCATCATTTGTTCGAAACTCTATGCTATATTAAATCTTAACAGCCGCAGAGGCGGCTTTTCCCCGGCGCAGTGTCCCTGCGTCGGGCTTTTATCACGGGATAAGGAGAGGTGACGATGGGCTTTCTGCGCTGCTGCGTTTATTACGGAATTTTAGCCGTCGTGTCGTTTTTCATCGGGCGGCTGCTGCCAAAATCCTGGTTCCACGGCGACAAATTCCCCTACCGCTGCGCGAGCTGGGAGGCAAAGCTCTTCCGCTTTCTGCGCGTGCACGAGTGGCAGGACAAGGTGCCCGACATGAGCAAGATCGTCCCCAAGCTCATCCCCGCCAAAAAGCTGGGCACGGACTTTCGCGCGCAGCTTCCGCGCATGATCGAAGAGACCTGCGTCGCCGAGTTCACGCACTTTGTGCTCATCCTGCTCGGCTTTTACGCACTGCGCCTCTGGCCCGGAACGGGCGGCGCGGTCGTCACCGCCATCTATATTCTATTCGGCAACCTGCCGTTTCTCATCATTCAGCGCTACAACCGGCCGCGGCTGCAAAAGCTTCTCGCTGCGCAGCAGCGCCGGAGCAGACGCAACCAAGAAGAACAACAGTAAAGGATCGGAGCTTTTCATGAAAGTCTTGATTTTAAGCTGCAACACCGGCGAGGGGCACAACTCCTGCGCCGCGGCGCTCGAGGAGGAGTGCCGCAACCAGAACATCCCCTGCGACACCGAGGACGCCCTGCGCTTCATCTCGCCCGAGGTCTCGCGCTTTATCTCGAACTGGCATGTGCGCATCTACCGCCACGCGCCGGGTCTTTTCCGCGTGGGCTACCGCGCGGCGGAGGATCATCCCGCCCAGTTTCACGAGGGCTCCGCGCTCTACCGCTATCTGACGCAGGGTGCGGAAAAGCTCTGCGGTTTCATTGCCGGCAGCGGGTACGACACGGTCATCTGCACCCACACGTTCGCGGCGCTGATGGTCAGCGAGGTCGTGAAGACGCACCTGCCGAATCTCAAGACCTGCTTCATCGCCACGGACTACACCTGTTCGCCCAGCGTGAAGGACAGCTCGCTCGACCGCTACTTTATCCCTGCCTCATCGCTCTCGGGCGATTTTCTCGGCGGCGGCGTGACGAGCGAACGCCTGCGCGCCTGCGGCATCCCCGTGCGCCAGATGTTCCGCTCCAGCGTGCGCAAGGAGGACGCCAAGCGCGCGTTCGGCATCCCCGCTGACCACAAACATCTTGTGATGATGTGCGGCAGCATGGGCTGCGGCCCCATCATGAGCATCGCGCGCCGCATCGGGCGCAATCTGCCGGACGATCAGGACCTTACCATCGTCTGCGGCACGAACAAGCAGCTCTACCGCCGGCTCCAGCGCCGCTTCTATGATGCGAAAAACGTCCACGTCCGTTCGTATGTGAAGGACATGGCGCTTTTGATGGACTCCGCTGACCTCTACCTCACAAAGCCCGGCGGCATCAGCGTGACCGAGGCGGCCTCGATGCGCCTGCCGATGGTGTTCATCGACGCGGTCGCGGGCTGCGAGGAGTACAACAAAGACTTCTTCCTGCGCACGGGCGGCGCGGTCACAGGGCAGACGCCCAAGGAGATCGCGCGCACGAGCCTGCGCCTGCTCAGCGACAAGGACGCGCTTGAAAAGATGGGCGACGCGCTCGACGCCGCCGTGCCGCACAACGCCGCAGCCAACATCCTCTCCGAGATGAGCGAAGCCGAGGAGGAGAAGGAGGAAGACCTCGCATGATCAAACCCAGCGTTGACTACCGCCAGTTCCGCTTCAGTAAGCTGAACACGCCGGAGTTTTCCCACGTGTGGCTGCTGCTCTACTGGCCGCTTTTCGGCCTCGGCTTTTCGTATGTCGAGCGCTTCTACCCCGTGGCGCACTACATCAACATGCACTGCGCGCTCGACGATCTGATTCCTTTTAATGAATGGTTTCTGATCCCCTACCTGTTCTGGTTCGTGTACCTCATCGGCGCGGTGGCCTACACGTTCTTTTTCGACGTGCCGGGCTTTCGCCGCATGATGCGCTTCGTGATGATCACCTACTCGGTGACGCTCATTATCTATTTCCTCTTTCCCACCTGTCAGATGCTCCGGCCTGAGGTCTTCCCGCGCGACAATGCCCTCACGCGCTTCATCGCGGGGTTCTACGTGTTCGACACGAACACGAACGTCTGCCCGTCGCTGCACGTCATCGGCTCGATGGCGGCATTTTTCGCTTTCTGGTATGCGCCCATCTTCTCCAAGCGCGGCTGGCGCATTGCATCGACCGTTGCAGCATTTTTTATCAGCATTTCCACCGTCTTTATGAAGCAGCACTCCATTCTGGATGTCGCCGCAGCCATCCCGCTGTGCGCGATCGGCTATTATTTTGCCTACGTCAGAACGCCGAAAAAATCCCGCAGCGCCGTGCCGGATGTCACCCGATAAGAAACTTCATCCGCAGAAGCTCCGATCGCTTCTGCGGATGCTTCTTTTATACGGCTCTTCCGCCGTTTTATTTTGCATATATTCGCGCATAATTGCATACTTTTGTGAATTTTCGGCTTTTTGCATGCATATTTGTGCACCTTGCATAGAAAGGCGTCGAAAGTTCCGGCATTTTTTGAGTTTTTAATCGTTGACAATGAATAAGTAAACATTTATACTAGCGCTATCGTTTCTGAAGCGTATGAAAATTCGTTCAACGATCAAACATTATACAAGATGGAAAGAAATTGAAAAAGGAGCTATCAACCATGAAAAAGTTTACTGCACTGATGCTGGCTCTGATGATGAGCCTTTCGCTGGTCGCCTGCGGCAATAAGACCGACGACAGCAACAACGCCGATGATGCCAACACCGACAACAACACCGAGCAGACCGGCGGCACGCTGGTACTCGGCACCTCCGCTGACTACGCCCCGTACGAATTCATGTATGCCGATGACAGCGGCACGATGCAGTACGCCGGTATCGACATTTCCGCCGGCCAGTACATCGCCGATGAGCTTGGCAAGGAGCTTCAGGTCGAGAACATGAGCTTCGACTACCTGCTCACCTCCCTTGCCAAGGGCGATTTTGATATCGTCATGGCAGCCATCGAGGTCACGCCCAAGCGTCTCCAGTCCGCTGACTTCTCCGATCCCTACTACACCGACCTGCCGGCCATGATCCTTGTCAAGGCTGACGCCGCCGATCAGTACAACACCCTCGCCGACTTCGCCGGCAAGAGCGTTGGCGCACAGACCGCCACCACCAAGGAAGCCATCGTCACCGACCAGATGGAAGGCGCGAACCTCGTCTCCCTCTCCCTTGTGACTGACCTCGTCAACGAGCTTGTCTACGGCAAGGTCGACGCGATCGTCGTCGACGGCGCTGTCGCTGAGCAGTATGCAGAGTCCAACCCCGATCTGGTCGTCGCTGCCGCTTCCTCCGAGCTCGGTGAAGCTCAGCCCTACTGCATCGCTGTTGCCAAGGGCGACCCCAAGGGCCTGCTGCCCGGCATCAACGAGGCCATCGCCAAGATGACTTCCGAGAACAAGATGGAAGAGTTCATCGCCGCTGCCGATGAGCTGAGCGGCAAGGCCGTCGAGGTCACCGCGGACGCTCCTGCGGCCTAAGTTCTCCCCTTTAACTACGCTCTCTTCTCACTATCTCTCATAGCCAATGAGCAAAGCCCCAAATGGCTTTGCTCATTGGCGTCTCTTAATGAAAAGAGGCGAGCCTCTTTTCATTAAATTCTCACTCCACTCTGTGCCTCGCCCCCGCAAGCGGGTGCTTCGACACTCGCTCCGCGCAAAGTGTTTTTTGCCACGCGCATGTCGTGGCAAAAAACGAGCAAGATTTTTTCGCGCTGGCAGCGCGAAACTCTGCGAGGCTTATCCCAACTAAATCACACATCTGAAAGGAGATCTCTCCCATGGATCTTGCCACGCGGTGGAGCAACCTCTTTGCCGGCATGTCGCCGGCGTCGTTCTTTAACTTTTCCTTTTTGCCGAAATACGGCGTCTACTTTTTGCAGGCGCTCGGCTACACGCTGCTGCTGGCCGTCATCTCGGTCCTGCTGGCCGTCATTCCGGCGCTGCTGCTCGCGTTCATGCGCCTGAGCAAGAATAAGTTTGTGCGCGGCATTTCCGGCGCGTACATCGCGATCTTCCGCTCTACGCCGCTGCTCGTGCAGCTCTCGATCATTTACTTCGGCTTTTTTGGCGCGATCTCCATCCCGCGCCTGTACATCTTCGGCTTTATCGACATTTCCCGCTTCATCCCCGGCGTTGTGGCCCTCGCGCTCAACAGCTCGGCCTATGTTGCTGAGATCTTCCGCGCGGGCATCCTTGCCGTCGACGCAGGCCAGACTGAGGCCGCGCGCTCGCTGGGCCTTTCCGCCACGCAGGCGATGAAGCTCGTCGTGCTGCCGCAGGCCATCAAGAATGTCCTGCCCGCGCTCGGCAACGAGGTCGTCACCATGGTCAAGGAATCGTCCATCTGCTCCACGCTCGGCATGGTCGAGCTGATGTTCGCCGCGAAGACCGTGGCGACCTCTACCTACATTTCCCTCGCGCCTTACGTGCTGGCGGCGCTGATGTATTTCTGCATCACCTACCCCGCCGGCAAGGCGATCGAAGCGCTCGAAAGGAGGATGCGTCGTGGCGACAAGCACTAATTCTCTCATCCGCGTGACGGACGTCTGCAAGGAGTACAACGGCGGCAGCGTCCACGCGCTCTCCCACTGCAATTTAAGCGTGAAAAAGGGCGAGGTCGTGGCCATCATCGGCCCCTCCGGCAGCGGCAAATCGACGCTGCTGCGCTGCCTGAACCTCCTCGAGCAGCCGACCTCCGGCACCATTTACTTCAAGGACGTCGCCCTCAACGGCAAGAAGGTCAACTTGGACCTCCACCGCCGCGAGATGGGCATGGTGTTCCAGCACTTCAACCTCTTCCCGCATATGACGGTCAAGAAGAACATCACCCTCGCACCCGTCAAGCTGGGCCTCAAGTCCCAGGCGGAGGCCGACGCACAGGCCATGGCGCTGCTTGAGCGCATCGGCCTTGCCGACAAGGCGAACGAGTATCCCGCGATGCTCTCCGGCGGCCAGAAGCAGCGTATCGCCATCGTGCGCGCGCTCGCCATGGCGCCCGAGGTCATGCTCTTCGACGAGCCGACCTCCGCGCTCGACCCCGAGATGGTCGGCGAGGTGCTCGACCTCATGCGCGACCTTGCGAAAGACGGCATGACGATGGTCGTCGTCACGCACGAGATGGGCTTCGCCCGCGAGGTCGCCGACCGCGTCGTCTTCATGTCCGAGGGCGCGATCATCGAAGAGGGCTCCCCCGCCGATCTCTTCGACCACCCGCAGAGCGAAAGACTGCAATCGTTCCTCGCAAAGGTCCTGTAAATTATATAAGAAAAGGCGTCCGGCCACTGGCCGGACGCCTTTTTGTTGTCGGTATACTGTTTTACATCTTCTCCGGTGCGGAGCAGCCGATGACCTTGAGGCCGTTGGCGAGCACCTGACGGGTCGCGCTCGCGAGCTTGAGGCGCGCGTCGATGACGGCCTCGTCCTCGCCCTTGATGCGGCAGGCGTTGTAGAACTTGTGGAACGCCGCGGCAAGACGCATGAGGTAGCGGTTGATGTAGCTCGGGTCGTAGTCGCGCGCTGCCATGCGAATTTCCTCGGCAAAGGAGGAGAGTTCCTTGATGAGCGCGTGCTCAGCATCGCTCGAAAGGATGGACAGGTCGACCGCGCCGGGCTTGACGCTGTGGCCCTCTTCCTCCAGCGCTTTGAGCAGGCTGCAAATTCGCGCGTGCGCGTACTGGATGTAGTAGATGGGGTTCTCGCTGTCCTCGCGCACGGCGAGGCCGAGGTCGAATTCCATCTGCGTGTCGGGCTTGGCATTGAAGAAGTAGCGGCAGGCGTCGACGGGAATTTCATCGAGCAGGTCGGAGAGCGAAATGGTCTTACCCGTGCGCTTGGACATACGCACGACCTCGCCGTCGCGCACGAGCTTGACGAGCTGCATCAGCACGATGTCGAGACGGTTGGTGCCGTCGAGGCCCAGCGCGTCCATCGCGCCCTTCATGCGGGCCACGTGACCGTGGTGGTCAGCGCCCCAGATGTTAATGACCTTGTCGAAGTGACGCACGGCGAACTTGTTGCGGTGATAGGCAATGTCGCCGGCAAAGTAGGTGTAGAAGCCGTTGGCGCGGCGCAGAACGTCGTCCTTCAAGTCGAGCTTGTCGATGTCCTCGTCCTTCTTGCCCTGCTTGCGGTACTGCTCGCGCATGATGTCGGCGGTCTTGAGCCAGAGCGCGCCTTCCTTTTCATACGTCCAGCCGAGCTTGTGCAGCTCCTCGACGGTGTCTTTGACATAGCCGCTGTTGTGCAGCGAGGACTCGAAGAACCACTCGTCGAACTTGATGCCGTAGCGCTCGAGGTCGCTCTTCATCTTCGGAATGTTGCGCTCCAGGCCAAAGCGCGCCATATCGGCGTGGCGCTCCTCGACGGACTTTTCCAGATAGCTGTCGCCGTGGATATCGTAGAAGGCCTTGGCGAGCTCGCGGATGTCGTCGCCGTGGTAGCCGTCCTCGGGGAACTCGATCGCATCCTCGCCCTTGATGAGCTGGATGTAGCGTGCTTCGATGCTCTTGGCGAACTTTTCGATCTGGTTGCCAAAGTCGTTGACGTAGAACTCGCGCCACACGTCCGCGCCCGACCAGTCGAGCACCTCGGCGAGCGTATCGCCCAGCACGCCGCCGCGGGCGTTGCCCATGTGCATGGGGCCCGTGGGGTTCGCGGAGACGAACTCGACCATGTACTTCTTGCCGCCCAGCCAGTTGTCGCGGCCGTAGTCGCCCTTCTCCTCCTCAACGGCGGTCAGAACGTCGGCGTACCACTTGTCGCCGAGGCGGAAGTTCAGAAAGCCGGGGCCCGCGATCTCGACGCTCGTAAAGTACGTGTCGCTCAGGTCCATGTGCTCGGTCAGAATTTTCGCGACCTCGCGGGGATTCTTGCGCATGGCCTTGGACGCGGCCAGGCAGAACGTCGTCGTATAGTCGCCGTTGGCGGTATCCTTGGGGATCTCCACGGCGGGGATGGTCTGCACGCCCTCGGGCAGCAACCCCTCCTGCACAGCCGCGCGATAAGCCGCCGCCGTCAGCTCGGCGATCTGGTTCTTTGCGCTGCGGATCATATTCATAGCAATTTCTCCTCTATCCTTTGCGGTTTTACCCAAACGGCGCGGCACATTCGCCCAAAATCGCCCCATGGGGATACTTTTTTGCAATTATACTATATTTAATGGCAGAAAACAAGGGAATCCGGTAAGAAATCTGCCGCGGCGCGCTTGCCGTGAAACGCAGGCGCAGCAAGGCCTTTCCCGCGATAAAAATCGCTGGTCCAGAAAGAGAATATTTTCGTGTCCAGTTGAGCGCGGCAGAGGCGTTTTGACGGCGCGGCGCGCCCGTCTTGCACGGCCACTGTGCCGCCTGTCAGCGTTTTATCGCAGACCAGTATGCATTTCTCTCCGTGTGCCAGTGAGCGCCGCAAAATCGCGCCTCTCTTGCTTTTTTAACCAAAAATAATATAATAACGATAGCATTATTTAGATGCTTTTGAGAGATTTTGAGAGTAAAACGATAAAAGGAGGACTATCCCATGCCCGTTAATCTGAAAGGCCGTTCTTTCCTGACGCTGAAAGACTTCACCCCCGACGAGATCCGCTATATGCTCAATCTCGCCGCTGACCTCAAGGCCAAAAAGCGCGCCGGCATCCGCGGCAACCTGCTCGCCGGCAAGAACATCGTGCTGCTGTTCGAAAAGACCTCTACCCGCACCCGCTGCGCGTTCGAAGTCGCCGCTTACGACGAGGGCGCGAACGTCACCTTCCTCGATTCCAAGTCCTCCCAGATGGGCAAGAAGGAAACGATGGTCGACACCGCCAAGGTCCTCGGCCGCTTCTACGACGGCATCGAGTACCGCGGCTACGACCAGAAGGTCGTCGAGGGTCTCGCCGCCAACGCGGGCGTTCCCGTGTGGAACGGCCTGACCGACGTCGACCACCCGACGCAGGCGCTTGCCGACATCCTCACGCTGATGGAGAACACCAAAAAGCCTCTGAGCAAGTGCAAGCTCGTCTTCTGCGGCGACACGCGCAACAACGTCGCCTACTGCCTGATGTACATCTGCGCTAAGCTCGGCATCCACTATGTCGGCTGGGGTCCGAAGGAGCTGGCTCCCGCCGCTGACGTCGTCGAATACTGCCGCGAGGTCGGCAAGGAGACCGGCGCCGTCGTCGAGTACGGTGAGGACAGGGAACTCATCAAGGGCGCGGACGCGCTCTACACCGACATCTGGGCCTCCATGGGCGAAGAGGACAAGATCCCCGAGCGCGTCAAGCTGCTCACCCCCTACAAGGTCACGGGCGAGGTGCTCAAGGCTACGGAGAATCCCGACTGCATTTTCCTGCACTGCCTGCCCTCCTTCCACGACTTCGACACCACGATGGCTGCTTCGCAGAAGGAGCTCGGCTACGATATCCGCGAGGTCACGGACGAGGTCTTCCTCTCCCCGAACTCCAAGGTCTTCGACGAGGCCGAAAACCGCATGCACACCATCAAGGCCGTCATGGTCGCAACGATCGGCAACGTGTAACAGGGGGCGCGCATCATGAGCAAGAGAATCGTCATCGCCCTGGGCGGCAACGCGCTGGGCAACACCCCCTACGAGCAGCTCGCCCTCGTCACCGAGACCGCAAAGCCCATCGTCGACCTGATCGCGCAGGGCAACGAGGTCATCATCGCCCACGGCAACGGCCCGCAGGTCGGCATGATCAACCTCGGCATGGCCACCGCCGCTGAGGCCAAGGCCATCAAGTCCGACATGCCCTTCCCCGAGTGCGGCGCGATGAGTCAGGGCTACATCGGTTACCACCTGCAGAACGCCATCGGCAACGAGCTCGCCTCCCGCGGCATGAACAAGGACGTTGCGACCGTCGTGACGCAGGTGCTCGTCGACGAGGCCGACCCCGCATTCCAGCATCCCACCAAGCCCGTCGGCGCGTTCTACGACAAGGAGACCGCCGACCGCATCGCCGCGGAAAAGGGCTACACCATGGTCGAGGACGCGGGCCGCGGCTACCGTCAGGTCGTTCCCTCCCCCAAGCCGATCGACGTCATTGAAAAGAACACTGTCAAGGCGCTCGTCGACAACGGTACGGTCGTCATCACGGTCGGCGGCGGTGGTATCCCCGTCGTGCGCAAGGACGGCAAGCTCTACGGCACGCCCGCGGTCATCGACAAGGACTTCGCCTCCGCCAAGCTCGCAGAGCTGCTCGACGCGGACATGCTCGTCATCCTGACAGCGGTCGAGAAGGTCGCCATCAACTTCGGCAAGCCCGACCAGAAGGGTCTCGACACCCTGACGCCGGACGAGGCGCGCAAGTATATCGACGAAAAGCAGTTTGCCCCCGGCTCCAT
>ENA-UEOM01000505-UEOM01000505.1-human-gut-metagenome-genome-assembly--contig:-NODE-505-length-16979-cov-4.182523_pt1 | contig 16979 bp, 16 predicted proteins | sample MGYA00242993_ERZ507994 | MGnify/ENA primary metagenome ERZ507994 (study PRJEB26167, sample SAMN06115536) | human gut metagenome | host: Homo sapiens | place: China:Neimenggu | collected 2014-11-07... | reverse complement strand
TTCTGTACATAATATATAGAGCATTTTCTGTATTGTTCTGGAAAATATGATGCGGCGCTGGCTTGGAAAAGCAGCGCCGCAGGGTGTACATGAAGGAGGTGATGGAAATGGCGATGCAGGAGCTCGCACAGATCGCCGCAGCGGAGGAACAGGCCCGCGCGATCTGCGAGCAGGCACGTGCGGAGGCCGCCGAGCTGGCCGTACAGGCCGAAAAGGACGGCACAGCCCGTCTGAACGCCGTGATATCCGGCGCGCAGGAGCGTATGCGCGAGGCGAAGCGGCAGGCCGGAAAGCAGGCAGCGGCATTTGAAACGGATTTGAACAGCAAAACAGCCGCGCAGTGCCGGGCACTGGAGCAGGCGGCAGCCAGCCGGTCCGGCGCAGCGGCGGCAATGATCGTAGAGAGGATCTGGGACAGCGAATGGCAATCTTAAAAATGAAAAAAATTCGGCTGTGCGGCATCGCGGAGGAACAGGATCAGCTCATTCGTGAGCTGCAGCTGCTCGGAAGCGTCGAGATCGGCTCGCCCGAGGCGCTGACCGAAGCGCAGCAGACGCAGCTGTTCCGCACAGCAGACGGCGCAGGCGCGGACGCGCTGAGCCAGACATCCGCCGCACTCGCCTCCGCGCTGGAAACGCTCAAGCACTATGAAACGAAAAAGGGCGGGATGTTCTCCGCCCGGCCGGAAAAGACGCTCGGCGAGCTGTTTGACGACGACGCGTACCGCGCGGCTGTGCAGACGGCGCAGGAGGCGCTGGACACGCAGGACGCACGCAGCCGCAATCAGGCGGAAAAGAGCCGCCTCACGGCGCTGCGCGAGAGCTTCGTGCCGTGGCGGACGCTCGATCTGCCGCTGGAAACAGGCGGAACGCAGCACACGCGTGTGTTGCTCGGCACCGTTCCGGCGCAGACAGAGCTTGATGCGCTGCGCGAGACCGTTTACGGAGCCGCAGGCGAAGCGCAGGTCGAACGCATCAGCGCCGACCTGCAGAGCCAGTATCTGCTGGTGATCGTCTACAAGGGCGCGTATGACGCCGCAGCGTCCGCGCTGCGCGAATACGGCTTCACGCCGGCCAGCTTCGACGGTGCAGCGGGCACGGCGGAGGAAAACATCCGCCTGACGGACGAAAAGCTCGCCGCCTGCGAGCAGGAGGACAAGCGTCTGACGGACAAGCTTACAGCGCTTGCGGGTGACGTGCCCGCCATCCGGCTGGCAGCCGATCGCTGCACGCAGGAGATCTCGAAGGCGCAGGCCGCAGACCGGCTGGCGCACTCAGAACGGACCTTCTGTCTGGACGGCTGGGTGCCGTGTGAGGACGTACCGAAGCTTGAGGCGCTGCTGGAGAAATTCTGCTGCGCATGGGAGCTGGAGGACCCGTCGCCGGAGGAATATCCGGACGTGCCGGTCAAGCTCAAGAACAACAGGCTGACATGGCCGCTCAACATGGTCACGGAGATGTATTCCCTCCCCGCCTATGACGGCGTGGACCCGAACCCGCTCATGGCGCCGTTTTTCATTCTGTTCTACGGCATCATGATGGCGGACATGGGCTATGGACTGCTGATGATCCTGGCTTCCATCATCATCACGAAAAAGTCCCGGCCCAAGGGCACGAGCGGACAGATGTTCGGCCTCATGTTCTCCTGCGGCATCAGCACGTTTATCATGGGCGCGCTGACGGGCGGCTTCTTCGGCGATTTCCTGCCGCAGCTGGCGGGGATCATCAACCCCAATACGACGTTCAAGGCGCTCCCCTCGCTCTTCACCCCGCTTGACGACACGATCACGATCCTCATCGGCGCCATGGCGCTCGGCTTTGTCCAGATCGTGACCGGCATGGCCATCAGCTTCGTTGAAAAGCTCAAGAAGGGCGAGATCATGGACGCCATCTGGGAAGAGCTGACCTGGTGGGTCGTGTTCGCAGGCATCGCGTGCATGGCGCTCGGCGTGACGAACATCGTTTTGTACGTTGGTCTCGGCATGGTCGTGGTCGGCTCCGGCTGGAGCGCGAAGGGCTTCGGCAAGGTCACGGCGATCTTCGGCTCGGTCTACAACCATGTGACGGGCTACTTCGGCGATATTCTTTCGTATTCCAGACTGATGACCCTGATGCTGGCAGGCTCTGTCATCGCCTCGGTCTTCAATACGCTCGGCGCGATCCCGGGGAACGTGGTGATCTTCCTGATCGTGTCGATGCTCGGCAACGGACTCAACTTCGCGCTGAACCTGCTGAGCTGCTACGTCCACGATCTGCGTCTGCAGTGTCTGGAATACTTCGGCAAATTCTATCAAGACGGCGGCAGGCCGTTCAAGCCTCTGGCAATCAATACAAAATACGTGGATATTCAATCTTAAGGAGGAACTCTATCATGCAAGCATTTTTTGACGCTTTCGGCGGTCTGGCTCTGGCGCTTCTGGGCGCGGGTCTTGCGGCGGCGCTGTGCGCCATCGGTTCGGCAAAGGGCACCGGCATGACCGGTGAGGCCGGCGCGGGTCTTCTGTGCGAGGATCCGGCAAAGTTCGGCAAGGTCCTGATCCTTCAGGTCATCCCCGGCACGCAGGGTCTGTACGGCCTCGTCGTCTGGTTCTTCGCCATCTTCCGCATGGGCCTGCTGTCCGGCGCTCTGCCCGAGCTGAGCATCACGCAGGGCCTGCAGTACTTTGTCGCCTGCCTTCCTATGGCGCTCGGCGGCATGATCTCCGCGATCGCACAGGGCCGCGTGGCCTGCGCGTCCATCAATCTGCTGGCCAAGAAGCCCGACCACTGGTCCAAGGGCATGGTGCTGTGCGTCACGGTCGAGTTCTACGCGATCCTTTCCCTGCTGGCCTCCATGCTGATGATCATCAATATCAGCAAGTAACCCCGCAGAAGAGGGTGAAGCAATGAACGGAATTGAAAAAATTTCCGCGCGCATCCTTGCCGACGCTGAGACCGAGGCCGCCGCGATCCGCGCGCAGGCCGGGGAAAAGGCAGCGCAGCTCCGCGCGGACTACGACCGCAGGATCGAGTTTGAGCAGCAGCGGCTGACGGCGGAAGCACAGGCCGAGGCCGATAAGCAGCTCGAACGCGATCAGGGCGCGGCCCGGATGGCCGCGCGGCGGCAGCTGCTCGAAACGAAGCAGGCGCTCGTCGACGCCGCCTTCCGGCAGGCGGAGCAGCAGCTTCTCTCGCTCCCCACGGCGGAGTATACGAAGCTCTGCGCGCAGCTTGCCGCACGGGCAAGCGCGTCCGGCAGCGAGGAGCTGATCTTCTGCGCAGAGGACCGCGAACGGGTCGGACAGGCCGTCGTGGAGCAGGCGAACGCGCTGCTCCAGAAGGCCGGGAAGGCAGCAAAGCTGACGCTTTCCGCCGAAACGCGGCCGATGCGCGGCGGCGTGGTGCTGAAGGACGGGCTGGTCGAGACGAACTGCTCGATCGGCACAATGATAAGCGGCCTGCGGCCCGCGCTTTCCGGCAAGGTTGCGGCCTGCCTGTTTGGCTGAGGCCGGGAGGCTGACGTGACGGAACAAAAAAAGAAAGTAAAAGCGTGCAAGGACACGGAGTATCTGTTTATTTCGGCGTATCTGCGCGCAAAGGAGCCGCAGCTGCTCAACGCGGAGAAGGCCGGGCGGATGCTCGGCTCCTCCGTGCAGGAGGCGGCGCGGATCTTGGAGAGCTGCGGCTATGCGGACGTTCTCGCAGTCGGGCTCGACAAGGCGCTGAGCGACCGGCGCGCCGCCGTGTTTTCCGAGGTGGAGGCGCTTGCTCCGAAGGACGGCGTTGTATCGCTGTTTCGTATGCGCTATGACTATCACAACGCCAAGACGATCGTCAAGGCCGAGGCCGTCGGGATAGACCCGGCTCCCCTGCTCTCCGGCGCTGGCCGCGCAGACGCGCAGGCGCTCAAAACTGCCTATGAAACCGGCGAGTCCGGAAGCGTCCCGCAGGCCGTTCTGACCGCAATGCAGGCCGCGCGCGACGCGCTTTCGAGAAGCGCCGACCCGCAGCTGGCCGATCTGATCCTCGACCGCGCGTATTTTGCCGAGTATCACGAAAGCGCCGCGCAGGTCGGAAGCGCGTTCCTGATGGGCTATGCGCAGCTGCAGGCGGACAGCGCGAATCTGCGCGCCGCTGTGCGTGCACGGCGTATGCACAAGGACGCTGCGTTTTTAAAGAGCGTCCTCGTTCCCGGCGGGAGCGTTCCGGCGGAGGAGATCTGCCAGGTGCTTGCACAGGACGAGCCGTTTGCGCCGCTGTTTGCGAACACTGCGCTCTTCGCCGCCGCGCAGGCGGGCGACGAGTCGCAGTCTGGCTCTCTGACTGCGTTTGAACGGCTGTGCGACAACACGCTCACAGCGTATTTCGCCAAGGCAAAGTCGGTCGTATTCGGGGAGCAGGTCGTCATCGCCTATCTCTGTGCGCTGGAAAATGAAATTTCAGCGGCCCGCATGATCATAAGCGGCCTGCAGGCGGGGCTGCCCGCCGACACGATCCGCGCACGGCTGCGGGATCTGTATCAATGAGCGAGGTGATCGGTATGTATAAAATCGCAGTTCTGGGCGAACGCGAGAGCGTCATGGGCTTTGCGGCTCTGGGCCTCGCCGTGTTCCCCGTGGACTCCGCCGAGGAAGCGGCGGAGGTCTTCCACCGCCTCACAAGGCAGTCCGACGCATACGCGATCATCTATGTGACCGAGACGTATGCCGAGGCGCTGCATGCGCAGATCGAAAAATACGCGTCCAGCGTTACCCCGGCGGTCATTCTAATCCCCGGCGCAGGCGGCTGCAAAGGGCTCGGCATGAATGCGCTGAACGCCGCTGTCGAACGCGCGGTCGGCTCGAATATTCTTTAAACAGCATCCTTGAATACAGAAAGGATTCGATGAAATGTCAGGTAGAATTGTAAAGGTATCCGGCCCGCTTGTTGTTGCCGAGGGGATGGAAGACGCCAACATGGCAGATGTCGTCCGCGTCGGCAAGCAGCAGCTGATCGGTGAGATCCTGAATATGACGGGCGGCTCGGCCTCCATTCAGGTCTATGAGGAAACGAGCGGCCTCGGCCCCGGCGCCGAGGTCACGACGACCGGCATGCCCCTCTCCGTCGAGCTTGGACCCGGTATGCTCGAAAATATTTACGACGGTATCCAGCGCCCCTTGACCGAGATCCGCGACCGCTGCGGGGAAACCATCGCCCGCGGCGTGCAGGTTCCGGCGCTGAACCGTGAAAAGAAGTGGGCCTTCACGCCCACGGTCAAGAAGGGCGACAAGCTCTCCGGCGGCGACGTGATCGGCATCGTGCAGGAGACGAGCGCCGTTCTGCACAGGATCATGGTGCCGCCCAAAATGGCGGGCACCGTCAAGGAGATCAAATCCGGCAGCTTCACCGTCGAGCAGACGGTCTGCGTGCTGGAGACGGAAAAGGGCGAGGAGCATTTAAGCCTCATGCAGAAGTGGCCCGTGCGCGTGGCCCGTCCGTATGACCGGAAATTTACCCCCTCGCAGCCCCTTATGACCGGCCAGCGCATCATCGACACCATGTTCCCGCTGGCCAAGGGCGGCACAGCCGCCGTCCCCGGCCCGTTCGGTTCGGGCAAGACCGTCGTGCAGCACCAGCTGGCAAAGTGGTCGGACGTCGATATCGTCGTCTACATCGGCTGCGGCGAGCGCGGCAACGAAATGACTGACGTTCTGATGGAGTTCCCGGAGCTGCACGACCCCAACACCGGCGAACCCCTGATGAAGCGCACAGTCCTGATTGCAAACACCTCCGATATGCCGGTTGCGGCGCGTGAAGCGTCCATCTACACCGGCATCACCATCGCGGAGTATTTCCGCGACATGGGTTATGACGTCGCCGTTATCGCCGACTCCACCTCCCGCTGGGCCGAGGCCCTGCGTGAAATGTCGGGCCGTCTGGAAGAGATGCCCGGCGAAGAGGGCTACCCCGCATATCTGGCCTCCCGCCTCGCGCAGTTCTACGAGCGCGCAGGCTGCGTCGAGTGCCTCGGCGCGGACGAGCGGCGCGGCTCTCTGACCGCCATCGGCGCTGTCTCCCCTCCGGGCGGCGATATTTCCGAGCCTGTCTCGCAGGCGACGATGCGCATCGTCAAGGTCTTCTGGGGTCTGGACGCTTCGCTGGCCTACGCGCGCCATTTCCCGGCCATCAACTGGCTGACGAGCTACTCTTTGTACCTTGACACGCTGAAGGGCTGGTGCGACGAGAATCTGGGCCGCGGGTTCATGCAGAACAGGGGCCGCGCCATGGCGCTGCTGCAAAAGGAAGCAGAGCTGCAGGAGATCGTCAAGCTGGTCGGCCAGGACGCGCTGTCCCCGGCGGACAACCTGACGCTGGAATCCGCAAAGATGATCCGCGAGGACTTCTTGCAGCAGAACGCGTTCCTGGAGAACGACCAGTATTCGTCGTTTGACCGGCAGGCCCGTCTGCTGGACCTGATCCTCCGGTACAAAGATCTCTGCGACGCGGCCATCGAGCGCGGCGCGGATATCTGGAAGCTCTATGCCATCGCGGCCCGTGCCGCCATCGGCCGTGCGAAGACCGTTCCGGCGGACACGTATCAGGACGTTTACGCGAAGATCGTATCCGATATGGAGCAGCAGATCGAAGAAGTTGCAAAGGAGGCTGAGGCTGAATGATCCGCGAATACCGTACCATCCGTGAGGTCTCCGGGCCTCTGATGATCGTCAAAAACGTCGAGGGCGTTACCTACGACGAGCTGGCCGAGCTGGAGCTGCCGAACGGCGAGGTCCGGCACTGCAAGGTTCTGGAGTGCAGCGGCGATACCGCCGTCGTGCAGCTGTTTGAAAATTCCGCCGGCATCAACCTGAAGGACAGCAAGATCCGCTTCCTGGGCCATCCGCTGGAGCTAGCCGTGTCCGAGGATATGCTTGGCCGCGTCTTCGACGGCATGGGCCACCCGAAGGACGGCGGCCCGGAGGTTCTGGCCGCCGAGATGAAGGACATCAACGGTCTTCCGATGAACCCCGCCGCACGCGATTACCCGAACGAATTTATCCAGACCGGCATTTCCACGATCGACGGCCTGAACACCCTTGTCCGCGGCCAGAAGCTGCCGATCTTCTCCGGCTCCGGTCTTCCGCACGCGCAGCTTGCCGCGCAGATCGCGCGTCAGGCGAAGGTTCTGGGCGACGACGCATCGAACTTCGCTGTTGTCTTCGCGGCCATCGGCATCACGTTTGAGGAATCGGAGTTCTTCATTCAGGAATTCCGCCGCACGGGCGCCATCGACCGCACCGTCGTCTTCTCGAACCTCGCAAACGACCCGGCGGTTGAGCGTATCGCAACACCGCGTATGGCGCTGACTGCCGCCGAATATCTGGCGTTCGAATGCGGGATGCACGTGCTGGTCATCATGACCGACATCACGAACTACGCCGAGGCGCTGCGTGAGGTCTCCGCCGCACGAAAAGAAGTCCCCGGCCGCCGCGGCTATCCCGGCTACCTCTATACCGACCTTGCGACGCTCTATGAACGCGCGGGCCGCCGAATCGGCAAGAAGGGATCCATCACCCTCATCCCGATCCTGACCATGCCGGAGGACGACAAGACGCACCCTATCCCCGACCTGACCGGCTATATCACCGAGGGCCAGATCATCCTGAGCCGTGATCTGTACCGCAAGGGCGTCATTCCCCCCGTGGACGTGCTGCCAAGCCTGTCGCGACTCAAGGACAAGGGAATCGGCCCCGGCAAGACGCGTGAGGATCACGCAGGCACCATGAACCAGCTCTTTGCGGCGTATTCCGCCGGCAAGGACGCGAAGGAGCTTGCAACGATCCTTGGCGAAAGCGCCCTCTCCCCCACTGACCGGCTGTACGCGAAGTTTGCCGAGGAATTTGAGCAGCGCTACGTCAGTCAGGGCTACGAAGAAAACCGTTCCATTGAGGAAACGCTGAACATCGGCTGGGAGCTGCTGTCCATCCTGCCCGAAACGGAGCTCAAGCGCATCAAGCCGGAGTTCATCGAAAAATACCTGCCCAAAAAGCAGGCGTAAGGCGGTGTTCGCATGGCCAGTAAAACGATCAATCCGACCCGGATGGAGCTTACGCGGCTCAAGGGCCGCCTGCGCACGGCCGTGCGCGGCCACCGGCTGCTCAAGGACAAGCGCGACGAGCTGATGCGCCAGTTCTTCCTGATCGTGCGGGAAAACAAGGAGCTGCGCGCCAAGGTCGAGCAGGGCATTGCGGAGGCCAACCGCGCCATGACCGTCGCGTCGAGCGTGATGTCCCCCGAAATGCTCCAGCAGGCGCTTTTGTACCCGAAGCAGTCGGCGACGTTGGACATGACGTTCCAGAACATCATGTCCGTCTCCGTCCCGGTCTACGAGTTCCACACCAAAAACGAGGACGCCGCGTCCATTTACCCCTACGGCTTCGCGCAGACGTCCGGCGAGCTGGACGATGCGCTGGGCGCGCTGGCCTCCGTATTTCAGGATATGCTTGCGCTGGCGCAGGCCGAAAAGAAGACGCAGCTGCTCGCCTCCGAGATCGAGAAGACCCGCCGCCGCGTCAATGCGCTGGAATATGTCATGATCCCGGAAATGGAGAAAAACATCAAGTATATCTCCATGAAGCTCGAGGAAAACGACCGCGCTACCAAGGTCCGCCTGATGAAGGTCAAGGACATGGTGCTCAAGGACGCGCACGAATTCGAAGATTAAAACCGGAACGCCGTCCCCTGTCACAACGGGGGACGGCGTAAAATTTTGCTGAAAACGGACGGAACGCGCACGCACCGAAGGCTGTCTCACCGGACAGCCTTTTCTCTGCGGGCCAGATGGGCGTAGTAGAGCAGGCACAGCAGGACCTGCACGACGGTCGAGCAGGGCGTTGCGAGGCCGATGAAGAACAGGCGCACATTCAGCAGGCGGGACATGGCGAACGACACGGGGATGCGGACGCCGAACGCGCCCAGAATGCCCTGCGCCATGACAAAGACGGTCTTGCCGAGGCCGGAGAAATAGCCCACAAAGCAGAACAGGAACGAGGTCAGCAGACAGGCAATGGCGTAGGCTTTGAGATAAGTGACATTTTCCGATGTACAGGAGCTACTTTAATGGATGCTGCGGAAAAAGTGAAGCCCGCCCTGCCATTGGCAGGGCGGGCAGTTTCGTTTGGGGAAGGTAAATTACTTGGCTTCCTCGACAACGTAAGCGGAGGGAGCAGCGGGAACGCCGCGCTTCCACTCGATCAGGTTCACAACATAGAACGTGATGACGGAGACAAGGCTGCCGAAGACGACCGGCATCATGAACCACAGCGTACCGCCGTTGGACAGGAGCTGCCAGACGACGAAAGCGATGGTGCCGGTGAAGATGGAGATCAGGCCGGAGTTCTTTGTTGCCTTCGGAACGGCAAGGCCGAGGCCGTAAGCCGCGAACGGGCCTGCGCAGCGGATGCCGAATGCGAAGGTGTTCATGGCGACGAGGGAAACGCCGAACATGGAGATGCACATGGCGATGAGCGCTGCAATAACGTTGCACAGACGGGTATAGAAGATGGTCTGCTTGTCATTCAGCTTTTTCTTGCCGCCGAAGCCGGGATAGATGTCGTTGATGATCATCGTGGACATGCACAGCAGGTTGGAGTCTGCCGAGGACATGGTCGCGCAGATGATGGCGGCGGAGATGAGGCCGGTGATGATGCCGGGCGCATAGGTGCCGGTGACGACCATCATGGCGTTGGAGCCGTTCTCAGCAAGGCCGGGCAGCTGATCCTTCAGCGCGAAAGCGGCAAGGCCGAGGAGGGTCGGGAAAATTGCCATAGCAGCCATGAGGATGGCGCAGAGGAAGGAAGCGCGAACCGCGGTCTTCTCGTCCTTGCAGGTCTCGAAGCGGGAAACCATCTCGGGGCCGCAGAGGAAGGTGCAGAAGTAGTTGAAGAAGTAGCCGATGATGGAGGCCCAGCCGATCTGGGTCATGTTCAGCTTTTCGCCGGGCAGAGCAGCGGAGATCGCAGCCCAGCCGCCGGCATGCTTCAGGACGATCGGCGTTGCAATGGCAAGACCGACGAGAATGATGCCGAACTGGATAAGGTCGGAAACCTGATCCGCGATCATGCCGCCGAAGGTCGTGTAGAAGATGGTGACGAAACCGGCCAGCAGCAGGCAGACGTTCAGGGGGATCGACGGGATCAGCGCGTTGATAACAGCGCCGGAAGCGCCGATCTGGGAAGAGGTCAGGCAGAACAGCGACAGGACGCTGAGGACTGCCGTGAAGTTGCTGGAAACCTTGCCGAAGCGGCGGCCGACGACCTCGGGGATCGTGACAGCCATGGTCTTGCGGATCTTGGGAGCGAAGTAGGCCAGGGGGATCATAGCCAGAGACGCGGCCAGGACGTACCAGATCGCGCTGACGCCCCATGCGCCGAACGCTTTCTGCGCGAGGCCGGTGGTGCTGCCGCCGCCGATGTTGTTGGCAGACAGCGAGAACGCGACCATGAACAGGCCCATTCTGCGGCCGGCAACGAGATAGTCCGCGCTGCCCTTGATGTTGATCTTGCCGACGACGTAGCCGATGATCATCATGCCGACCATGTACGCAAGGACAATAACCAATGCGCCAGTTTGGATTTCCATAGAGTTCCTCCTTGATTTCTCTTTCTTGAACGACTTATTCACAATTCGTTCATATTGCGTATTTTATCCGACGATGCCACACTTTGTAAATTGACAATTCGCACAAGGAAAAACGCCTGTTTTCTGGCAATATAGACAAGGTACGAAAGACGCCGAGCAGCTTTTCCGCATATGGCCCGAGCGCGTCATACAGGCAGCCGGTATGCTCCAACAGGAGCGTGCACGGCGGCAGTTCCGTCAGCACGTCGTACAGCGCGTCGAGATTGCGCCCGTAAAACGCGGGCAGCGCGAACACGCGCGCAAAGCAGTCGTGCGCGGCTGCGCGGGAGGTCAGCTCCCGGCAGTCGATGCGGTATGTCAGTTCCATATGACGGTGCCTCCGTCCACGGTCAGCTCCGTAAACGACGCGTAGTGGTCGGACGTGTAAAAGTACAGTCCGTCGTTCGAGAAGATCAGGCGCTCCGCCCCGCGGAAATCCGCGCCGAGCGTGTTGATGTCGCATTCGGTATAGGTTCTTCCTGTTTCCTCCGGCAGAAGCCCCTCGCGGTTGCCGAAGCGGTCGCCGCCGATGCAGCAGCCGGGGGCGTAGGGCTCCAGGGAGCCACCCTCCCAGCCCAGGGCCCGGGCCTCCTTCTTGGTGATGAAGTTCCCGGGGAGATGGCCGTTCCGGCCTGATACGCTTCCACGCTGCCGCCCTCCCAGCCGAGCACACGGGCTTCCTCCTTGGTCATGTAGTTGTCCGGCAGATGGCCGTAGGCGTCGAGATACAGAACGACGTGCTCCGCGTCGTAATAATACCCGTGCTCGCCGACCGTGTCGGCGGTCTGTGTGACCTCCGGGTCTTCGGCGGTCACAAACTGCTCGCCCGATTCGGGCGCTTCCGTCTCCTCGGACAGCGCAGCGTCCGCCAGCTCCTGCAGCGTCGTAACGCTGGATTCCACGATCTGCACCGTGCAGCCGCCGGGCACCAGCAGCGTCAGCGCCAGAAGCAGCGCCAAAATCCGTTTTTTCATGGTCAGTCTTCTTTCAGCTCCCGCGCAATGGCCCGCATCAGCGCCTCCGGCAGCTTTTCCACGCGCCGGTCGTAGGTCACAAAGCCGTTGACCTCGTCCTCCACGTCGCTCAGCTGCGTGTACACATCGGCGGCAAGGCCGGACTTGCACGCGGGGACGATCTGCGTTTCATAGAGCGTTTTGACCGCCTCACCCAGCGCCTCAGGCGTCTGGTAGCCCTTATAGCCGAAGTTCTTCGCGTTCCAGGTGTGCCCCGCGACCGGCAGATTGTACCCGCCGAACTCCGACAGGACGACCGCGCGGCCCTTTTTGTCAGGCTTAAAGCGGTACGGCTTGAAGTACACGTGCAGGCTCTTCACGTCGCTCACGCCCTGATCATGCCAGCCGCTGGCGTGGTCGATCAGCCGCGTGGGGTCGAGCCTGCGGAGCAGGCGAACCGCATTCTTCGCGTCAAACTGCCCCCAGCCCTCGTTGAACGGCACCCACAGGACAATGCACGGGCAGTTCTGCAGCTGCGCGACCAGTTCCTCCAGCTCGCGGGTATAGCTGTCGCGCCCCTCCGCGTCCGTGCGGGCAAAAAGCCGGTAATGGCTGTCCTTGAGATGAACGCCGGTGATGAGCGGCGCGGAGATGGTCAGCAGATTGTACTGTCCGCCGCCGGAGGGCATATCCTGCCAGACCAGCATCCCCAGCCGGTCGCAGTGGTAATACCAGCGCATAGGCTCAATTTTGATGTGCTTGCGCAGCATATTGAAGCCCAGCCGCTTCATGAGCGTAATATCATAGATCAGCGCCTCGTCCGACGGCGCGGTGTATAATCCGTCCGGCCAGTAGCCCTGATCGAGCACGCCATGGTGGAAATACGGCTGCCCGTTCAGCAGCAGGCACGGATGGCCCGCCGCGTCCTTCCCGGTGCCGACGGTGCGCATGGCGAAATAGCTTCTGACGGTATCGTCCCCCAGCGTGATGGTCACGTCGTAGAGGTTCGGCGCCTCCGGCAACCACAGGTGCAGCTGCTCCGGCGGCAGAACGGCGCTGCCGCAGCCGTCCTCGTCCGTTTCGCCGCTGCCGACGGGCGTTCCCTGATAGGAAATTTCGATTCGAGCGCCCTTCGGCGCGGGCGCGGCGAGTCTCCAACGGACGCGTCCCTCCGGCAGCTCCGGCGTGAACAGGAGCGCCTGCACATAGTTCTCCGGCACGTGCTCGGCCCAGACGGTCTGCCAGATGCCGCTCTGCGGCGTGTACCAGATGCCGCCGCGCTTCGTCTTCTGCTTGCCGCGCGAGAGGGGTACAGCGTCCGTATCGTCGCGCACGGCGACAGTCAGGATGTTTTCGCCATCCCGCAGAAGCTTTGTCATATCCAATGTAAAGGCCGTATAGCCGCCCGTGTGCGTCCCGGCAAGCAGGCCGTTGACGTACACCCATGCCCGCTGGTCAGCGGCTCCGATGTGCAGCAGCATCCGCCCGCTGTCCTGCTTTCCGAACGGCAGCGTCCGCCGGTACCAGAGCACCTGACCGGGCTTCAGAATTCGGCCCACCCCGGACAGCGGCGCTTCCGGCGAAAACGGCACGAGGATCTCCCCGTCCCACGCGCCGGGGCAGGCGTCGGAGGCCGTGATGGCGTAGTCCCAGAGGCCGTTAAGATTGTAATAGCTTTCCCGCACGAGCTGCGGGCGGGGATATTCCTGCAAAACAGCGTTCTTGTCCAGCGCTTCGCCCCAAGGTGTCAGCATTTCGTCCCCTCCTTCTTTTTAAGCGCCAGCACCGGCGGCAGAATCAGCAGCAGCACAATGGCAGCCGCCAGAAAAATGGACGGCGTCGGCACGGTTTTTACCACGCCGAGGTCAACATAGGTCGAATCGCTGCCGCGAATGACCGCCGCGCCGATAGCCGGGCCGAAGATCATCGGCAGCAGCACGCCGAAGATCATGCGGATGCCCTGAAAATGCCCGACCTTTCCGGCGGGCGTATGGTCGCGGATGACGCCGGACAAAATCGCCGTGACCAGCATATAGCCGGACATCATAATGCAGCCCGTCAGGATCACGGCCAGCATCGAGCGCGCGAAGAACATCCCAAGCAGTCCCGCAAACATGACCCCCGCCGCCGGAAGCACGCACCGCAGCTCGCCGAGCCGGTCGATCACGCGGCCGGAGAGCACGCTCACGACCGACGCAAAGATCAGTACAATGCCCAGCACGAGGGCGTAGCCGTCAAAATGCAGATAGTTCTGCATATAGATGATGAGATACGGGAAAAAGACCTGCACGGCCACGGAAAACAGGCAGAACGCCGCGAAGGACAGATAGAGCGCCGGGTTTCCCCGCACGACCGACGGGCGAAGCCCGTAGACAAGGTTTTTTAGACCATTGTCCCGTCTCGGCTCCAGCTTCGGCTCCGGGATCAGGAAGACGGACACAACTCCCGTCAGAACAACGAGTCCGCCGAAGATCGCGAAGAATTTCTGCCACTGCCCGCGCTGTGTCATGCCGTCGAACAGGCCAAAAATGACGAGCATGGAAATGAGCGGCAGAATGGCCAGCACGGATTCAGCCTTGCCCCGCGCCGCGTTCGGCACGGTGTCGGTGATCCACGCGTTGAACGCCGCGTCGTTGGCCGTCGAGCCGAAAAACGTCATGACGCAGTCGAGCACGACGATCATCACCGCCGCGGCAGCCGCCGCAGAGGCCGCCGGGAACAGCTTCGCCGCGTTTTCGACTGTCACGAGGCCGAACGCCGCCGTAGAAAGGCCCCAGAGCAGATAGCCGCCGCAGATAAACAGCTTGCGCTTTCCCACGCGGTCGGACAGCGCGCCCATCAGCAGCGTCGTCAGCGTGGCGGCAGCCGCGCTCCAGCCGACCATGGCGGAGATATAGCCTGGGTCGGTGGAGATGGTATTATAAAGGTAGACATTAAAATACATATTTTCGATCGTCCAGGCAAACTGGCCGACCATGCCGACAAGAATGAGCGTCAGCCAGACGCGCAGGGACAGCTTTTTCATATCCGGTATCCTCCCGTTATTCAGCTTCTGCGCTGCCGCAGTATTTTGTATAGAGCGCAATATGGTCCTCAATACAGAACTCGCCTGTCCACGCGTTCGCCGTCACGCAGATCACGCTTCTGCCGTCCGGGGTGGTTCCTGCGCTGGCACAGCAGTTCATGGCCTCGGCGGTATAGCCCGTCTTGGCGGCTGTAATTTCCGCGCCGTTCAGGGCATATTCGTGGTGGACGCGGTAGAGGAATTTGTTCGTCATGGCAAGCCCGTCCGGGTGCTGCTCCGTTTCGCTGGCCCGGTAATTTTCCGCGCTCAGTATTTCGGTGCACGTCTCGTTTTCCAGCGCTGCCTGCAAGATCAGGGCGATCTCGCGCACCGTGGAATAGTGGTTCTCGTCGTGCAGACCGCTGGTGTTCATGAAATGCGTGTTGGTCAGGCCCAGCGCCGCGGCCTTTTCGTTCATCATGGCGACGAACGCTTCCTCGCTTCCGGCCACGGCCTGTGCCAGCGCCTCCGTCGCCTCCGCGCCGGAGGGCACGACTGCGCCGTACAGCAGATCGCGCATCGTGACTGTCTCGCCGTTCACATAGCCCGCCATCGACGCGCCCGCAAGATACAGCGGATCGATGATGGCCTGCGTCATGGTGAATGTCGCGTCGAGATCCGGCAGATTCTCCGCCGCCACCAGCAGCGTCATGACCTTCGTCATGGATGCGGGGTAAATTTTTTCGTCCATGCCCTTTTCGGCCAGCACCGTCCCGCTCTGCACGTCGACCAGCACGGCGGAAGACGAATACAGCTCCAGATCGAGCGTTCTGGTATTCTCCGACGCCTGCGCCAGCGTCAGGGCAGGCTGCTCCGGTTCGGGTTCGGGCTCAGGCTCAGGCTCCGGTTCGGGTTCGGGCAGCGGTTCCGGTTCAGGCTCCTGCACCGGCTCCTCCGGGACGGCGGCCTCCGGCTCAGAGGGCGTATCCGTCTCGCCGCTCGTGACCGGCGTATCGAGATAGGGCTTTACGATCTGCCGGTGCGCGTAATAGACTGCGCCGCCCAGCAGTGCCGCGCACACAAGAAGCGTCAGCGCGACGCGGAGCACCCGGCGGCGCTTTGCGCGCCTGCGGTCGCGCAGGCGTTCGAACGCGGGTGCGTTTTCAGGGTCAAACTGCTGTTGTGATTCATGGTTCATAGGAAGCTCTCCTGTCTGGAATTCGCGATATGCCCTATTCTACCACATCTGCGCTCTGCCGGAAAGAGGCAATGTCATCAGCGCAAGCCCGTGTCCCGCCAATTTTATGTGCGCGCTGTCAAGGAAAAACACTTGACAGCCGGGATAAAATCTTGTATAGTATACCGGAACGATTGATCTGGGGGTCTTGCCATGCGGTCTGATGCGCTCACCATGACGCTGCTGTACGACTATTATGGCGAGCTGCTGACCGAAAAGCAGCGGGGCCTGTTCGATCTCTACTATAATCAGGACTATTCTCTCAGCGAGATCGCATCCGCTGCCGGGATCAGCCGACAGGGCGTCCACGATACGCTTGCCCGCGCCGAGGAGCTGCTGGAGGGCTATGAAGCTGCGCTCGGCTGCATCGCGCGCGACCGGCGGCTGGAATCCGCACTGGATACGATCACACAGAACGCGCAGGCGCTTGCTTCTGTTCCGGGGGCTGCGCCGCAGGCCGGCGCGATCCTGCGCGCCGTGCGGGAAATAAAGGAGTAACACATGGCATTTGAAGGCTTAACCGAAAAGCTCTCGAACGCGTTCAAAAAGCTGCGCGGCAAGGGCCGCCTGTCTGAGGCCGACGTCAAGGAATCCATGCGCGAGATCCGTCTGGCGCTGCTGGAGGCCGACGTCAACTACAAGGTCGTCAAGGACTTCATCAAAAAGACGACCGAGCGCTGCGTCGGCACGGACGTGCTCGAAAGCCTCACGCCCGCGCAGATGATCGTCAAGATCGTCAACGAAGAGCTGACCGCGCTCATGGGCAGCGAGAACCAGAAGATCAAGATCGCTTCCCAGCCGCCGACCGTCGTGATGCTGGTCGGCCTGCAGGGCGCGGGCAAAACGACCAACGGTGCAAAGCTCGCGGGCTTATTTAAAAAGCAGAACAAAAATCCGCTGCTCGCGGCCTGCGACATTTACCGCCCCGCCGCCATCAAGCAGCTGCAGGTCGTCGGCGGACAGCTCGGCATTCCCGTTTTCGAAATGGGCCAGACAAACCCGGTCGATATCGCAAAGGCAGCCGTCGCTCACGCCGTGCGGCACGGCAACGACATGGTCTTCCTCGACACCGCAGGCCGTCTGCATGTCGACGAGGCGCTCATGGACGAGCTGAAGGCCGTCAAGGCCGCGGTCAACCCGGACGAAATTCT
>ENA-UEOM01000491-UEOM01000491.1-human-gut-metagenome-genome-assembly--contig:-NODE-491-length-17185-cov-5.657938_pt1 | contig 17185 bp, 14 predicted proteins | sample MGYA00242993_ERZ507994 | MGnify/ENA primary metagenome ERZ507994 (study PRJEB26167, sample SAMN06115536) | human gut metagenome | host: Homo sapiens | place: China:Neimenggu | collected 2014-11-07... | reverse complement strand
CGGTATCGACAAGATGTCATGTGAGCAAATGCTCCCTTGGCTCTTGGCTAACAAGGATGCCCATCATCAGAGCAGCGCGGGTCTGGTTACCACGGGTGTATTGCATCACCATGTCCAACAGGGGCTGTTCTACTTCAGCCAGTACCAGCTCATAGAGGTCATTCACATCCTGACCATTCAGTTGAGCAAAATAGTTCTTCAGTGCCTGTTTAACCGAGTCACGCAGGGGTTTTTGGGTTACCTGATCCTGAGAGTTAACGGTAGAAACGGTCAGTACGTCAGAATTTACGCGTTGTTCGAACATAGTTCTGTCAGCTCTTTATTTCTGTTTACGCAAAATTTTCGAAGTATGCCTCCAACGCCTCCAGCTGTTCGCTGGCATCCTCAATGGCGTTGAATGTGCGCCGAAACTGGTCATTTGGAGCGTGTTCCTGGAGATACCAGGAAACGTGTTTACGTGCAATTCGGTACCCTTTTGCCGGACCATAAAAGTCATGCAGTTCCCGAACGTGCGCGCAAAGCAAGCGCTTAACCTCTGCCAAAGGCAGCGGGGGCAGCAACTCCCCAGTGTCCAGATAATGCTGGATTTCCCGAAAGATCCAGGGTCTTCCCTGAGCTGCGCGGCCTATCATCAGGGCATCCGCCCCTGTATAGTCGAGCACAGCTCTGGCTTTAAGCGGGTCAGTAATGTCGCCATTCGCGATAACCGGAATGGAAACTTTCTGCTTAACTGCCCGAATACTGTCGTACTCAGCTTCTCCATTGAACAAACAGGCGCGTGTACGGCCATGAATGGTCAGAGCCTGAATGCCACAGTCTTCAGCCAGTTGGGCAATCTCTTCGCAGTTACGGTGTTCCGGTGCCCAGCCGGTGCGAATCTTCAGGGTAACAGGAACGTCCACTGCATTGACGACCTCGGTAAGGATCGATTTAACGACATCCGGGTACTGCAAGAGGGCTGAACCTGCGAGCTTGCGATTCACTTTTTTAGCCGGGCAACCCATATTGATATCAATAATCTGGGCACCGCTTTCCACGTTAATACGTGCTGCATCTGCCATTTCTTTCGGATCGCTACCAGCAATTTGCACGGTGCGAATACCGGGTTCATCAATGTGCACCATCCGTAAACGAGATTTGTCGCTTTCCCAAACCTGTGGGTTAGAAGACATCATCTCGGATACTGTCAATCCGGCTCCCATCTCGTAGCACAACGTCCGAAAAGGTCTGTCTGTAATGCCAGCCATGGGCGCTGCGATCAGGCGATTTCTGAGCTGATATTGTCCGATGCGCATGAGTTAAGAAATGACCATACTGTGACTGCAAGGCGGCGTATATTACGCATTTTTTGCACGAGATGAAAGGCCAAACTTTGACCAATCCTCTGAGATGGATCAAAGAATTGCATTTAAAATGAGCGTGGTGCGATAATTACTCATAAAAATCATCATATTAGAAAATAGTGACTAAAATTTACACTCAAAGAAATTTGAGTAAGTTCTCAATTTTTCTTTATGAATGAAAATTTTGGCACGCAAATTTGCGTAAATAATCGGCAAATTTACGTGCCTTTTGTGAGCTTGCTCGCACTTCGCCCCGCGTCACCCTACGGCGATGCGAAGGTTAATTCTTACGACCGGTAATACGGCACCACTCTTCTTTTTCCACGACCGGGTCCAGTGCGAAGCTATCGGCATAAGCTTCACAAACGCTCTCTGCCTGGCTTGCCAGAATACCGGAAAGGCCCAGCAAACCGCCTGAAACCGGCAGGACGCTGATTAACGGTGCCAGTTCACGTAATGGGCCTGCAAGGATGTTAGCGACCACCACGTCGGCTTTCATTTCTTCTGGCTGATCTTTCGGTAAGTAGAGTTCCAGACGGTCAGAAACGCCATTACGTTCGGCGTTATCGCGGCTGGCCTGAATCGCCTGCGGATCGATATCAATACCAATGGCTTTTGCTGCACCCAGTTTCAGCGCCGCGATCGCCAGAATGCCGGAACCACAGCCAAAGTCGATGACTGTTTTACCGGTTAAATCGAGGCTGTCGAGCCATTGCAGGCACAGAGAGGTGGTTGGATGGGTACCCGTACCAAACGCCAGCCCTGGATCTAACATCACGTTGACGGCGTTTTCGTCCGGCACATCACGCCAGCTAGGGCAGATCCACAGTCGTTCACCAAAGCGCATCGGGTGGAAATTATCCATCCATTCGCGCTCCCAGTCTTTATCTTCTAGTTGTTCGATTTTATGCGCGAAGCCTGCGCCGAGCAGCGGATGGTTTTCCAGAATCGCCACCACGTCGTTCATATCGGTTTCAGCGTCGAACAGACCAATCACATCGGTGTCGCCCCACAGGCGCGTTTCGCCCGGCAGCGGCTCAAATACTGGCGTATCGTGGGTATCCTGAAAAGTGATAGAAACGGCACCCGCTTCCATCAGCGCATCGCTAAGATCTTCCGCGTTCGCGCCGGTGGTGTTCAGTTTCAGTTGGATCCAAGGCATGGCAAAACTCTTTATTTATCAGTAGTCAAAACGGTAGCTTGCGGGACGGATGTACCGAAACGGTTTCCGACCAGGAAAGCCAGCAAACTTAGTAGTAACGAGGGCACGATAGGGTGGAAGCCCAGGTACTGAATATTCAGCGTCGCGAGTACGGCATACAGCACGCCGCCAACGATCATCGCACTTAGCGCGCCTTTGGCGTTGGCGCGTTCCCAGTAAAGACCCAGCACCAGCGGCCACAGGAAAACGGCTTCCAGCCCACCGAAGGCCAGCAAATTCAGCCAGATGATCATTTCTGGCGGCTTCCAGGCGGCAAGCAGCAGCAACGCGCCGAGAACTAACGTAATTACCGCCGACATCCGCTTCAGACGCGTCTCGTTTTGCATTTGATCCGGACGGATATTCAGATAGAGATCTTTAATGATCGTAGCGGAACTTTGCAGCAGTTGGGCGTTAATTGTCGACATGATCGCAGCCATCGGTGCAGCCAGGAAGATCCCGGCGGCAAACGGTGGCAGCACTTTTACCATTAACGTCGGGATCACCAGATCCGGTACGGTGAGATCGGGGATCACCGCCCGACCTAACGCTCCGGCCAGGTGCATACCGAACATCAGGATTGCGACTACAATCGTACCGATGATGATCCCCCGGTGTACTGCTTTGCTGTCTTTATAAGAGATACAGCGCACCGCAGTATGCGGCAGGCCTATAACGCCAAAGCACACCAGTACCCAGAACGACGTCATAAAGGCAGGCGACAGAATATCGTCAGCGCCTTGTGGCGTAACCAGTTGCGGATCGATGGTTTGCAAGGTCTGTACTGCGTTGCTTAAGCCGCCAGCGGCATGTACCACGCCAATAAGCAGCACAACGGTGCCAATCAGCATCACAAGCCCTTGCATGGTGTCGTTCAGCACGCTGGCGCGAAAGCCACCAAAGGCGGTATATAACGCAATGCTGATACCAAAAATCAGCAGCCCGGTTTCATAAGGAATACCCGCCGCGGTTTCCAGCAGGCGCGCACCGCCGATAAACTGCACGGTCATCGCACCAACGAACGCAACCAGCAAACTCAAACTCGCCAGCCACACCAGAAGACGACTCTGGTAGCGGGCAAACAGCATATCGTTTAGCGTCACTGCATTGTAGCGGCGCGCAAGAATCGCAAACTTCTTGCCGAGAATACCGAGTGAAAGCCAGACTGCAGGAAGCTGAATCATCGCCAGCAATACCCAGCCCAGCCCGTATTTATAAGCAGCTCCTGGCCCGCCGATAAACGAACTGGCACTGATATAGGTCGCGGTGAGCGTCATCGCCAGCACAATACCGCCCATAGAGCGGCTGCCGAGGAAATACTCATTAAGGAAGGTGCCGGTGCTCCGTTTACGCATCGCATAAACCGAGATACCGAACACCACCACCAGATAGGCGACCAGCGGTAGAATTACTTCAAGCTGCATCGTCATCCTCCAGTGGGATATCGCGATAGATAAATTTCACCATCGCCCAGCACAGTCCAATAAACAGCAGCGGCGTCAGGATGCAGGCCATCTCAAACCAGCGCGGAAAGCCGGTAAAACCGGGGGCAACGCCAGATAAGTAAGCGGCTACTAACCAAACTGCCAGATACAAAAGGGTCAGCCCCAGCGCCCAGCGCGCCTCTTTATGGGCCTGAACAAAACGAGTGTCCATTTTTTGTCCCTGATGGGTGAAGAAAGCGGGGATTGTACCTTATGGGGGTTGTCGATCCCCAGTAATAAAAAAGGCCGGAAAATCCGGCCTTTTGACGCTTTTGCAGTCTTATTTTTCCTGAAGACCGAGTTTTTTCTCCAGATAGTGGATGTTAGTGCCACCATGCTGGAAGTTCTCGTCATTCATGATGCGGATCTGCAGATCAACGTTGGTTTTGATACCGTCGATGATCAGCTCCTGCAGCGCATTCTTCATGCGGGCAATCGCCACGTCACGGTTTTCACCGTAGCAAATCAGCTTACCGATCATTGAGTCATAGTACGGCGGTACGGTGTAGCCCGCGTAGATATGAGACTCCCAACGTACGCCAAAACCGCCAGGTGCGTGGAAACGGGTGATTTTGCCCGGACTTGGCAGGAAGGTGTTCGGATCTTCGGCGTTGATACGACATTCCACCGCATGGCCGCGAACGTGAACTTCTTCTTGCTTGATCGACAGCGGTTGACCGGCAGCGATACGCAGCTGTTCTTTGATCAGGTCAACGCCGGTGATCATTTCTGTAACCGGGTGTTCTACCTGAATACGGGTGTTCATTTCGATGAAATAGAACTCGCCGTTTTCGAACAGGAACTCGAAAGTACCTGCACCGCGATAGCCGATATCAACACACGCTTTAGCGCAACGTTCGCCGATGTAGCGACGCAGTTCCGGGGTAATGCCCGGTGCTGGCGCTTCTTCGACCACTTTCTGGTGGCGGCGTTGCATGGAGCAGTCACGTTCCGCCAGATAGATAGCGTTGCCCTGACCGTCAGCCAGTACCTGAATCTCGACGTGGCGAGGATTTTCCAGGTATTTCTCCATGTAAACCATATCGTTGCTGAAAGCAGCTTTCGCTTCCGCACGGGTCATGGAGATGGATTGTGCCAGTTCAGCGTCGCCGCGCACTACGCGCATACCGCGACCGCCGCCGCCGCCGGAGGCTTTGATAATCACCGGATAACCAATGCGTTTAGCAATGGCACGGTTTTTATCCATATCGTCGCCCAGCGGGCCGTCAGAACCCGGTACGCAAGGGACGCCCGCTTTTTTCATCGCCGCGATTGCGGATACTTTGTCGCCCATCAGGCGAATGGTTTCTGCTTTCGGGCCAATGAAGATAAAGCCGGAGCGTTCAACCTGCTCGGCAAAGTTGGCGTTCTCGGAGAGGAAGCCGTAACCCGGATGGATTGCTACTGCGCCGGTGATTTCAGCGGCGCTGATGATTGCCGGGATGTTCAGATAACTTTTTACTGACGGAGCAGGGCCAATACAGACCGTTTCATCTGCCAGTAATACGTGTTTTAGATCGCGATCCGCGCTGGAGTGCACAGCGACAGTCTTGATGCCCAGTTCTTTACAGGCACGAAGAATACGCAATGCAATCTCGCCGCGGTTGGCAATAACAATTTTATCCAGCATGTTCGCCTCGTTACTCGATGACGACCAGCGGCTCGTCAAATTCTACCGGTTGTCCACTTTCGACCAGAATTGCTTTCACGGTACCGGATTTGTCCGCTTCGATCTGGTTCATCATTTTCATGGCTTCAACGATGCACAGGGTATCGCCCACGTTGACTTTCTGACCCACTTCGATGAACGCTTTTGCGTCCGGGCTTGGGGTGCGGTAGAAAGTACCAACCATCGGGGAACGTACGATGTGACCACTGATTTCCGCTGCTGCTGGCGCTTCCATGGAAGGAACGGTCGCCGGAGCGGCTGCGTTAGATTGAGCTGGCTGCTGCATCATTGGTGCAGCGTAAGCTTGTTGCATCACAGGGAAACTTGCGGCAGGAGCTGCACGGCTAATGCGTACTGACTCTTCGCCTTCAGAAATTTCCAGTTCGGAGATGCCTGATTCTTCAACCAGCTCGATCAGTTTTTTAATCTTACGAATATCCATGAGTGGGTTCCGTACTCTTTGTTTAGTGTGATTGTGACAGGCGTTTCACCGCCGTCTGTAAAGCGTATGCCCCGACAGCTGTATGCATAGCGATAAATTCCAGCAGGCCGGGACGCCGGTCTATTTTGCCCCAGAGTGTCAATGTTAGACTTGACGGACATTGTGCAGCGATCTGCTGCTATCCTCCGGCAAAAAACAAAATATACCTTCGTTGCGCCAATGTCACCTTTTCCGCAGCGCAAAAACTGCATCAGGGAGGACGAGGTCGCACATTATAACGATTTCGTAGCAATTGGCAGCTAAATACTGGTCTTATCAGGGAAGATAATCAACAGCTAACATGTAAATAACCTTCAACACCGTGTAATTTGCAACAAGCCGCACAATTCACGAAATTAGCGCCATCATCGACGGAACTTCTTATAACGTAAGGTGAAAAGCTGAAAAGCCAGCCCTGCGAAGATGAGGGGCTGCAATGAGATAATCTTCACAGACCACAAATAATGTAGGGATGCCAGGATCGCGACAAGATAGACGACATTACGCAGCGGTTGCTGGGGATTACCCAATTTTCACTGCATCGTCTGGATAGATGTGAATGCTAAAGCACGCAAAATTAACCGATTGACAATGCTCAGCATTAAATAGGTTCGAGTGATTAATTTGTAGTCAAACAAAATCAGATTATTCACCCCATGGTACCAGAAATAAGTAAGGGGCTAAGCGTAGCGTCGCCCAGGCAAAGCACCATAAGCCTAACAGGCGACGGAGGCGTATCAATAATAGCTGTTTAGTGGAGTATCAATGCGCATCAATTTGTGGTCAGTCGAAATCATGACTTTCCAGTTTGGATGATGTTGTATAACTTCCTGACCAAGGTGTTCGACGAAAGCTGTCCGGCTAACCGCTTTTCCCGTTAACCGATTGAATAATGATTTCAAAATGAGTTCCCTCTCTTATTATTCCCTGCTAAATGGTTAGTTAACCTTCACCAGCGTGCGACCCTGGATCTGGTTATTAATGATGGCCTCGGCAAAGTTCGGTGCCTCTGACAGAGATATCTCTTTTGCCGCCTGGGTATAGAATGATTCCGGTAAATCGGCGACCAGTCGCTGCCAGGCTTGTGCGCGGCGTTCTGGTGGCGTCATTACTGAATCCACCCCTTGCAAACGGACATTACGCAGAATAAATGGCATGACCGTGGTTGGCAGAGTAAAACCACCCGCCAGACCACAGGCCGCCACGCAGCCGCCGTAATTCATTTGCGCCAGCACTTTTGCCAGCACTTTGTCGCCAACGGTGTCAATTGCCCCAGCCCAGACTTGTTTTTCCAGAGGACGGGATTCGGCAAACTCATCACGAGGGAGAACACGGCTAGCACCTAAACTTTTCAGATATTCATGGGTACTTTCGCGACCGGAAACGGCAACGACCTGATAACCCAACTTATGCAGCAGCGCCACGGCGGTACTGCCGACGCCACCACTGGCACCCGTCACGACAATCTCCCCGTCCTGCGGGCGAACACCGGCATCTTCCAGCGCCATCACACACAGCATGGCGGTAAAACCGGCAGTACCGATAATCATTGCTTTACGCGCGTCCAGCCCTTGCGGCATGGCAACCAGCCAGTCACCTTTCACTCGCGCCTGCTCCGCCAGCCCACCCCAGTGGTTTTCACCAACGCCCCAGCCAGTGAGTAACACCTCCTGACCGGCATGAAAACGCGGATCTTCGCTGGTGCGTACAGTTCCGGCAAAATCGATCCCAGGAATCATCGGAAAATTACGGATGATTTTTCCCTTACCGGTAATCGCCAGCGCATCTTTATAGTTCAGGCTCGACCAGTGAACATCGACCGTGACATCGCCCTCCGGCAGGCGACTTTCGTCCAGAGTCTGTACTGATGCGAGAGTTTTGCCGTCCTGCTGTTCTAAAAGTAACGCCTGCATAAGTGGTCCTCATGTGCATGATGGATTGGAAAATAATTTCTGAAGACTATACTCGCTAATGGAAAAGCAAAGCCGATGAAGCGCAATAAATTGCGAGATAAATCTGATTTGCTAGTATGCCCGCTTCCTCACTATCGGAGTTAACACAAGGATGAGATTAACGACGAAATTTTCGGCCTTTGTTACGCTGCTCACCGGGTTAACAATTTTTGTGACTTTGCTGGGCTGTTCGCTAAGTTTCTACAACGCCATTCAGTATAAGTTTAGTCATCGCGTTCAGGCGGTGGCGACGGCGATTGATACCCACCTTGTGTCGAATGACTTCAGCGTATTAAGGCCACAAATTACCGAATTAATGATGTCGGCAGATATCGTTCGTGTAGACCTGCTCCATGGTGATAAACAGGTTTATACCCTGGCCAGAAATGGTAGTTATCGTCCAGTTGGCTCCAGCGATCTGTTTCGCGAACTGAGCGTTCCGTTGATAAAGCATCCGGGGATGTCGTTGCGTCTGGTTTATCAGGATCCGATGGGCAACTATTTCCATTCGTTGATGACCACCGCGCCGCTCACGGGGGCGATTGGCTTTATCATTGTTATGCTCTTCCTGGCGGTACGCTGGTTACAACGGCAACTTGCCGGGCAAGAATTGCTGGAAACCCGGGCTACTCGTATCTTAAACGGTGAGCGTGGCTCTAATGTGTTGGGAACCATCTATGAATGGCCGCCCAGAACCAGCAGTGCGCTGGATACGCTGCTTCGTGAAATTCAGAACGCACGCGAACAACACAGCCGTCTTGATACGCTGATCCGCTCTTATGCCGCCCAGGACGTGAAAACCGGCCTCAATAACCGACTCTTTTTCGATAATCAGTTAGCAACGTTACTGGAAGATCAGGAGAAAGTAGGTACCCACGGGATCGTGATGATGATTCGTCTGCCGGATTTCAATATGTTGAGCGATACCTGGGGGCACAGCCAGGTTGAAGAACAGTTCTTCACTCTGACGAATCTGCTGTCGACATTTATGATGCGCTACCCTGGCGCACTGCTGGCGCGTTACCACCGCAGTGATTTTGCTGCGCTGTTACCGCACCGGACGTTAAAAGAGGCAGAGAGCATCGCCGGTCAGTTAATCAAAGCCGTTGATACCTTGCCGAACAATAAAATGCTCGATCGCGACGATATGATCCACATTGGTATCTGCGCCTGGCGTAGTGGTCAGGATACCGAGCAGGTAATGGAACATGCAGAGTCTGCCACGCGTAATGCGGGATTGCAGGGCGGCAATAGCTGGGCTATTTACGATGACTCGTTGCCTGAAAAAGGACGCGGTAATGTTCGCTGGCGTACGCTTATCGAGCAAATGCTCAGTCGCGGCGGCCCGCGCCTTTATCAAAAACCGGCGGTTACTCGCGAAGGTCAGGTTCATCATCGCGAACTCATGTGCCGCATCTTCGATGGTAATGAAGAGGTTAGCTCGGCGGAGTATATGCCGATGGTCTTGCAGTTTGGCTTATCGGAAGAGTATGACCGTCTGCAAATCAGCCGTCTTATTCCACTATTGCGTTACTGGCCAGAGGAAAATCTGGCGATTCAGGTTACCGTTGAGTCGCTGATTCGCCCGCGTTTTCAGCGTTGGCTGCGCGATACGTTAATGCAATGTGAAAAATCACAACGAAAACGCATAATTATTGAACTTGCAGAGGCCGATGTAGGTCAACATATCAGTCGTTTACAACCTGTTATTCGTTTAGTGAATGCTTTAGGGGTACGGGTAGCCGTCAACCAGGCTGGTTTGACGCTGGTAAGTACCAGTTGGATCAAAGAACTTAATGTTGAGTTACTCAAGCTCCATCCGGGGCTGGTCAGAAACATTGAGAAGCGAACGGAGAACCAGCTGCTGGTTCAAAGCCTGGTGGAAGCCTGCTCCGGGACCAGCACCCAGGTTTACGCCACCGGCGTGCGTTCGCGAAGCGAGTGGCAGACCCTGATTCAGCGCGGTGTTACAGGCGGGCAAGGGGATTTTTTCGCGTCCTCACAGCCACTTGATACTAACGTGAAAAAATATTCACAAAGATACTCGGTTTAACCTGCCGTTTAATCCGTTTTCACGTAGAATAACGCGCGCTGCGTCTCATGGGAGTGTGCTTGTCTGCTCGCCAGATTGTTGCAGCACATATGCAGATGAATGACCTTACGCGGTTGCAAACAGGCGAGGAATGCTGCTGATGCATTAAGCCTTTCTGGACTCAGGCAGAGATTTGTAACAAAGGAAACGAACTGCACTAATTTTCACCGTAGCAGATGATTTTTGCGCCTTGTCGCTGCTGCGTGTGGTTGGTAAAGTAAGCGGATTTTCTTTTCCGCCCCAGCTTTCAGGATTATCCCTTAGTATGTTGAAAAAATTTCGTGGCATGTTTTCCAATGACTTGTCCATTGACCTGGGTACTGCGAATACCCTCATTTATGTAAAAGGACAAGGCATCGTATTGAATGAGCCTTCCGTGGTGGCCATTCGTCAGGATCGTGCCGGTTCACCGAAAAGCGTAGCTGCAGTAGGTCATGACGCGAAGCAGATGCTGGGCCGTACGCCGGGCAATATTGCTGCCATTCGCCCAATGAAAGACGGCGTTATCGCCGACTTCTTCGTGACTGAAAAAATGCTCCAGCACTTCATCAAACAAGTGCACAGCAACAGCTTTATGCGTCCAAGCCCGCGCGTTCTGGTTTGTGTGCCGGTTGGCGCGACCCAGGTTGAACGCCGCGCAATTCGTGAATCCGCGCAGGGCGCTGGTGCCCGTGAAGTCTTCCTGATTGAAGAACCGATGGCTGCCGCAATTGGTGCTGGCCTGCCGGTTTCTGAAGCGACCGGTTCTATGGTGGTTGATATCGGTGGTGGTACCACTGAAGTTGCTGTTATCTCCTTGAACGGTGTGGTTTACTCCTCTTCTGTGCGCATTGGTGGTGACCGTTTCGACGAAGCTATCATCAACTATGTGCGTCGTAATTACGGTTCTCTGATCGGTGAAGCCACCGCAGAACGTATCAAGCACGAAATCGGTTCGGCTTATCCGGGCGATGAAGTCCGTGAAATCGAAGTTCGTGGCCGTAACCTGGCAGAAGGTGTTCCACGCGGTTTTACCCTGAACTCCAATGAAATCCTCGAAGCACTGCAGGAACCGCTGACCGGTATTGTGAGCGCGGTAATGGTTGCACTGGAACAGTGCCCGCCGGAACTGGCTTCCGACATCTCCGAGCGCGGCATGGTGCTCACCGGTGGTGGCGCACTGCTGCGTAACCTTGACCGTTTGTTAATGGAAGAAACCGGCATTCCAGTCGTTGTTGCTGAAGACCCGCTGACCTGTGTGGCGCGCGGTGGCGGCAAAGCGCTGGAAATGATCGACATGCACGGCGGCGACCTGTTCAGCGAAGAGTAATCGGATGCAGGCAGGGGAAGTGTCTGTTTACCCTGCCTGGTCTGATACGAGAATACGCATAACTTATGAAGCCAATTTTTAGCCGTGGCCCGTCGCTACAGATTCGCCTTATTCTGGCGGTGCTGGTGGCGCTCGGCATTATTATTGCCGACAGCCGCCTGGGGACGTTCAGTCAAATCCGTACTTATATGGATACCGCCGTCAGTCCTTTCTACTTTGTTTCCAATGCTCCTCGTGAATTGCTGGATGGCGTATCGCAGACGCTGGCCTCGCGTGACCAATTAGAACTTGAAAACCGGGCGTTACGTCAGGAACTGTTGCTGAAAAACAGTGAACTGCTGATGCTTGGACAATACAAACAGGAGAACGCGCGTCTGCGCGAGCTGCTGGGTTCCCCGCTGCGTCAGGATGAGCAGAAAATGGTGACTCAGGTTATCTCCACGGTTAACGATCCTTATAGCGATCAAGTTGTTATCGATAAAGGTAGCGTTAATGGCGTTTATGAAGGCCAGCCGGTCATCAGCGACAAAGGTGTTGTTGGTCAGGTGGTGGCCGTCGCTAAACTGACCAGTCGCGTGCTGCTGATTTGTGATGCGACCCACGCGCTGCCAATCCAGGTGCTGCGCAACGATATCCGCGTAATTGCAGCCGGTAACGGTTGTACGGATGATTTGCAGCTTGAGCATCTGCCGGCGAATACGGATATTCGTGTTGGTGATGTGCTGGTGACTTCCGGTCTGGGCGGTCGTTTCCCGGAAGGCTATCCGGTCGCGGTTGTCTCTTCCGTAAAACTCGATACCCAGCGCGCTTATACTGTGATTCAGGCGCGTCCGACTGCAGGGCTGCAACGTTTGCGTTATCTGCTGCTGCTGTGGGGGGCAGATCGTAACGGCGCTAACCCGATGACGCCGGAAGAGGTGCATCGTGTTGCTAATGAACGTCTGATGCAGATGATGCCGCAGGTATTGCCTTCGCCAGACGCGATGGGGCCAAAGTTACCTGAACCGGCAACGGGGATCGCTCAGCCGACTCCGCAGCAACCGACGACAGGAAATGCAGCTACTGCGCCTGCTGCGCCGACACAGCCCGCTGCTAATCGCTCTCCACAAAGGGCTACGCCGCCGCAAAGTGGTGCTCAACCGCCTGCGCGTGCGCCGGGAGGGCAATAGTGGCGAGCTATCGTAGCCAGGGACGCTGGGTAATCTGGCTCTCTTTCCTCATTGCGCTGTTGCTGCAAATCATGCCCTGGCCGGATAACCTGATTGTTTTCCGGCCAAACTGGGTGTTACTTATCTTGTTGTATTGGATCCTGGCCTTGCCCCATCGCGTAAATGTGGGCACAGGTTTTGTGATGGGTGCCATACTGGATCTGATCAGCGGCTCGACGCTTGGCGTACGCGTATTGGCGATGAGCATCATTGCTTACCTGGTGGCGCTGAAATACCAGCTTTTCCGCAACCTCGCATTATGGCAGCAGGCGCTAGTCGTCATGTTGCTTTCGCTGGTGGTGGATATTATTGTTTTCTGGGCAGAGTTTTTAGTGATTAACGTCTCTTTCAGACCGGAAGTGTTCTGGAGTAGTGTAGTCAATGGGGTGCTCTGGCCGTGGATTTTCTTGCTGATGCGTAAAGTCCGTCAGCAGTTTGCAGTGCAATAAAGGTTTCTATGACTTCTCTGTATTTAGCTTCCGGTTCTCCGCGTCGTCAGGAGTTACTTGCGCAACTTGGCGTGACCTTTGAACGTATTGTTACGGGCATTGAGGAGCAGCGTCAGCCGCAGGAGAGCGCGCAGCAGTATGTTGTGCGTCTGGCACGCGAGAAAGCACAAGCGGGTGTCGCGCAAACGGCGCAGGATCTCCCGGTGCTGGGTGCGGATACTATCGTTATCCTGAACGGAGAAGTGCTGGAGAAACCGCGCGACGCAGAGCATGCGGCGCAGATGTTGCGCAAATTATCGGGTCAGACCCATCAGGTGATGACGGCAGTGGCGTTGGCTGACAGCCAGCACATTCTCGATTGCCTGGTGGTCACCGATGTGACTTTCAGAACGTTAACAGACGAAGACATCGCGGGCTATGTCGCCAGCGGTGAACCGTTAGATAAAGCAGGTGCATACGGTATTCAGGGGCTGGGTGGCTGTTTTGTCAGGAAGATAAATGGCAGCTATCACGCCGTAGTCGGCTTACCGCTGGTTGAAACGTATGAATTATTAAGTAATTTTAACGCACTGCGTGAGAAAAGGGATAAACATGACGGCTGAATTGTTAGTAAACGTAACGCCTTCGGAAACGCGAGTGGCGTATATTGATGGCGGTATTCTGCAGGAAATTCATATTGAACGTGAGGCGCGACGCGGAATAGTAGGCAATATCTACAAGGGTCGTGTAAGTCGTGTACTTCCGGGTATGCAGGCGGCTTTTGTAGATATTGGGCTGGATAAAGCCGCGTTTCTTCATGCATCTGACATCATGCCGCACACCGAATGTGTGGCGGGTGAAGAACAAAAGCAATTCACGGTGCGCGACATCTCGGAACTGGTTCGTCAGGGGCAAGATCTGATGGTGCAGGTGGTGAAAGATCCGCTTGGCACTAAAGGTGCGCGCCTGACCACCGATATCACGCTGCCTTCTCGCTATCTGGTGTTTATGCCAGGGGCTTCTCACGTTGGGGTTTCCCAACGTATTGAAAGCGAATCAGAACGTGAACGCCTGAAAAAAGTGGTCGCAGAGTATTGCGACGAGCAGGGCGGGTTTATCATCCGTACCGCAGCTGAAGGGGTTGGCGAGGCTGAACTGGCCTCCGATGCCGCTTATCTGAAACGCGTCTGGACCAAAGTTATGGAGCGTAAAAAACGCCCGCAGACCCGTTATCAGCTGTACGGCGAACTGGCGCTGGCGCAGCGTGTTCTGCGTGATTTCGCCGACGCCGAACTGGACCGCATTCGCGTTGACTCACGCCTGACTTACGAAGCATTGCTGGAGTTTACCTCGGAGTACATTCCCGAGATGACCAGCAAGCTGGAGCATTACACCGGACGCCAGCCGATTTTCGATCTCTTTGATGTCGAAAACGAAATCCAGCGAGCGCTGGAACGCAAAGTAGAACTGAAATCCGGTGGTTATCTGATTATCGACCAGACCGAAGCGATGACCACCGTGGACATCAATACCGGAGCGTTTGTCGGTCATCGCAATCTGGACGACACCATTTTCAATACCAATATTGAAGCGACGCAGGCTATCGCTCGCCAGTTACGGTTGCGTAATCTGGGCGGGATTATCATTATTGATTTCATCGATATGAATAATGAAGATCACCGCCGCCGCGTGCTGCACTCGCTGGAGCAGGCGTTGAGCAAAGACCGGGTGAAAACCAGCGTTAATGGTTTTTCGGCGCTGGGGCTGGTGGAGATGACGCGTAAACGCACCCGCGAAAGCATTGAGCACGTACTGTGTAACGAATGCCCAACCTGCCACGGTCGCGGAACGGTGAAAACCGTGGAAACGGTATGCTATGAAATCATGCGCGAGATTGTTCGTGTCCACCATGCTTACGATTCCGACCGTTTCCTGGTCTATGCTTCTCCGGCAGTAGCCGAAGCCTTGAAAGGCGAAGAGTCACACTCGCTGGCGGAAGTGGAAATTTTCGTTGGCAAACAGGTTAAAGTACAAATTGAACCGCTCTATAACCAGGAGCAGTTTGACGTCGTAATGATGTAAACAGATGCTGGGCCGCCATCCGGCAAAGGGTTTTTGAGTCACATTTTTAGCAGACAAGGAGTGACGGGTGAGGCGATTGCCGGGGATTTTACTGCTTACTGGAGCCGCGCTCGTTGTGATCGCTGCCCTGCTGGTTAGCGGCCTGCGTATTGCTTTACCGCATCTTGACGCCTGGCGTCCGGAAATCCTCAACAAAATAGAATCCGCGACTGGCATGCCGGTTGAAGCCAGTCAGCTCTCAGCCAGCTGGCAGAATTTTGGCCCGACGCTTGAAGCACACGACATCCGTGCAGAACTAAAAGATGGCGGCGAATTTTCGGTTAAACGCGTTACTCTGGCGCTGGATGTCTGGCAGAGCCTGTTACATATGCGCTGGCAGTTTCGCGATCTCACTTTCTGGCAGCTGCGCTTTCGCACCAACACTCCTATCACCAGCGGTGGTAGCGATGACAGTCTGGAAGCCAGCCACATCAGCGATCTGTTTCTTCGTCAATTTGACCATTTCGATCTCCGCGACAGTGAAGTCAGTTTCCTGACGCCATCCGGTCAGCGCGCCGAGCTGGCGATCCCACAACTCACCTGGCTGAACGATCCACGTCGACACCGTGCGGAAGGTCTGGTAAGCCTCTCCAGCCTTACCGGACAGCACGGCGTAATGCAGGTGCGCATGGATTTGCGCGATGATGAGGGCTTGTTAAGCAATGGTCGCGTCTGGCTCCAGGCGGATGACATCGACCTGAAGCCGTGGCTCGGTAAATGGATGCAGGACAATATTGCGCTGGAAACGGCGCAGTTCTCCCTTGAAGGCTGGATGACGATCGATAAAGGCGATGTAACCGGTGGCGACGTCTGGCTGAAACAGGGCGGTGCCAGCTGGTTGGGCGAGAAGCAAACGCATACGCTGTCGGTGAATAATCTGACCGCGCATATTACGCGTGAAAATCCGGGCTGGCAGTTCTCTATTCCCGATACACGGATCACGATGGACGGCAAACCCTGGCCGAGCGGAGCATTGACGCTAGCCTGGATACCGGAACAGGACGTTGGCGGCAAAGACAATAAACGCAGTGACGAACTCCGGATTCGCGCCAGTAATCTGGAGCTGGCAGGCCTGGAGGGCATACGCCCGCTGGCCGCGAAACTTTCACCTGCACTGGGTGATGTTTGGCGCTCCACACAACCGAGCGGCAAGATTAACACTCTGGCGCTGGATATCCCGCTTCAGGCGGCAGACAAGACCCGTTTTCAGGCATCGTGGAGCGATCTGGCCTGGAAGCAATGGAAATTATTACCGGGTGCGGAACACTTCTCCGGGACGCTTTCCGGCAGCGTTGAAAATGGTTTGCTTACCGCGTCGATGAAGCAGGCAAAGATGCCTTACGAAACGGTATTCCGTGCGCCACTGGAAATCGCCGACGGCCAGGCAACTATAAGCTGGCTGAACAATGACAAAGGTTTCCAGCTGGATGGGCGTAATATTGACGTTAAAGCCAAAGCCGTCCATGCGCGCGGCGGTTTTCGTTACCTGCAACCTGCTAACGATGAACCCTGGCTGGGTATTCTGGCTGGCATCAGTACCGATGATGGTTCACAAGCCTGGCGCTATTTCCCGGAAAACTTGATGGGTAAAGACCTGGTTGATTACTTAAGTGGCGCGATTCAGGGCGGAGAAGCGGATAACGCGACGCTGGTTTATGGTGGCAATCCGCAACTCTTCCCCTATAAACACAACGAAGGTCAGTTTGAAGTGCTGGTGCCGCTGCGCAACGCGAAGTTTGCCTTCCAGCCGGACTGGCCTGCATTAACTAACCTTGATATTGAACTGGACTTTATTAACGACGGTTTATGGATGAAAACCGATGGCGTGTGTATTCCACCAAGGATATGGTGAACTGGACAGACCATGGTTCTCCGCTCGACCTCAGTTCTTTTTCCT
>ENA-UEOM01000473-UEOM01000473.1-human-gut-metagenome-genome-assembly--contig:-NODE-473-length-17559-cov-4.464649_pt1 | contig 17559 bp, 10 predicted proteins | sample MGYA00242993_ERZ507994 | MGnify/ENA primary metagenome ERZ507994 (study PRJEB26167, sample SAMN06115536) | human gut metagenome | host: Homo sapiens | place: China:Neimenggu | collected 2014-11-07... | reverse complement strand
TCATGCCGGATGCGGCGTGAACGCCTTATCCAGCCTACAAAATTGTGCAAAATCAATGGATTGCACAGGTAACGTAGGCCTGATAAGCGTAGCGCATCAGGCAGATTTGCGTTTGTCATCAGTTTAATGCCCGGAGAGATCCGGGCATATTCCCGAATACGGTCTTTTTATACCGTAAACCCTAACATCATCCCCGTATCTTCATGCTCCAGCAGATGGCAGTGCGCCATATAAGCATGTTCTTTCGGTGCGTCGTGATTAAACTTCACCAGCACTTCACTGACATTGCCTTCTACCTTAACGGTATCTTTCCAGCCCGCGCGATGAGCCGCTGGCGGTTTGCCATTTTCTGACAAGATACGGAACTGCGTGCCGTGAATATGGAACGGATGCAGCATCATGTCGCCCACGCCAGAGATAACCCAACGTTCGTACTGCCCTTTCGCCGCCGCAAACATCGGCTTATTCATATCAAACGCCTGACCGTTGATTTTATTGGCATGGTGGAAATCGAACTTCCCGCCGTGGTTCATATGATTCATATTGCCGTGCCCCATATGGCCCATCATCTGGCTGTGATCCATTCCGGCCATCGCCTGATCGCCATATTTCTCCATTAGCATCTGCATCCCCATCATATCGAGCATCGGGTCCATAGAAAGTTGCAGCTTGCGTACCGTCAGCCCTTCCAGCGAAGGTAACGCAGGCAGGCTACTTAATGTGTCTGGCAAAGCACCGGAGGCACTAATAGCAATCGGCTGAATCCGCATTACCGGATGCGGCTTGTCAAACGGTGCAATCGCCATCCCCATCTGGCTGACCGGCAGCGTCACCAGGTCAAAGGGTTTGTTGTCGTTAACCTCCACCAGCACTTCAAAACGCTCGCCCATCAGCACCGGCAGTTCGCTCACCTTCACCGGTTCAGGTAGCAGACCACCGTCGCTGGCAATCACATAAAGCGGGCGATTGTCGCTGGTGGCGAAATTGAGCGAGCGGGCATTACAGCCATTGAGCAAACGCAGGCGCAGCCAACCACGCGGGGCAGCGTGTTGCGGGTAGATTGCACCGTTGGTCAGCAACGTATCGCCAAACCAGCCCACGGCGGCGGTCATCACATCCAGTTGATAATCAATCTGCCCGTCGGCGCTAAATTTCTTATCCTGAACGATCACCGGAACATCATCGATACCCCACTGTTTTGGCAGCATTAATTTCAGGATCTCGTCATCTTCAATCACCACCAGACCAGCCAGCCCCATCGCCACCTGTCGCCCGGTCTTGCCATGTTGATGTGGATGGAACCAGCAGGTAGCGGCAGGTTGATCAACGTTCAACGTCACCGAGCGCTTGCCACCTGGCGGAATAATTCCCTGCGGGCCGCCGTCGACTTCACCCGGTACTTCCAGCCCGTGCCAGTGCAACGTCGTCTCTTCCGTCAGTTGGTTATAGATATCAACCGTTACCGCTTTGCCGCGCTGTAATTTCACCGCCGGCCCCAGCAGATTGCCGTTATAGCCCCAGGTAGTTGCAGTTTTCTCGCCAAAGGTAGACTGACCTGCGCCAATAGTTAACTGAATGCGATTACGGGCATCGGTCGTGAGCAAATCAGGGATCGGTAACGTTGGGCGTTCCGCCGCAAAGACTGCACGGCTCCACAGTGGCAAGGCTGAAGCCACACCCAGTGCGACGGAATATTTCAAGAAATCACGACGTTGCATAGTTATTTCCTTATTCTTAAGCAGGCGAAACAAAATCAAACGTTGAGCATAGTCCTTCCCCTTACGGGAAGGTCAAGCCGCAGACACAATTTAATCGACAATAATGGTCGTCGCCTCGCTCGCAGTGTGCTAACGTTTATCTTCTTTAAGCCCCTGGTAGAAGCAATGAAGACGTTTTTCAGAACAGTGTTATTCGGCAGCCTGATGGCCGTTTGCGCAAACAGTTACGCGCTCAGCGAGTCTGAAGCCGAAGATATGGCCGATTTAACGGCAGTTTTTGTCTTTCTGAAGAACGATTGTGGTTACCAGAACTTACCTAACGGGCAAATTCGTCGCGCACTGGTCTTTTTCGCCCAGCAAAACCAGTGGGATCTCAGTAACTACGACACCTTCGACATGAAAGCCCTCGGTGAAGACAGCTACCGCGATCTCAGCGGCATTGGCATTCCCGTCGCTAAAAAATGCAAAGCCCTGGCCCGCGATTCCTTAAGCCTGCTTGCCTACGTCAAATAATCCCTGATACCTTTTTGTAGAAATATTGACCGTGCATCCGCGGTCAATGTTAGCTATTATGTTGCGCCCTTTTTTTACGGGTGTTAACAAAGGAGGTATCAACCCATGGCCGAAAAAAAACAGTGGCATGAAACGCTACACGACCAGTTTGGGCAGTACTTTGCGGTAGATAACGTTCTGTATCATGAAAAGACCGATCACCAGGATCTGATCATTTTTGAGAACGCTGCATTTGGTCGCGTAATGGCGCTGGATGGCGTAGTACAAACCACCGAGCGCGACGAGTTTATCTATCATGAGATGATGACCCATGTTCCGCTACTGGCCCACGGTCACGCGAAACATGTGCTGATTATCGGCGGCGGCGACGGTGCCATGCTGCGTGAAGTAACCCGACATAAAAACGTTGAGTCAATCACGATGGTGGAAATCGATGCGGGTGTCGTGTCGTTCTGCCGTCAGTATCTACCCAACCATAACGCCGGTAGCTACGACGATCCGCGCTTTAAGCTGGTGATCGACGATGGCGTCAATTTCGTTAATCAAACCAGCCAGACCTTTGATGTCATTATCTCCGACTGCACCGATCCTATCGGTCCCGGCGAAAGCCTTTTCACTTCGGCATTTTATGAAGGCTGCAAACGTTGCCTGAATCCTGGCGGTATCTTCGTCGCACAAAACGGCGTCTGCTTTTTACAGCAGGAAGAAGCCATCGACAGCCATCGCAAACTCAGCCATTACTTCAGCGACGTTGGCTTTTATCAGGCGGCGATCCCGACCTATTACGGCGGTATCATGACTTTTGCATGGGCGACAGATAACGACGCCTTACGCCATCTCTCAACCGAAATTATTCAGGCGCGTTTTCTCGCCTCTGGCCTGAAATGCCGTTATTACAATCCGGCAGTCCATACGGCAGCTTTTGCCTTACCCCAGTATCTGCAAGACGCACTGGCTTCACAGCCGTCCTAAGGAGAAGATAAGAAATTGAAAAAACTGAAACTGCATGGCTTTAATAATCTGACCAAAAGTCTGAGTTTTTGTATTTACGATATCTGCTACGCCAAAACTGCCGAAGAGCGCGACGGTTATATTGCTTATATCGATGAACTCTATAATGCCAACCGTCTGACCGAAATCCTGTCAGAAACCTGTTCCATTATCGGGGCCAATATTCTTAACATCGCCCGCCAGGATTACGAACCACAGGGTGCCAGCGTCACTATTCTGGTGAGTGAAGAACCGGTCGATCCGAAACTTATCGACAAAACAGAACACCCCGGACCACTGCCAGAAACGGTCGTTGCCCATCTCGATAAAAGTCATATTTGCGTACATACCTACCCGGAAAGTCATCCTGAAGGCGGTTTATGTACCTTCCGCGCCGATATTGAAGTCTCTACCTGCGGCGTGATTTCTCCGCTAAAGGCGCTGAATTACCTGATCCACCAGCTTGAGTCCGATATCGTAACCATTGATTATCGCGTGCGCGGTTTTACTCGCGACATTAACGGTATGAAGCACTTTATCGACCATGAGATTAATTCGATTCAGAACTTTATGTCTGACGATATGAAGGCGCTGTATGACATGGTGGATGTAAACGTCTATCAGGAAAATATCTTCCATACCAAGATGTTGCTTAAAGAGTTCGACCTTAAGCACTACATGTTCCACACCAAACCGGAAGATTTAACCGACAGCGAGCGCCAGGAAATTACCGCTGCGCTGTGGAAAGAGATGCGCGAGATTTATTACGGGCGCAATATGCCAGCTGTTTAACGGCTCTGGCGGAGCTCCCAGGCTCCGCCAGATTTATTTACTTCTGCTGCACGAAATTGCGGTAAGCCGCCACGACCTGCAGAAAATCCTCAACGCCGCATAGCGACAGGCTTTCTTCGTCGTAGTAGTTCATCCCCTCTTCCATTTCATCGCCAGCGAATTCCAGTTGATTGGCGCGAACCATCACCTCTTCACCGTCCATCCACAGGGTGTATTCATGCCCTGCCCGTTGCCAGGACCGTTCGCTACCTTTCAGTGCGTGCGCTGCTTGTTCCACTTCATCAAGCAAGGCCAGGTTTTCTTTCACCTCTTCATTAAACCAGTGCCCGACCACTTCATGCCCCATGGACATACGCACCTTTACCACTCCGGTAATATCGCGCAGAAATTCGTAATCCATAGTGTGTTCCTCTGCTCCCGGCAATGCACCGAAATCGCATTGCGCCATTGATGTAATTATCGCAGCCTTACCGGAGAAAAACAGCGGAACGGCGATGGTTTAGAAATAAAAAAATGCCCGGGGATCTCATTCACCGGGCATTGTGTCGTTTATGCGCAGCGCGTGCGCTGACTTTTTAAACCGCAGTCTGGAAAATCACACCATCGGCTTTTTCGGTGTACTGAGAAAGCTGGTTGAAGTTCAGGTAACGGTAAGTATCAACGGCAGTTTTATCCACCTGCGCCACGTAGGTCTGGTACTCTTCCGGCGTCGGTAGTTTGCCAATCAGCGCCGCAACAGCAGCCAGTTCCGCAGAAGCCAGGAAGACATTCGCGCCAGTACCCAGACGGTTCGGGAAGTTACGGGTAGAGGTGGAAACCACCGTCGCACCGTCTGCTACACGCGCCTGGTTGCCCATACACAGGGAACAGCCAGGGATCTCGATACGCGCACCACTCTTACCGAAGACGCTGTAGTAGCCTTCTTCGGTCAACTGTGCGGCGTCCATACGGGTTGGCGGTGCCACCCACAGGCGGGTCGGCAACTGGCCTTTATGCGCATCCAGCAATTTACCCGCAGCACGGAAGTGACCGATGTTGGTCATGCAGGAACCGATAAACACTTCGTCGATCTTCTCACCCTGTACCGCAGACAGCGGACGCGCGTCATCCGGGTCGTTCGGAGCACACAGGATTGGCTCTTTAATATCCGCCAGATCGATGTCGATCACTGCCGCGTATTCCGCATCTGCATCGGCTTCCAGCAGCTCAGGATTCGCCAGCCATTTTTCCATGCCCTGAATACGACGTTCCAGGGTACGACGATCGCCGTAACCTTCCGCGATCATCCACTTCAGCAGGACGATATTAGAGTTCAGGTATTCGATGATCGGTTCTTTGTTCAGCTTGATGGTACAACCGGCAGCAGAACGCTCGGCGGACGCATCGGTCAGTTCAAATGCCTGCTCAACTTTCAGATCCGGCAGACCTTCAATTTCCAGAATGCGACCTGAGAAGATGTTTTTCTTGCCTTTCTTCTCAACGGTCAGCAGACCTTGTTTGATCGCATACAGCGGAATAGCGTGTACCAGATCGCGCAGGGTGATGCCCGGCTGCATTTTGCCTTTGAAGCGCACCAGAACGGATTCCGGCATATCCAGCGGCATTACGCCTGTTGCGGCTGCAAATGCCACCAGACCAGAACCCGCCGGAAAAGAGATACCGATCGGGAAACGGGTATGGGAGTCACCACCGGTACCGACGGTATCCGGCAGCAGCATACGGTTCAGCCAGGAGTGGATTACGCCGTCACCCGGACGCAGCGACACACCGCCACGGTTCATAATGAAGTCCGGCAGCGTGTGGTGCGTGTTCACGTCAACTGGCTTCGGATACGCCGCGGTGTGGCAGAAAGACTGCATCACCAGGTCAGCCGAGAAGCCCAGGCACGCCAGGTCTTTCAGTTCATCACGGGTCATCGGGCCTGTGGTGTCCTGAGAGCCTACAGAAGTCATTTTCGGTTCACAGTACGCGCCCGGACGAATGCCTTTCACGCCACAGGCACGGCCTACCATTTTCTGCGCCAGCGAGAAGCCGCGATCGCTCTCAGCGACATCTTTCGCCTGACGGAACACATCACTGTGCGGCAGACCAAGTGCTTCACGCGCTTTGGTGGTCAGGCCACGCCCGATAATCAGCGGAATACGGCCGCCAGCACGCACTTCATCAATCAGCACGTCGGTTTTCAGTTCGAAGGTCGCCAGCAGTTCGCCTGTTTCGTGGTTACGCACTTCGCCTTTGTACGGATAAACGTCAATTACGTCGCCCATGTTCAGGTTAGAGACGTCCACTTCAATTGGCAGTGCCCCCGCATCTTCCATCGTGTTAAAGAAGATGGGTGCAATTTTACCGCCGAGGCACAAACCACCGCCGCGTTTGTTCGGCACATGTGGAATATCATCGCCCATAAACCACAGAACGGAGTTGGTGGCGGATTTACGCGAAGACCCCGTACCCACAACGTCACCGACATATGCCAGCGGGAAACCTTTCTGTTGCAGAGCTTCGATTTGCTTGATCGGACCAACAACACCTGGCTGGTCTGGCTCGATGCCTTCACGGGCGTTTTTCAGCATCGCCAGCGCGTGCAGTGGGATATCCGGGCGTGACCACGCATCCGGTGCCGGAGAAAGGTCATCGGTGTTAGTTTCGCCAGTGACTTTGAAGACGGTAACGGTCAGTTTTTCAGCCAGCGCCGGGCGATTCAGGAACCATTCGGCATCCGCCCAGGACTGCATTACCTGCTTCGCATATTCGTTGCCTGCTTTGGCTTTCTCTTCTACGTCATAGAAGTTATCGAACATCAGCAGCGTGTGAGAAAGTGCTTTGGCAGCGATCGGTGCCAGTTTGGCATCATCCAGCGCGTCGATCAGCGGATGAATGTTGTAACCACCCTGCATGGTACCCAGCAGTTCGATGGCTTTTTCCGGAGTCAGCAGAGGGGATTTGGCTTCGCCTTTCGCGATAGCAGCCAGGAAGCCTGCTTTGACATAGGCGGCTTCATCGACGCCTGGGGGAACACGGTTGGTTAATAGATCTAACAGGAATTCTTCTTCGCCCGCGGGCGGGTTTTTCAGCAGCTCTACAAGTGCGGCCATTTGGTTTGCATCCAGGGGTTTGGGCGCAATCCCCTCAGCGGCACGCTCAGCTACGTGCTTACGGTATTCTTCTAGCACGACGGTTCTCCTCGCTCTCATTGTCATAGTGCGGCAGGCGATTCTCTTCACGCTCCTGTGAGACAGCAGTTTGTAGGGTAAATGCCCAGTACCGCAACGGGCAGAATAGCAGGATTTTGACGATGTGTTAATCTGTTTACAAAAAAGCAACATAAAAAAGTGGCTGAATCGTTAAGGATGGTCTAGAGATTGTTTCCCTCCGTAAAAACTTCGTTAATTCGCATGGTGATAATCACCTTTCTCAACGAATCCCAAGATTAGTCAAAATTTAAACTACCGCCTCTTTATACTCGGATTCACAGCACCTGCGGGTGGCAGTTCGCCGACCATTGCGATTTCCTTGAGATCCGAATTATGAAAATGACTTTGCCGTTTAAACCCCATGTGCTGGCGCTAATTTGCAGTGCCGGGCTTTGTGCCGCCTCTACCGGGCTATATATAAAAAGCCGCACAGTGGAAGCGCCTGTGGAACCGCAATCGACACAACTGGCTGTGTCTGACGCTGCCGCGGTTACGCTTCCTGCAACGGTTTCCGCACCTCCCGTAACACCCGCCGTCGTCAAATCCGCATTCAGCACTGCACAAATAGATCAATGGGTCGCGCCCGTCGCGCTGTACCCCGACTCTCTGCTTTCACAAGTGTTAATGGCATCAACCTATCCGGCAAACGTTGCTCAAGCAGTGCAATGGTCGCACGATAATCCACTTAAACAAGGCGATGCTGCTATTCAGGCGGTATCTGACCAGCCGTGGGACGCTAGCGTCAAATCACTGGTGGCCTTTCCACAATTGATGGCGTTGATGGGCGAAAACCCGCAATGGGTGCAAAACCTGGGCGATGCTTTTCTGGCCCAGCCGCAGGACGTGATGGACTCGGTACAGCGATTGCGGCAACTGGCGCAACAAACCGGCTCGCTGAAGTCATCAACCGAACAGAAAGTTATTACCACAACGAAGAAAACTGTACCGGTAACACAGACAGTCACGGCTCCCGTCATACCATCCAATACCGTTTCAACTGCCAACCCTGTCATTACAGAGCCGGCAACAACAGTCATTTCCATTGAGCCCGCCAATCCTGATGTAGTCTATATTCCCAACTACAACCCAACCGTGGTTTACGGGAACTGGGCCAATACTGCGTATCCGCCGGTTTATCTGCCACCACCAGCCGGAGAACCGTTTGTTGACAGCTTTGTGCGCGGATTCGGCTATAGCATGGGCGTTGCTACCACGTACGCACTATTCAGCAGCATCGACTGGGACGACGACGATCATGACCATCATCATCATGACGATGATGATTATCATCACCACGATGGCGGTCATCGTGACGGTAATGGCTGGCAACACAACGGCGACAACATCAATATCGACATCAACAATTTCAACCGTATCACCGGTGAGCATCTTACTGATAAGAATATGGCATGGCGGCACAATCCAAACTACCGTAATGGTGTGCCCTATCATGATCAGGATATGGCAAAGCGGTTTCATCAAACCGATGTCAACGGCGGAATGAGTGCCACGCAGCTACCTGCTCCAACACGCGACAGCCAGCGTCAGGCGGCAGCAAGTCAGTTTCAGCAACGAACACACGCCGCCCCCGTCATTACACGAGATACCCAGCGTCAGGCAGCGGCACAGCGGTTTAATGAAGCTGAACACTATGGGAGCTATGGCGACTTCCGCGACTTCAGCCGTCGCCAACCACTGATCCAGCAACAAAAGGACGCCGCTCGTCAGCGTTATCAGTCAGCTTCTCCTGAGCAGCGCCAGGCAGTTCGCGAGAGAATGCAGACTAACCCGCAGATCCAGCAGCGAAGAGAGGCAGCGCGTGAGCGCATTCAGTCCGCCTCGCCTGAGCAGCGCCAGGCAGTCCGCGAGAAAATGCAGACTAACCCACAGATCCAGCAGCGAAGAGACGCAGCGCGTGAGCGTATTCAGTCAGCCTCGCCTGAGCAGCGCCAGGTGTTTAAGGAAAAAGTACAGCAGCGCCCACTGAACCAACAGCAACGTGATAACGCCCGCCAGCGTGTTCAATCAGCATCACCTGAACAACGTCAGGTTTTTCGGGTGAAAGTTCAGGAGAGCCGCCCACAACGTCTAAACGACAGTAACCATACTGCCAGGCTGAATAACGAGCAACGGTCAGCAGTACGCGAACGTCTCTCTGAGCGCGGAGCAAGGCGACTGGAAAGGTAAATTACAGGCGTAAAAAAAGCGGCGTGGTTAGCCGCTTTTTTAATTGCCAGATGTCCCGGCAAACGAAAAATTACTTCTTCTTCGCTTTCGGGTTCGGCAGGTCAGTAATGCTACCTTCGAACACTTCTGCCGCCAGGCCCACAGACTCGTGCAGAGTCGGGTGCGCGTGGATGGTCAGTGCGATGTCTTCAGCATCACAACCCATTTCGATTGCCAGGCCGATTTCACCCAGCAGCTCGCCGCCGTTAGTACCGACAATCGCACCACCGATCACACGGTGAGATTCTTTGTCGAAAATCAGCTTGGTCATACCGTCTGCGCAGTCGGAAGCGATCGCACGACCAGAAGCAGCCCACGGGAAGGTGGCGGTTTCGTAGCTGATGCCTTTCTCTTTCGCTTCTTTCTCAGTCAGACCTACCCATGCAACTTCTGGTTCGGTATAGGCGATGGACGGGATAACTTTCGGATCGAAGTAGTGTTTCTTACCGGCGATAACTTCAGCGGCAACGTGACCTTCGTGAACACCTTTGTGTGCCAGCATCGGCTGACCGACGATATCGCCGATAGCAAAGATGTGCGGTACGTTGGTACGCAGCTGTTTGTCAACGCGGATGAAACCACGGTCGTCAACTTCCACGCCAGCTTTGCCTGCGTCGAGGTTTTTACCGTTCGGCACACGACCAATCGCTACCAGCACGGCGTCGTAACGCTGCGGTTCAGCGGGTGCTTTTTTGCCTTCCATCGTCACATAAATGCCGTCTTCTTTCGCTTCAACGGCGGTAACTTTGGTTTCCAGCATCAGGTTGAATTTCTTGCTGATACGCTTGGTGAAGACTTTAACGATGTCTTTGTCAGCTGCCGGGATAACCTGGTCGAACATTTCAACCACGTCAATCTGTGAACCCAGCGCGTGGTATACGGTGCCCATTTCCAGACCGATGATACCGCCGCCCATTACCAGCAGGCGTTCTGGTACTTCTTTCAGTTCCAGCGCGTCAGTGGAGTCCCAGATACGCGGATCTTCATGCGGAATAAACGGCAGTTGGATCGGGCGAGAACCCGCTGCAATGATCGCGTTGTCGAAGTTGATCACGGTTTTGCCGTTCTCACCTTCAACTTCCAGGGTGTTAGCCCCGGTGAATTTACCCAGACCGTTGACCACTTTGACTTTGCGGCCTTTCGCCATACCAGCCAGACCACCGGTCAGCTGATTGATCACTTTCTCTTTCCAGGTACGAATCTTGTCGATATCGGTTTTCGGTTCGCCGAAGACGATACCGTGTTCAGCCAGCGCTTTGGCTTCTTCGATAACTTTTGCTACGTGCAGCAGTGCTTTAGAAGGGATACAGCCGACGTTCAGGCAAACACCGCCAAGGGTGTTGTAACGTTCTACGATTACGGTTTCCAGACCTAAATCAGCGCAACGGAAGGCTGCAGAGTAACCTGCGGGGCCTGCCCCAAGTACCACGACCTTAGTTTTGATTTCAGTACTCATCATGACCTCTATATATTTATCTCCGGCGGGTCTGACGTTTTTTTTATGACGCCCATTATCCACCGGGTCGTTCTATCCGTCGGTATTTTACAAAATTGTTAACAATTTTTAAACAACAAACGGCAACCGATTTGTCTATTCGCTAATAACCTCAATACATTCATGAGATTACCAGAAAAAAGCCGGCCGTTGGGCCGGCTCTTTTACTTACATCACCAGACGGCGAATGTCAGACAGCGTGTTGTTAATGATGGTAATGAAACGGGCACCATCAGCACCGTCGATCACGCGGTGGTCGAAGGAGAGAGAAATCGGCAGCATCAGACGCGGCACGAACTCTTTACCATTCCACACCGGCTCCATCGCGGACTTGGAAACGCCGAGGATAGCCACTTCCGGCGCGTTCACAATCGGCGCGAAGTGGGTAGTACCCAGGCCGCCGATGCTGGAGATGGTGAAGCAACCGCCCTGCATTTCGCCCGCAGTCAGCTTACCGTCACGCGCTTTCTTAGAAATAGTCATCAGCTCGCGAGACAGCTCGATGATGCCTTTCTTGTTGACGTCTTTGAATACCGGAACAACCAGACCGTTCGGGGTATCCACCGCCACACCGATGTTGATGTATTTCTTCAGGGTCAGACGCTGACCGTCTTCCGACAGCGAACTGTTGAAGCGAGGCATCTGCTCAAGCGCTGCAGCAACGGCTTTCATGATGAAGACAACCGGGGTGATCTTCACATCCAGCTTACGTTTCGCCGCTTCTTCGTTCTGCTGTTTACGGAACGCTTCCAGCTCGGTGATATCGGTTTTGTCGAAGTGAGTAACATGCGGGATCATCACCCAGTTACGGCTCAGGTTCGCACCAGAAATTTTCTGGATACGGCCCAGTTCCACTTCTTCGATTTCACCAAACTTGCTGAAGTCCACCTTCGGCCACGGCAGCATGCCTGGGATACCGCCGCCAGTCGCCGCCGGAGCTGCTTCTGCACGTTTGATAGCTTCTTTCACGTAAGCCTGAACGTCTTCGCGCAGGATACGACTTTTACGGCCAGTGCCCTTCACTTTCGCCAGGTTAACACCAAACTCGCGTGCCAGACGGCGGATCAGCGGAGTCGCGTGAACATAAGCGTCATTTTCAGCAAATTCAGATTTGCCTTCAGCTTTCGCAGCCGGTGCTGCTGCCGGGGCTTCAGCTTTTGCTGCCGGAGCCGGCGCTGCTGCTTCCTGTTTCGCAGGCGCTGCCGCAGGCGCTGCGCCTTCAACTTCGAAGATCATAATCAGCGAGCCAGTTTTCACTTTATCGCCAACGTTGACTTTCAGTTCCTTCACGACGCCTGCAAACGGAGCCGGGACTTCCCTAGAAGCTTTATCGCCTTCTACGGTGATCAGTGACTGTTCAGCGGCAACTTTGTCGCCCACTTTCACCATCACTTCGGTCACTTCAACTTCGTCACCGCCGATATCCGGAACGTTAACTTCTTTCACGCCAGCTGCTGGTGCAGGGGCCGCTGCCGGAGCCACTTCCTGTTTAGCCGCCGGAGCTGCCGCGCCTGCTTCACCCGCGACTTCGAAGACCATAATCAGCGAGCCGGTAGACACTTTGTCACCCACGTTCACTTTGATCTCTTTTACGGTGCCTGCAAACGGAGCCGGAACTTCCATAGAAGCCTTGTCGCCTTCTACAGTGATCAGCGACTGCTCAGCTTCAACTTTGTCGCCAACTTTCACCAGGATTTCGGTCACTTCAACTTCGTCGCTGCCGATATCCGGAACGTTAACATCTTTTGCCGCCGCAGCCGCGGGTGCTGCTGCCGGAGCTGCTTCTTTCTTCTCTTCTGCCTGAGCAGGTGCAGCGTCTGCTGCACCGTCGGCGGAATCGAAAATCATAATCAGTGCGCCGGTCTGGGTTTTATCGCCAACAGAGACTTTGATCTCTTTAACGATACCCGCCTGCGGAGATGGAACTTCCATAGAGGCTTTGTCGCCTTCTACGGTGATCAGCGACTGTTCGGCTTCAACTTTGTCGCCCACTTTGACCAGGATCTCGGTGATTTCAACTTCATCAGCCCCGATGTCCGGTACTTTGATTTCGATAGCCATTATTCTTTTACCTCTTACGCCAGACGCGGGTTAACTTTATCTGCATCGATGTTGAATTTGGCGATTGCGTCAGCAACCACTTTCTTATCGATTTCGCCACGTTTAGCCAGTTCGCCCAGCGCCGCAACCACGACATAAGAAGCATCAACTTCGAAGTGGTGACGCAGGTTCTCACGGCTGTCGGAACGACCGAAGCCATCAGTACCCAGTACGCGGTAGTCGTCAGCCGGTACGTAAGTACGGACCTGCTCAGCGAACAGTTTCATATAGTCGGTAGATGCCACTGCCGGAGCGTCGTTCATCACCTGAGCGATATACGGAACGCGCGGAGTTTCCAGCGGGTGCAGCATGTTCCAGCGTTCACAATCCTGACCATCACGCGCCAGTTCGGTGAAGGAGGTCACGCTATAAACGTCAGAACCTACGCCGTAATCTTTCGCCAGGATCTCTGCCGCTTCACGGACGTGACGCAGGATAGAACCGGAGCCCAGCAGCTGAACTTTACCTTTGCTACCTTCAATGGTTTCGAGTTTGTAGATACCTTTACGGATACCTTCCTCAGCACCTTCCGGCATTGCCGGCATGTGATAGTTTTCGTTCAGCGTGGTGATGTAGTAGTAAACGTTCTCTTGTTTTTCACCGTACATACGCTCCAGACCGTCATGCATGATGACAGCAACTTCGTAAGCGTAAGCCGGGTCGTAAGAGATACAGTTCGGGATAGTCAGCGACTGAATGTGGCTGTGACCATCTTCGTGCTGCAGACCTTCGCCGTTCAGGGTGGTACGACCGGAAGTACCGCCGATCAGGAAGCCACGCGCTTGCTGGTCGCCAGCCGCCCAGCACAGATCGCCGATACGCTGGAAGCCGAACATCGAGTAATAGATGTAGAACGGGATCATCGGCAGATTGTTGGTGCTGTAAGAGGTCGCCGCTGCCAGCCAGGAACAACCTGCGCCCAGCTCGTTGATCCCTTCCTGCAGAATCTGACCTTTCTCGTCTTCTTTATAGTAAGCAACCTGCTCGCGGTCCTGCGGGGTGTACTGCTGACCGTTCGGGCTGTAAATACCAATCTGACGGAACAGACCTTCCATACCGAAAGTACGCGCTTCGTCGGCGATGATCGGTACCAGACGATCTTTGATCGACTTGTTCTTCAGCATCACGTTCAGGGCACGAACGAAAGCGATAGTGGTAGAGATCTCTTTGCTCTGCTCTTCCAGCAGCGCGCCGAAGTCTTGCAGGCTCGGCAGCTCAAGCTTCTCGGTGAAGTTCGGCTGACGGCTTGGCAGATAACCGTGCAGTTTCTGACGCTGTGCGTGCAGATAGGTATGCTCTTCAGAACCTTCCGGGAAGGTGATGTACGGCAGTTTTTCGATATCTGCATCAGACACCGGCACATTGAAACGGTCGCGGATGTGACGCACACCGTCCATGTTCATTTTCTTAACCTGGTGCGCGATGTTTTTACCTTCAGCCGCGTCACCCATGCCGTAACCTTTAATGGTATGAGCAAGGATTACCGTCGCTTTACCTTTGGTTTCCTGCGCTTTCTTGAATGCAGCGTAGATTTTCTTCGGATCGTGACCACCACGGTTCAGTGCCCAGATCTGCTCGTCAGTCCAGTCTGCAACCAGTGCTGCAGTTTCAGGATATTTACCGAAGAAGTGTTCACGAACATATGCACCATCTTTCGATTTGAAGGTCTGGTAGTCGCCGTCAACGGTTTCGTTCATCAGCTGGATCAGTTTACCGCTGGTATCTTTACGCAGCAGTTCATCCCAACGGCTACCCCACATCACTTTGATCACGTTCCAGCCAGCACCTTCGAAGATGCCTTCCAGTTCGTTGATGATCTTGCCGTTACCGGTGACCGGGCCGTCAAGACGCTGCAGGTTACAGTTGATAACGAAGACCAGGTTATCCAGTTTTTCACGGGTAGCGATGGTGATCGCACCTTTGGATTCCGGTTCGTCCATTTCACCGTCGCCGAGGAACGCGTAAACGGTCTGTTTAGAGGTATCTTTCAGGCCACGGTGTTCCAGATATTTCAGGAATTTAGCCTGGTAAATAGCACCAATCGGACCCAGACCCATAGATACGGTCGGGAACTGCCAGAATTCCGGCATCAGTTTCGGGTGCGGATAGGAAGAGAGGCCATTGCCGTGAACTTCCTGACGGAAGTTATCCAGCTGCTCCTGAGTCAGACGACCTTCCAGGAAAGCACGAGCGTAAACGCCCGGGGAGATGTGGCCCTGGAAGTAAACCAGGTCGCCGCCATCCTGCTCGTTGCGTGCACGGAAGAAGTGGTTAAAGCACACATCATAAATGGTTGCGGAAGACTGGAAGGACGCCATGTGGCCGCCCAGTTCGAGGTCTTTTTTCGACGCACGCAGAACCGTCATGATGGCGTTCCAGCGGATAGCTGAACGAATACGGCGTTCCAGTTCCAGATTACCCGGATACTCCGGTTGTTCTTCAACGGGGATGGTGTTGATGTAGTTGCTGATACCGGTGCCTGCGGCTACGTTGACACCGCCTTTGCGGGCTTCAGCAAGCAGTTGGTCGATCAGATACTGAGCACGCTCAACACCTTCTTCACGGATGACCGATTCGATCGCCTGGAGCCAGTCGCGAGTTTCGATCGGATCCACGTCATTTGGGAAACGTTCTGACATGGGTTATTCCTTATCTATCTAATAACGTTGAGTTTTCTGGAACCTGTCCCATTGAACTCTCGCCGGAAAGCTCAATAAGACAGGTTCTACGTTTAGTTGCCGCGCTTTTATATGCGCTTGATTTACAACATCTTCTGGATAATTTTTACCAGAAAAATCACTAATTCTTTCGTTGCTCCAGACGACGCAGAGAACGCTCACGGCGGCTCTCTTCACGGCTTCTGTCGAGCAAAATTTCTTCGATAAAGGCCAGATGGCGATGCGATGCTTCGCGCGCTTCTTCCGGCTTACCGGCCATAATCGCTTCAAATATGCGGGTGCGGTGACTACTCACCAGCGGCAGCATCTCGCGACGCGAATAGAGCAATTCGAAGTTCTGGCGGACATTCTGGGCCAACATCGGCTCCATACACCTTAGCAGATGAAGCAGAACCACATTGTGGGCCGCTTCGGTGACGGCAATCTGATACTGGAGTACGGCGTTTGATTCCGCGTCCAGATCGCCAGACTGCTGCGCCAGTTCTATGGCGTGGTGGAGTTCACGGATGCGTTCCTTGTCTTCATCGGTACTACGCAGCGCGGCGTAATAAGCGGCGATACCTTCCAGGGCGTGTCGTGTTTCGAGCAAGTCATACTGTGATTCAGGATGGTCGGAGAGCAGCTCCACCAGCGGATCGCTGAAGCTTTGCCATAGGCTGCTCTGGACAAAAGTGCCGCCACCCTGGCGACGAAGCAACAAGCCCTTCGCTTCGAGACGTTGAATCGCCTCACGCAATGAGGGACGGGAGACGTCAAACTGTTTTGCCAGTTCGCGTTCCGGTGGGAGTTTTTCGCCCGGGCGGAGAGTGCCTTCGAGGATCAAAAACTCCAGTTGCTGCTCAATCACATCGGAGAGTTTTGGTTGGCGGATTTTGCTGTAGGCCATGAGTTCCTGTCTTAAGCCACTTGCCGAAGTCAATTGGTCTTACCAATTTCATGTCTGTGACGCTAAAGTAACAAAGTATTCACCTTATGTCCATATAGGTTTTGATTGAAATCATGAAACTGTGCACATTTTAACAACTTGACATATATAACGTTTCAAAGTTGTAACTATGCACAAATGTAGACTTTACGTAGGAAAGGGATTTTTTAACGATTATTAAACTATAAAAATCCGAATTGAACCGATTCACTTACCAATTTTGTGGTTTTTAATTCAATTAAAACGAATTTAAATTCATTCTGCATATTGAGAGGGGTTGAGGCTGAGCTTTACAAACGGTTTCTTTTTAAGCAACTCATCTTCAACCATGCATAAAGCGGGTGCATTCGCTGCCGCATACCATTATTCTTGATCTGACGGAAGTCTTTTTGTAACAATTCAAACTTCTTTGATGTAAACAAACTAATACAACAAACGGAATTGCAAACTTACACACGCATCACTGCGTAGATCAAAAAAACAATCACCGCACGAGGTTTCATGATGGAAGGTCAACAGCACGGCGAGCAGCTAAAGCGCGGCCTTAAAAACCGCCATATTCAGCTTATCGCGCTGGGTGGCGCGATAGGGACAGGGTTATTCCTGGGTAGCGCCTCCGTAATACAGTCCGCAGGGCCAGGGATTATCCTGGGTTACGCCATTGCGGGTTTTATCGCCTTTCTGATCATGCGTCAGCTGGGTGAAATGGTAGTCGAAGAACCTGTCGCAGGCTCCTTTAGCCACTTTGCTTATAAATACTGGGGCAGCTTTGCTGGCTTCGCTTCTGGCTGGAACTACTGGGTACTGTACGTTTTAGTTGCCATGGCAGAGCTGACTGCTGTGGGTAAATACATTCAGTTCTGGTATCCGGAAATCCCAACCTGGGTTTCTGCCGCCGTGTTCTTTGTGGTGATTAACGCCATCAACC
>ENA-UEOM01000469-UEOM01000469.1-human-gut-metagenome-genome-assembly--contig:-NODE-469-length-17611-cov-4.575625_pt1 | contig 17611 bp, 13 predicted proteins | sample MGYA00242993_ERZ507994 | MGnify/ENA primary metagenome ERZ507994 (study PRJEB26167, sample SAMN06115536) | human gut metagenome | host: Homo sapiens | place: China:Neimenggu | collected 2014-11-07... | reverse complement strand
TGATGTTCTGGATGTTCAGGTACGATGCGCTGGTGAGGAAACGGTCCGAGACGGCTGCCTGATTCGAGTCGTTGTAACCGTAACGTTCTAATTTGTTAAACGACGAATATTATGAAAATGAACAACATACTGAAAACAACGGCGCTGCTTCTCGGTTCATCCGTGCTTCTTTCGGGCTGTATCAAGGAGACCTTCCCCGAAAGCGGATACGCCACCAGCGATCAGACTGCCGAATCTCCGTTCGCAAAGGAGGGTCTTATCACTGCGATGCCGACGGTGCTCATCACCAACTATATAGACCTCGGCGAGCACATCGACTTCGGCTACCCGGGCATCTTCGGCGCCACCGACCGCATGGTCGGCGAGGTGTTCCCCGTCAGCGGCAACCTGCCGGGCGGCAACCAGTACTACGACCGCTGGCAGGCATGGCTCTATCCGGGCAACTCGACCGGATTGGCAGCGAACGGCAAGATGTCCCCGTTCTTCTACACCAACTATTACAAGTTCATCTTCACGGCCAATGAGGCCATCGACATCGCAAACCAGAGCGAAGGCGCAGAGGAGATGATGGGCATTGCCAAGACTTTCCGCGCGCTCTGCTACCTCGACCTGGCCCGTCTCTACGACGCGCTGCCGGCCAAGGCTCCCGAACGTCCCGCCTACGAGACCGAGCTGGAAGCCGTCAAGGGGCTGACCGTTCCCATCGTCCGGGAAGATACGAGCATGGAGGAACTGGAGAACAACCCGCGCGTATCGCGTGAGGAGATGTTCAAGTTCATCTTCGAGGACCTCAACACCGCCGAGACCCTGCTGGCCAACTATACGCCGGCAACGAAAAACCTGCCCTCGCTGGCCGTGATCTACGGACTCAAGGCCCGCGCCTACCTCTGGCTGGGCGGATTCACCGAATCGTATGCGGAAGTTCCGACCGGCGACGCCGCTTACCGTCTGGCCGCCGAATACGCCCGCAAGGCCATCGACGCTTCGGGCTGCACGATTATGACCGAAAGCCAGTGGCTCGACCCGAAGACCGGGTTCAACACGGTCAATTCGTCGTGGATGTGGGCCATGATCCAGACCACCGACACCGTGCTCAACAACCTGCTGTCGTGGTCGGCCCACATGGCGACCGAGTCTATCTGGGGTTACGGCTACGGAGCGCAGCCGGGTATCTCGGTATTCAGCTACAACCGCATTTCGTCGGGCGACTTCCGCAAAAAGAGCTTTGTCGGAGCCGACCGCTCGTTCGACGCCATCGCACCCTATACGACCCTGACCGAGGAGGAGTTCGCAACGATAGCCCCCTACGCATCGTTTAAGTTCCACGCGGCCAACGGCGAAAAACGAAACTATTCCACGGGTAACGTGACGAGCATCCCGATGATGCGTGTCGAGGAGATGTACCTGATCGAGGCCGAGGCTACGGCGCACTACGACGCCACCACCGGCAAGTCGCTGTTGCAGTCGTTCATGGCCAACCGCGATCCGGCCTATACGGTTCCGGCGGCCAACGACCTGATCGACGAGATCATTTTCCAGAAGCGGATCGAGTTCTGGGGCGAGGGCGTCATCTTCTACGACCTGAAGCGTCTGAACATCGGCATGCACAACGGCGACACCGGCACGAACGCTCCCCCGATGGCCCAGCTTTCCACGGACGGACGCGCCCCCTGGTGGAACTGCGTGTTCCCGCTGAACGCCGTACAGCAGAATAAGGCGCTTGCGGGCAAGAACAACCCCAACCCGACCCAAACGGTCAAGTCTGTTAAATAAAAAACATCGCTATTTATGAAAAGTATAAAAATATTCTTTCTGGCGACTGTCGCCATCGTCGCGGGGCTGTTCACGGCCTGCAGCGACGATGACTTCAAAGCAGGTCCCGAGGTCGACGGCGCACAGGTCTACTTCCCCGAGAATGTGACCACCCAGCATAGCATCAGCGACGACGTCTCCTCCATCGCCATCCCGGTAAAACGCATCGCCAAGGACGAGGCGCTGACCGTAGCGGTTCTCGCCAGCGACGAGTCGGGTCTGTTCACCATTCCGTCGTCGGTATCGTTCGCAGCCGGCAAGGAGACTTCCGAACTGCTGATCACCTTCGACCGCACCAAACTCGAAGACGGCAAGGAATACCCCCTTTCGTTCCTGATCAACGACGAGGACAACACGACGCCCTACGGCAACCGCAGCCTCGATATTACGGTTATGCCCTGGCCGTGGGTGAAAATGGGAACCGGCAAATTCCGCGAAGGCTGGTTGAGCGATGTATTCACCGGCAATATGTTCGAAATCGATGTCACGGTACACAGCCATAAGTCGAAAGAAGGTATCTACATGGTTGAAGAGATGCTCGGCTGGCCTTATATGACCGAATTCTTCGGAGCTACGCAAGAGGAGCTTTCGGAGCAGTTCAGCTACACTCCGTCCAATATCGTCATCGATTGCAGCAATGCGACTCAAGTGACGATTGAAGAACAATGGTCGGGTATTACCGAAAACAGTAACGGTTACGGAAACTTTATGATCGCCTCGGCGGAACCCGGCACATTGGTCAACGGCGTCATCACCTTCCCGAAGGACGGATTGACCGCAAAACTCGTCGGATTGGATCGCGAATTTCCCGCTAACAGTCAAGGTACGTTCCGCATCATGCTGCCGGGCGCCGAAATAGTCGACTATACGCTCTCCGCCGTATACGACGGCATGAAGGTCAGCGCCGACGGAGAGACGGCGAGCGCCGTCATCGACTTCACCTACGGCGCCGACGTTACGAACATCCGCTATGTTCTCGTCGAAAATGAATTGACCGAGGCCGAAACCGCTACGCTTGTCGCAGCGATCGCCGACGGATCAGCCGAGAACATCAACGAGTTGCAGGACTTCACCGTAGGCGGCGAGAAAGTCTCCGCCGAAGCCGTACTGCCTGGACCCGGAACCTATACCGTAGTCGCCCTGCCCCTTGACAAAGCGCAAAAACCGGTTTCCGGCGAAGCTTCCGCAGCATCGTTCTACTTCCCGGGCCATAGGAGGGACCTCGGTTCCCAACGACATCGCCGGCTCGCTCTATAAAGTCAGCGCCTATCCCGATGCCGCAGCATATGTATCGGAGTATCCCGATTACTCATCGGCCGTGTACGAGATCACCGGCACGGAGATGAAGAAGATCAAAACCTACTTCAACAAAACTTCCATAATCGACAATATCGAGATTCAAACCGGAGGCCTGACCCTGCAGGATGTAGTCGATAAATACGGTAAAGAACTCAATGCCGATGCGATGGAAGAACTTGCAACGACCGGAAAGTATTGGGACATAATGATCAATCTGACACCGGGCGCATCCTATACGCTGGTTGTCGAAGCAACGAACAACTACGGCAAGAAAAAACTGATCGTGTGCGAACCGTTCGTGACGGACATACCGCCCTATACCGGAGAGTTGATCATCGGGAAATACGGCATGTCCTACGCGGCCAGCGCTGAAGACACGTTCGAAAATGTATTCGAGGTAATACCTACCGTCGGAAGCAACACCGAATTTTTCGTGAAGGATTTCGCCGTAGAGGACGGCACCCAATGGTACGCAACCTATGACTCGGCCAAGTCGACGCTCACGATGAGCGGCGTGCAGCTCGGCCGGGAGGACAACGGCAACCTGCTCGGCAAATTCACGGAGGCGCTCACCCCGGACAAGTCCCGCGGTTACGGTATCTTCTCGTTCGCAACCGAAGAGAGCGAAGGCAGCGATCCGATCGTATTGACGATCGATCCGGCGTCGAAACAAGTTTCAGCGCTGACGACCGACGTCGAGGTTCCCGTTGCTGATTTCACCGTCAACAAGATCGTCGGAGCCTTGGCAGCATACTATACCGACGGAACGACCATCACGAAGCAGAGCGGAACGACATCCGCAGCCAAAGTTCAGGGCGTCCGCACGAAGATCCCGTTCAGCAGCGTCCGTGTTCCGGCCCATATCGGGAAGTCGCTCGACAGCCGCGGTCTCCAGATGAACGCCACATTCGTCAGGAACAGCGACAACACGAACCACGGCGTCCGCACGTTAAGCGTGAAGACGGCGAAATGCGAGCCGCTGCCGAAACAGATCGGCCGCCGCGCCGATTTCAAAATCCGCGAAAACCTCCCGGTTTTGAAATAACCGACGCATATTGTTCCACACGACCCGACACAGTCCGAGCGACCGTGTCGGGTTCTGTGGTCCAATGAAACGAAACATCGGTCACGACATGCACTAATATTAGGATTATAAGATTATGACAAGGACAACAACTTTATGGAGCCTGCTGCTCCTGTCTGCGGCGCTCGCCCTGGGGTCGTGCACCAAGGATGCGACGGAGCAGGCGACGGGTCCCGAACCGGAAGCGAAAGCGGCCTCCAAACTCGTATTCTCGTCGGAGAACGCCGTCAGGGGCGAACTGCTGGTCTGCTTCGGCGAAGAGGCCGTAGCGGGCATCGAATCGTCGGTCATGCAGGTTACGCGTTCGGGCGGCGTCGCCACCCGTTCGGGCATCGCTGATTTCGACGCCGTGCTCGGCAGCATCGGGGTAAAGGCGTTACAGCGTCTGTTCCCGGTAGACGAACGGAACGAGGAGCGCACGCGCGCCGCCGGCCTGCACCGCTGGTACGTCGTGGAGTTCGATGACGCCGCCGATCTCGACAAGGCGGCCCTCGACATGGCCCGGATCGCCGAAGTGAGCAAGGTGGAATTCAACCAGCAGCTGATGCACGTGCACGAAGGCCGGGTCATCCCGCTGGCCGAAACCGGCGCTGCGCCGCAGACCCGTGCGGCCGTCGGGTTCAACGATCCCCACCTGGGCAAACAATGGCACTACATCAACACCGGCGACAAGTCGATCTATTCGAAGATCAAGGCGGGTGCCGACGTCAACTGCGACGAGGCTTGGAAGCTCTGCACGGGCGACCCGCGCGTTATCGTCGCGGTCGTGGACAACTGCGTGCAGTGGGACCATCCCGACCTGGCCGCCAACATGTGGACCAACACCGCCGAGCTGAACGGCTCGGAAGGCCGTGACGACGACTCGAACGGCTATGCCGACGACATACACGGGTTCAACTTCGTCGACAATACGACGCTGACCATCAGCACCAAAGGCGATGCACCGGACCACGGCACGCACGTGGCAGGAACGGTCGCAGCCGTGAACAACAACGGCACGGGCGTCGCAGGCATCGCAGGCGGCTCGGGCAAAAACGACGGCGTGAAGATCATGTCCTGTCAGATTTTCCACGACAAAGACGGCGGCGACGTGGCCACGGCGGCCAAGGCCATCAAATACGCCGCCGACAACGGCGCGGCGATCATCCAGTGCAGCTACGGCTACCCTGCCGGCTCGGTAACCTCCGACGCGGCCTATTCCAGCGGCGCCAGCGCCGAGAAGCAGGCCATCGACTACTTCATCGCCAAACAGAACTGTGCGGCCGTCAGCGGCGGACTGGCCATATTCGCCGCCGGCAACGACATGACCGGCATGTCGAGCTACCCCGGCGCTTACCGCGACTACATCTCCGTAACGGCCATGTCGTGCGACTACACCCCGGCCTACTACACCAACTACGGTCCCGGCTGCAACATTGCGGCTCCCGGCGGCGACGCCTACCAGTCGTATCTGGAAAACATAAAGACCGGAGCGTCCAAGGTGTTATCGACCGTCAACGGCGGAAAGTACGGCTACATGCAGGGCACGTCGATGGCCTGCCCCCACGTTTCGGGCGTGGCGGCGCTCGGGCTGTCCTATGCGCTGCAACTCGGCAAGACCTTCACCCAGAACGAATTCACGACGCTGCTGCTGACATCGGTAAACGACATCAACCAATACTGCACCGGAACGAAACAGTATTTCACCGACAAGGGCAGTCTGGCGATGCTCGACCTGTCGCAGTACAAAAAGGGAATGGGCACGGGTTACATCGACGCCTACCAGGTGCTGATGAACGTCCGCGGCATCACCTGCATCCCGATTCCCGTCGGCAGCCAGTACACGCTGAACCTGCAACCGTACCTCGGCGGCGGAAATCTGGACCTGAAGATTACGGAAATCTCCATTTCGGCCGAAGACATGAACCGGCTGGGCATTTCGGCGAACCCGACCATATTCGCCAACCAGATCATCCTCAAGTGCACCAAACCCGGTTCGGCGGTGGTCCGGATCAAGCTGCTCGCCGGAAACGGCAACAACAGCGGAATGAACGGCATGCCGATCACGAAGGAATTCGCCTTCATCGCACGTGAGGTTCATTCCCAGAACGGAGGTTGGTTATAAAACAAGGGCACATTATGAAAAACATCAAACTGTTATTGATCGGCCTCGCCGCGGCGTTCGCGCTGACCGGGTGCGGCGATTCGTCCAAGGATACGCCCGAACCCGAGGGCGACGGCAACGTCGTCGGCAGCTGGCATCTGGTTTCGTGGAGTTCGCTCCAGTCCGCCGACGTCTACCTCTCGTTCAGCGAGTCCGGTTCGTTCGACATCTACCAGCGGCTCTACAAGCCCGAATACGTCCATCTGGACGGCACGTATTCCTACGACAAACCCACGCTCAGCGGCCGGTACAGCGACAACACCCCGTGGGGAAGCGCCTCGTACCGGGTTTCGTTCAACGCAGACGGAACACGGATGACGCTGACCAGCACTTCGAGCACGAGCGACGTCTCGGTCTTCGTCAAGGCCGAAATCCCGTCGGAGATCATCTCCGGCGCGCTGGAGTCCACACCCCAAAGCAGGGCCGAAGATATGCCGCGGTTCCTCTGAACCGCCGTCCTGCCGGCATGCGCCGCAACCCTTCACCGGGTTGCGGCGTTTTGTTTCCGGGCGAAGGCCTCGCCGCGCACGGGACTCTTCCGCACCCCGGCATGCAACTTGCCGGAGCAATAAAAAAGCCGGCAGTAGCGCCGGAAAAATATTTTTTGTAAATTTGTGCCAAAACAAAACAAAAAAGGTTTATGGCAATTACCGAAATACTTCCCGGCATCCACTACGTCGGGGTCAATGACCGCACCACCACGCGCTTCGAAGCCCTCTGGTCGCTTCCGATGGGCGTGTCGTACAACGCCTATCTGGTCGCAGGCGAAAAGATCGCCCTGATCGACACCGTCGAAGAGTCCTTCGGCAGCCGCCTCGAAGCCAACATCAGCGAGGCCATCGGCGAAAGGAAGATCGATTATCTGGTCGTCAACCACATGGAACCCGACCACTCGTCGTCGATCGCAGCGCTGCGCCGCATCTATCCCGACATCGAGATCGTCGGCAATGCCAAGACGCTCCAGATGATCGAAGGGTTTTACGGCATCGCCGGGGGCACGGTCGAGGTCAAGGAGGGCGACACGCTCGATCTGGGCGGCAAGACGCTGTCGTTCCACATGATCCCGATGGTGCACTGGCCCGAGACGATGGTCACGTGGTGCGCCGGCGACCGGACGCTCTTCTCCGGCGACGCCTTCGGCACGTTCGGGGCGCTCGACGGCGGCATCACCGATTCGCAGGTCGAGACCGACCGCTACTGGGACGAGATGCGCCGCTACTACGCCTGCATCGTGGGCAAGTACGGCGGTCCCGTGCAGAAGGCGCTCCAGAAGGTCCGCACGCTGCCCGTCGGGACGATCTGTTCGACGCACGGACCCGTATGGCAGCGGCAGATCGCAAAGGTTCTGGATATTTACGACCGTCTGAGCCGCTACGAAGGCGAACCGGGCGTGGTCGTGGCCTACGCCTCGATGTACGGCAACACGGAGCAGATGGCCGAGCGCATCGCGCGCGAACTGGCCTCGCGGGAGGTCGGCCCGATCCGGGTCTACAACCTCTCCTACGCCGACCCGTCGGTGGTCCTGCGCGACGTTTTCCGTTTCGACACGCTGATCGTCGGCGGCCCGACCTACAACGGCAACCTGTTCCCGCCCGTGGCCGAACTGCTCGACCGCATCGCCGCGCGCGGCATTCCCCGGCGCAGATTCGGCTGGTTCGGTTCGTTCTGCTGGGCCGGAGCCTCGGTGCGCCTGCTCGCGGAGTTCGCCCAGAAGATGAAGTGGGAACCCCTGTGCGATCCCGTGGAGATGAAACAGGGCTACTCGCACGAGATGTGCGATCCCTGCGCAACGCTGGCGGAGGCTGTCGCCGGATGCAGGTGCGGAAAATAGAACGACGCAGGGGCGGTCTTCGGACCGCCCTTTTTCGTACTGCGGCGGGGATATTTCGAAAAAAAGACTATATTTACATTCCGAAAGAAAAAACTCCAGGAATTATGATGAAAATTGCAATCGTGGGAACGGGTTACGTAGGACTCGTATCGGGGGCCTGCTTCGCCGAAATGGGACTCGACATCACCTGCGTGGACATAGACCGGGAGAAGATCGACGCACTGAACGGCGGCGCCATCCCCATCTACGAACCGGGGCTCGATGCGCTCGTGCAGCGCAACGTCCGTGCAGGACGCCTCCACTTCACCACCGACCTCACCGAATGCCTCGACCACGTCGAAGTGGTCTTCTCGGCCGTCGGCACCCCGCCCGACGAGGACGGCTCGGCCGATCTGAGATACGTCCTGGAGGTAGCCCGCACCTTCGGGCGCCACATCCGGAAATACACCGTGCTGGTGACCAAGAGCACCGTGCCCGTGGGCACGGCCCGGAAAGTGAAGGCCGTGATCGAGGAGGAGCTCGCCCGGCGGGGCTGCCAGGTGCCGTTCGATGTCGCCTCGAACCCCGAATTCCTCAAAGAGGGGGCCGCCATCAAGGATTTCATGTCGCCCGACCGCGTGGTCGTGGGCGTCGAGAGCGAGCGGGCCCGCGAACTGATGGCCAGACTCTACCGGCCGTTCCTGATCACCAATTTCCGCGTGCTGTTCATGGACATTCCCTCGGCCGAAATGACCAAATACGCAGCCAACGCCATGCTCGCGACGCGCATTTCGTTTATGAACGAGATCGCCAACCTGTGCGACCGCGTGGGCGCCGACGTGGAGATGGTCCGCAAGGGCATCGGCTCCGACGCCCGCATCGGCAACAAGTTCCTCTACCCCGGCTGCGGCTACGGCGGTTCATGCTTCCCGAAGGACGTGAAGGCGCTAGCCCACACGGCCCGGGAACACGGCTACACGATGCAGGTCATCGAGGCCGTCGAGCGGGTCAACGAGCAGCAGAAAGGGATTGTTTTCGAGAAATTGCAGACCGCGTTGGGCGACCTGCGGGGCAAGGTCGTCGCAATCTGGGGGCTGGCCTTCAAGCCCGAGACCGACGACATGCGCGAAGCTCCGGCAACGGTGGTGATCGACCACCTGCTGAATGCCGGCGCCAAGGTCTGTGTTTACGACCCGGTCGCCATGCCCGAATCGCAGCGGCGGATGGCCGGCCGGCCGATCCGCTATGCCCGGACGATGTACGAGGCCGCGGAGGGAGCCGACGCCGTGGCACTCATCACCGAATGGAAAGAGTTCCGCATGCCCGACTGGGCCCAGTTGTACACGGCGATGCGCGGCGAGACGATCGTCGATGGCCGCAATATCTTCGACAAACCGGAAGTCATAGCCGCCGGATTCCGCTACTTCGGAATCGGCAAATAAAGCCTCTCCCAAGTGGGTTGATACATGGATTTTTTCGGTCCGGACAGTTCCGAAATTGAACTACACCCCGTCCCAAAAGGCGATTCGCAGGGCGAAAATTCAGAGTAATTTTGCTACGATAAAACAGCGTATTATGAACAAAGACAACAGCAAAATTTACCTGCTCGTCCTGCTGGGCCTGCTGACAGCATTCGGTCCGTTCGTAACGGATATGTACCTGCCGACGCTGCCCGCCATGACGGATTTCTTCCATACCTCCTCGTCGATGGTGCAGATGGGACTCACCACCAGCATGATCGGCCTGGCTGCCGGACAGCTGCTCTTCGGTCCCCTGAGCGACAAATACGGACGCCGAACGCCGCTGCTGACGGCCATGTGGCTCTTCATCGGCTCCACCCTGCTCTGCATCTTCGCCTCGGACATCCGCCAATTCGTCACTGCGCGTTTCCTGCAGGGCATTGCCGGTTCGGGCGGCATTGTCATTTCGCGGTCGGTCGCCACCGACCGGTTCGGAGGCCGCGACCTGGCCCGGATGCTGGCGCTGATCGGCGCCGTCAACGGCGTGGCTCCGGTCGTCGCCCCCATCATCGGCGGCACCCTCACCGACTCTATCGGCTGGCAGGGCATCTTCTGCATCCTGCTGATGCTGGGATGCGTCCTGCTCGCAGGTTGTTTCCGCCTCCGCGAGTCGCTCCCGGCCGAACGCCGCAGCGCCGTAGCCTGGGGCGACATTTTCCGCAGTTTCGGCACCGTGCTCCGCAACCGCCGCTACGTGGCCTACGTCCTGCAGATGGGTTTCGCCCAGGGCGTGCTGTTCGCCTACATCGCCTCCTCGCCCTTCATCATGCAGGGACACTACGGATTTTCGGCGTTCGAATTTAGCATCTGCTTCGCCGTCAACGCCGTGGCCATCGGCAGTGCCGCGGCTTTCTCGATCCGCTTCCGCAACCCCGAACGAAGCACCCGAGCCGGATGTATGGGCATGCTCCTCTTCGCCGCTGCCGAAGCCGTGGCCCTAGGCCTCGGATGCGGGTTCTGGGTCTACGAGGGACTGCTTTTCGGCCTGCTCTTCGCCATGGGGCTCACCTTCACTTCCTCCACGGCGCTGGCCATGGGAGCGGCCCGCGAATACGCCGGAACTGCCTCGGCCATGCTGGGCGCCATCTGCTTCTCGTTCGGCGGCATCGTGTCGCCGCTGGTCGGCATCGGCGACACGCTCCTCTCCACAGGTGCGGTCTTCATCGTCTGCGCCCTCTGCTCATGGCTCAGCCTGCGCATCGCCCCGCGGCACACAGCGTTTGCCGCCGCCTGAAAAAAGGCCGGAGACTATGCTCCGGCCCGTAGCGGTATCGCCTGCGGCGCTTATTTGCGCACTTTGACGATAATCTTGCGCACCGTGCCCTCGCCCACCATCGGAGCGTGCCCGTCCTCGGGGAAAAGCACCGTAAACTGTCCCGGACGCATCGTGTAATAGGTCTGCGGCACGTCGTCGAAGAGCTGGATGTCATTCTCGACGCTGAATTCGCCCAGCGGCTTCTTGAGCTCCCTGCGCTCGCTCCAGCCGAAGGACTCCTCCTCGCCCCGGATGAGAACCTGGATGTCGATGTACTCGTTGTGGATTTCGAGTTTGGCGTCGGGCTTCTGTTTCAGCTCGCGCTCCATGACGTTGACGTAGATGTCCTTGCCGTCGAGTTCGTGAATACCCGGTTCCATCGTCGTCCAGTCGGTCGAGGCGATCAGTTCGAAAGCCTGTTTCATGCGCGGGCTTACGCCGTAGTAAAGCGCGCTGTTTTTCAGAGAGTCTAAAATCATATTCTTTATTTGTTTTTCGGTTCTGCGTTCGTCCGCCGCCGAATTCTGCGACCCCGCGGAGCGAATACAAAGTTAACAAGATTTTTTGTTTTGACAAAGTGGCGGAAAAAGCATTATATTTGATGTCGGAACGTCTTACCGGACCGTGCCCGATTCGGCTTGGACCCCACCCCGCTTTTGCGTACCTTTAATAAAAACATACCGATCATGGACTTTACGGAAATCAGACTTTCGGGCAAGACCCGTCGTGAACACGATCTGCTGGGCGAAATGGAAATCCCGGCGGAGTATTATTTCGGCGTGCAGACCATGCGCGCGGTGGAGAATTTCCACATCAGCCGCGTGCGGCTCAACTTCTTCCCGGAGCTGATCCGCGCCCTGGCCGACGTCAAGCAGGGCGCCGCGATGGCCAACCGCGACCTGGGACTGCTCGACCCGGCGATCGCCGACGCGATCATCCGGGCCTGCGAGGAGCTGCGCGCCGGGAAACTCGAGGAGCAGTTCGTCGTCGACATGGTGCAGGGCGGCGCCGGCACATCGACCAACATGAACGCCAACGAGGTGATCGCCAACCGGGCGCTCGAACTCCTCGGCCATGAAAAGGGCGAATATCAGTTCTGCCACCCCAACAACCACGTCAACCTCTCGCAGTCGACCAACGACGCCTACCCCACGGCCGTGAGGATCGCACTGGTGCGCAGCATCGAGAAACTGGTGGCCTCGCTGCGCGAACTCATCGCGGCGTTCCACGCCAAGGGCGAGGAGTTCTCCGGCATCATCAAGATGGGCCGCACGCAGCTTCAGGACGCCGTGCCGATGACCCTCGGACAGGAGTTCGAAGCCTACGCCGCCAACCTCACCGAGGAGACCGAGCGGCTGACGGCCAACATGAAACTTTTCTTCGAAATCAACATGGGGGCCACGGCCATCGGAACGGGCATCAACGCCGACCCCGACTACGCCGGGCTTTGCACCCGTTACCTGCGCGAGATCACCGGACTGCCGCTCGTCGAGGCGTCGAACATGATCGAGGCCACGAGCGACACGGGCGCCTTCATTATGAACTCCTCGGCCCAGAAACGCCTTGCGGTGAAACTCTCGAAAATCTGCAACGACCTGCGGCTGCTCTCGTCGGGTCCCCGCTGCGGGCTGAACGAAATCAACCTCCCGCCGCGCCAGCCGGGATCGTCGATCATGCCGGGCAAGGTCAACCCCGTGATCCCCGAAGTCGTCAACCAGGTAGCGTTCCGCGTGATCGGCAACGACCTCACCGTGACGATCGCATCGGAAGCCGGACAGCTCGAACTGAACGTCATGGAGCCGATCATCGTCCACTGCCTGTTCGAGAGCATCGAAATGCTGATCAACGCCATGAACACGCTGCGCGAGAAGTGCATCGCCGGCATCACGGCCAACGAGGAGGTCTGCCGCCGGATGGTCTTTAACAGCATCGGGCTGGTAACTGCGCTCAACCCCTATCTGGGCTACGAAACGTCGAGCATGCTGGCCAAGGAGGCCCTCAAAACCGGCAAGGGCATCTACGACCTCGTACTCGAGCATAAGCTGATGAGCGAAGAGGAGTTGCACAAGGTGCTGCAACCCGAAAACATGGTCCACCCGCGCAAGAAGATCGGAGAGTGACCGAACGGAACAGCCCCGGCCCGATGAGCCGGGGCTGTTCCGTTCCGCCGGGCCGCTATTCCGCCAGCCCGTAACGACGCATCAGGGGCTTCACGTCGGGCACGGCGCCGCGGAAACGCACGTACTGCGCCATCGGCTCGTCATAGCCCGCTTCGGTCAGGATATGGCGGCGGTAACGGCGCGCGGTTTCGGGATCGAAAATATCGCCCGTGCCGGTGAATGCCGCGAAGGCATCGGTGTCCAGCACCGCCGACCACGTGTAGGAGTAGTACTGCGCGGGGTAACTGCTGGCGAAGATGTGGTTGTAATAGGTCGTCCGGAAGCGTAAAGCGGTATGCTCCGGGAAGTCGTAACGTTTCAGGAACGCCCGTTCGAAAGCCGCCACGTCGCACCCTTCGACCGGCCGCAGCACGGTGTGCCATTCGAGGTCGAGCAGCGCGGTGGCATAGAAATCGGTCAGGTAAAGCCCCTTCAGGAAGTTCTCCGACTCCTTGAACTTCGCGATCAGCGCATCGGGAATCGGACGCCCCGTCTCGTAATCGCGGGCGTAGTGTTTCATCACCTCCGGCTCCCAGGCCCAATGCTCGTTCAGCTGCGAGGGCAGTTCGACCATGTCGCGCGGGAAGCTGCCCGTCACCTGCGGATACGGCCCGCGCGAGAGGAAACCCGCCAGAGCGTGTCCGAATTCGTGGAAGAGGGTCTTGACCTCGGAGGTCGACAGCAGCTTCGGCCTGCCTTCGGCCGCACGCGAGAAGTTGCAGCTGATGGTCACCAGCGGCAGCACCTCCCGCTCTCCGGCGCACGAATACCCGCGCAGGCGCGAGCACCACGCGCCGCCGCGTTTGCCCTTGCGGACGAAGCAATCCAGATAAAGCAGTCCGAGGGGGCGGCCTTCGGCGTCTTTCGCCTCGAAGGTCAGCACGTCGGGGTGGAAAACGGGAATGTCCGTGCGCTGCGTCAGCGTGATTCCGAAAAGACGGTTGGCCACATAGAAAACGCCGTCGTTGAGCACATTGTCGAAAAACAGGTAGTTGCGCATGCGCCCCAGTTCGGACCCGAATTTCGCCTTGCGCAGCTTGCCCGAATAGAAGGCCACGTCCCACGGTTCCAGCCGGAAGGCCGAATCCCGCTCGTATTTCACGGCGAAAGCCTCCAGTTCGGCACGCTCCGCACGCCCCTTCCCCGCGGCAGCGTCCTTGAGCGGCAGCAGCAGTTCGCGGACCTTTTCGGGCGTCCCGGCCATGTTCGTCTCCAGCGTGTAGGCGGCATAGTTCTCGTATCCCAGCATCCGGGCCCGTTCGAGACGCAGGTTGACGATGTCGACCGACAACTGGCGGTTGTCGTACTTCCGGTCCATGCAGCGCGAGGTGTAGGCCTCGTAGAGTCTCCTGCGCAGGTCGCGGTTCGTGGCCGAAGCCATGACCGACGCATAGTCGCCGTTCGTGAACCCGACGGCCCAGACGCCCTGATGCCCCTGCCGGGCCGCATTGCGGGCGAAACGCTGCCGGGTCGTCCCCGCAAGCCCGTCGAGCAGGCTGCTGTCCTGCACGTACAGGACGAACTCCTGGGTCGCCTGCGTGATGTTCTGTCCGTGGCGGATGCGTTTGAGCGAAATCTCGCGGTTCAGCTCCTTGAGCCGCTCCTTCTGCCCGGGCGTGCAGAGCGCCCCGCCGCGGATGTAGCTCCGGTAGACCTTGCCGAGCGTCCGCAGCTGGAGCGAATCCAGCCCGGCCGCATCGCGCCGGTCGTAGACGGCCTTCACCAGGCGGAAGATCGCCGTGTCGAGCGTCACGGCGTCGTATGCCTCTCCGGTCAGCTGCGCGGATTCCAGAGAGATCCGGATGATGGAGTCGCCTCCGAAATTCGATTTCAGGTAACCCAGCACCGCGCGCGGAACGTCCAGCAGGCTGTCGGCACGGTTGAGCGGCACGACGACGTTTTCGAAAGTCGCCTCCGCGGGGTCCAGCGCCCTGATTTTCGCAATCCCGGCCTTGTAGGCGCGGATGCCCTCCTCAATGGCGGGCATGATGTCGGCGGCATGGATACGGTCGAAGCGGGGCGCCCCGTAAGGGGCTTCGGAAGGCATCAGCAACGGATTTCCGGCAAAAAGCCGGCCGGAGAAAAGGAACAGCCCACATACGGAGAGGAGAAGCGTTCTCCTTACGAGCGGAAGGGATCGGATCATGGCGAACGATTGGCTGAATTTTTCCACAAGATAGCAAAAAAATCGTTCCGGACAACACCTGCCGGCAAATTAAAACCGGCGGAAAGAGTGTCTCCGCCGGGGCATCCCGTTTTCCGGGTAATTCGTCAGGAACTTTTCCGAAGCCGCACGACGACGGGATGGTGGTCCGAATAGTCGACCGGAAGCACCTCGTAGGAGAGCGGTTCGAAACCGCCGCTCAACACGTAGTCGATGCGCAGCGTGTTGTAGAAACCGCGGAACGTATGCGAATAGCCCGACCCGCACTCACGGAAGGCGTCGCGCAGCCCCCACGCCATCGTGCGGTAGACATACGACATGGGCGTATCGTTGAAATCGCCGCAGACGATCCGCCGCGTGCGCGTCGCACCCACGACCTGCGCGATGCTGTCGACCTGCGCGGCCCGAAGCACGCTATTCTCGCGCAAACGGGTCACGATACTGCGGATTTTGGTCTCGCGCGCCGTATCCGAGAGAAACTGGTGGCTGGTGATGAACTGGTTGTCCGAAGCGTTGATGGCCGTCGAGCGCAGGTGGTTGTTGAAAACCCGCACGGTGTCCTCGCCCACAATCACGTCGGCCCAGACCGAAGACGAAGGTGTCAGCACGGTGTCCGAACGCAGGATGCGGTATTTGCTCAAAATAGTCAGCGTCGAGCCGTAGACCGAATCCGGAGCCTGCGTGCGCCCGAAGTGCGCGATCTCGTACTTCTCGCCCAGCAGCGAAAACTCCTCGGACTGCTCCGCGAGGCGGGCATTGAACTCCTGGAGGCAGATCAGGTCCGGAGCCTGCTCCTCGATCAGGCGCAGGATGTCGTCGACGCTGCTCCGGCCGTCCTCGCCGTAGAAACTGCGCACGTTGTAGCTCATAACCTTGACAGCAGCGCGGTCGAAGGCCGTCTCCGTGGCATAGCTGCGGCGGATTTCGGGACGCCAGAAGAGCGAGACCTTGAAAAGCCCCGCCACGACGACGACCAGCATCGCCCCGGCGCACACCCAGCGCCAGCGGATGATCCAGTAGAGCGTCAGCACGACCGACGCGACGTAGACCGCCGGAGCGGCCAGCCCCAGCACGGGAAAGAACCACACGCTGCCCGGATCGACATAGGGGACGAAATAGGTGAGAACCATCGTCGCGCCCACGGCCAGCGTCACGAGCGTCAACGCCAGGTTGACGAGCCGCATGACGAGACTGCGGCGCCGTTTCCCCGAAGGGCCTCCCCCGTATCCGTTATAGTAATCGGGAGCCATCGTCTAAAAACGGATCGTTCCCCGGCGTTTCCACCAATGCAGCAGCAGGAATCCCCACAGCATGCCGCCCACATGGGCGAAATGGGCCACGTTGCCCACGCCCCTCCATCCAAGGAACAGCTCGATGACGGCATAGATGATGACGAACCACTTGGCCTTCATCGGAATAGGCGGAATCAGCAGCATGATGACCGCATTGGGATGCATCACGCCGAACGCCAGCAGCAGGCCCATCACCGCGCCCGACGCGCCGACCAGCAGCAGCGGCAGTTCGCCGAACGCCAGCGCCGTGAGGTACTGGATCAGCGCCGCACCCACGCCGCAGACCATGTAGAAGGTCAGGAAACGCTGCGAGCCGAGTTCGTATTCGAGCGTACGCCCGAACATCCACAATGCGAACATGTTGAAGAAGATATGTTCGAAATTGGCATGCAGGAACATGCTGGTCACGAGCTGGTAAATCTGAAAATTACCGCTCTCCCAGAAAAACAGCCCCAGCCGCTCGATCAGCCAGTCGCCCATCCGTCCGGGCAGCACGATTTCGGCCAGGAAAAACAGGCCGTTCAGGATAATCAGGTTTTTGACCACCGGAGGGGTCGAATAAGCCGTTTGAAATCTCATCATCGTCTATTTACCAAATCTTCGTCAATAATTATCCCGGACGGATCTTCCGGGTTACGCGTTAAATCTTCCGGCGATCTCTTCGTCCGTTATATAAATCAGCACAGAAGCCCCGTCCGGCGTGTAATTGAACGAACCGCATGCGAACAACTCCCCGAGCAACCGCCCGGCAGCGTCGGCGTCGGCTGCCTCGCCCAGCGAAAGGGCTCCCCTCCGCGCGAGTATCGCCGCCATCCGCTCATGCCGTTTCTCATCGGTGCACGCCCCGGTCTCCCGCAGCTCGGCCAACAGTTCGCGCAACGTACCGGCGATCTGCGCGTCGGGTAGGTCGGCCGGGATACCGAACACCGACACGCCGTCCCGTTCCGTTCTGAAATCGAAGCCCATCGCTTCGATCTCCCCGCCGCTCTCCGCGATCAACGCCTGCTCCTCACGGGTCAGCGCGACTTGTTCGGGGAAAAGCAATTGCTGGGTCACCGAAGCATTGTTGCCCA